>OOCB01002302.1_pt1 | contig 22299 bp, 26 predicted proteins | sample 1671351 | NCBI WGS metagenome assembly OOCB01 (sample SAMN06348148, study PRJEB24527) | human gut metagenome | biome: human gut; feature: ankylosing spondylitis patient; material: feces | host: Homo sapiens | place: China | collected 2015-10 | reverse complement strand
ACCCTAAATACACCACAGCTGTCCCATCCACTGAAACTGGGTCCGGTGGTGATAGCGTTGCCGGCTCATCAGAATATTCAAGCGTGAAGCCATAGGCGAGTGTACAGCTTGGTGATGGCTCTATGACGTGTTCGCACATCAGCTCTGTCACGTAGATATTTACGTACCTATCTGCAGCCAGAACATAGGGGAGTAACGGTGCTGTATCTACAACTGGCTTTCCATTGTATTGCAGAAAACTCCGCATAACCTCATCGTAGTTAGAGCGGCCACAGAAAGTCCAGCCCACCTGTGACTTGCACGGAACGAATTCATCCGTGATGTATATGGCTGAGGACCCACTATTCTGCGTGAGTATTCCCGATGGTGTTGTTCCATAAATGGTACCATCAATATACACCTCTGACTGACAGCCAACATACACCCTCAATGAGGCAAATGGGAGTACGTAGTTATAAGGCACTCCCACAGCCTCCTTAGCGCATCCAGTAAGTAAGAGCAATGAGAGAGCCATAAGTAAGACTAATATGCGCTTCATGCGACACATGGTGTTACAGGAAGATGTCTTCAGCCCTACCTACCCAGACACTTGTAAGAACACAGTCTGAAGATAGCGAGACAAGACAGGAGCTATCTGCACAGCGAGCCTTGTTGAAGAAAACCTGATGCACTGAATAATCCAACAAGTTCTCCCCATCAGCGAGCGTGTTCCTAAGCTGCCGGATGTCCTGCCCGCAATAAACGGTGAGGGTAGAAGGGAAGCTCTCACCTGTTTTAAGCAGGGCGTAGCCGTTGCTATAGGCTTTCTCCCGATAGCCCTTATCCCGCAGGAAATTATCCAGCTCCTCATCACCGTCTGAGACCCCTACACACTCCAGCCAAAGCCCAGGGCTTTGCACCTGCGGGAATGTGTTAAGTAGGAGCTGTACATCCTTGGAACTCGTGTCCAGACAGTCGTGGAATACACTGTCCATCGTTTCAGCATTGCGGAGCGCGGAATAGAGAGCGCACAGGCACATCACCTTTACTTCCTCTGTAGCTGACTCTTTGCCCAGATAGGTGAGCCATTCATGACCGATTGTATTCATAGCAACCCCATCTCAGAAGACAGCTGTGAACACGTTCAGATCCATCGTGACACCATTAGAGAGCGAGATAATGCCCTTATCGATGCCGGTGACAGTGTACTTCTCACCAGCGGTGACGCCAGCGAAAGTCTCCTTGGCCACGAGATCACCTCCGACCTCCATGGAGCCAACATAGCGGAAAGACTTGTCAAACGACGCAGCCTGGACCTCTGTAACGACAGCGCCGCTTCTCATGAGGACAACCTCACTCCCGATAAAGCCAACGCACCAGAACTCACGACCACCGCATACGTACTTCTCACCCATACTAGGCATTATAGGCACCCTCTTTCTTAAACTTTACAGAACCAATAGGATGGTACTGGCCACAGAGATTAGGAAGTGTATCGACCCACTTACAGGAGACGATCTCTCCCATGGGGAAATTGTAGATGAAGGCATTGTCCACCTTATCAGGCAGACTACGCTTTGAGGCATCCACGGCCACGACGCACAGGTAGGTGGAGTCGTACAACTTCTGTACCATGTCAGCTGCAACGTCAAGCGAGACCATATCGAAGAGATGGCGCAGATCCTTCTTGCTGCACCTGAACAAATCTGTTGTCAGCAAATCTCCGTAGAGATGCCACTCCTTCTTGTCCTTTGCCTGCCAGCCGAACGTGACTCCAACAAACGGGGCACGGACATCAAAAAGCCCCAGATGCGTAGAGGTGAACTCCACTGCCTTCTGAGTAACGAACTCCAGGAACTCCGGAGAGCACACATTGCCCGGCTGCCAGTCATTGTCAAGGAGCAGAGTGCGATACATGAAGGATCCCATGTCACGATTCGTAAACAGCTTGTCCTCTGCACCACTGCACGCCAGCGTATCCAGTAGAGCGCGCTTCGCCACAAGCGCATCTACGAAAGATGTCGGCCGTCCCAGGTAGCTGATGAACTCTGCACCCAGCGCTCCGTTTGCGTAACGGTTGAGCTTCGTACTGAGATTGCCACTCATGGCTATGGTTTCCCATGTAGAACGCCACTCACCTACTGCCAGATGACGCGCCTTGATGCACTCCCTTGCCATCTCGACACACTTCTGTGAGACACTGTTAAGCCTCCGTGGCATAGGAGTGCCAACGTCCTGAACGAAGTAGGGGGACTTTCTGTCCTCCTCGCTGAAGATGCTCCTGAAGTACCGTCCATACCCATCATCCAGTTCTGTGTAGAGGATGAGTTTTGCCATGAGAGGAGAGATGCCACACACCCCACTGGATATTGCGGCAAACTCCTCTCCCAACTCAGGTAGATAGTCCGATTGCATGCTAACCCTCTTTTCTTAAAGATTGTATGAAGTCTGCGAGGACTACCGCATCGACCCCAGCGGCCTCAAGCAGCGCCTCCATAGACATACTACGGATTAGGCTCCTCCTTATGGCCTGTATCGCTACGTAGTCCCCGGCAATATTTCCAGCCCAGATCTCTTTAGTGCATATCGGCGTAGAGAGTGCAAGCTCAAGAGCAGCCAAAGCACACATCTTAATGGCACTGTCCTGTTGCTTGAGCTGCGCAGCCTCTAGCCACTGCGACCCAACGTTTTCCATCCTACGATTCTCCTTTTAGGCATATAAAATAGTCCTGCCCCTGAAGCTAGGGGCAGGACTTCGATTAGATGATTACTTCGTATACGTCAGCTAATTCCTCTTTGAACCGCACAGGCATAGACTCCTTGGTGTAGGCCTGCGCGCCAATTAGAGGCGTAGCGCACCCGTAGTTCGGATCGAGTAGGTGTGGGACTCCCCGCCGGTCTATGAGCACGTCATCACCAGCCTCGTGCATTCTCCCATCCTCATCTACGATATAGTCACCTTCCCGCAAAGGCATCAACAGGCTTGTAAAGTCGTCGTACCCGTCTAGGAACCACCCGCGCCAGCCATAAGCTTCGACATACTCAAACTTTCCAGTCCTCGTGGCTATCATCCGGCGCGCTCTGTCGAGGTTGTTGTGAATGTCCAACATATTGATGTACTCATGTGCAGTGTGCTCGTTGTAGTAACCTGAACTCAGGTTAACAGCTGCCACACCTAGAGCCGGAGCAACAATAGAGATATCGCTGAAAGACCCGATACTCTCCTCAAACCCGAAGCCGCAAACAAACTGTGTGAACTCTTCATTGGCACAATCGTAGAACACCGCATCATTAGAACCTCTGCGGTCAAATTCGATAATGTAATTCACAGCAGGCTTGATATTGCTCTCAGCAAAATTATGAGCCCCAACCCCTCCACACTCCTCATCCTCACAGAATAGGACGTGGCATCGATGGGATTTGAGAAGCTGGAGAATCATGTAGACCCCAGCTCTATCATCCCCACCGATGCCCTGTGGAGACATGAGGATCTTACCACCTTTGGAGTAGCAGATGATCTTTACCCCCTCGCGATGTACAGTGTCTAGGTGCGCCACTAGGAGCACAGGCACCGTGCCCTTCGCATAGAGGAATCCCTTACTGGATATAGGGGAGTAGCGGAGTTCCTGGAGCTCTTTTTTCAGAGCTCGCTTGAGCTCCTTCTGGGACTTCACCAGGATATTCTCGAAGGTCATGATGCTACCTCCTCTGCTGAGGTGGCATCCTTAAGACACTCTGGGCATAGCCGCATACCCTCGTGCTCCGTCAGAGCGTCAAGTAGATAATAATCGCCACACTTGTCACAGCACAAAGCATGCTCATTCGCGCATTCCGGACACCAGTGCCTAGCGTTACCTGTACTGGTGTAAACAGTACACAGCTCCTCCCGAGTGTACTCATTGCACCAATCACAGTAAGAGACGCAATCATCACAATACAGATATCCATCCACATAGTGCCCATCATCCTCACTTAGAGAGCAGCCACATTCAGCACATATGTAGCCACCGTGGCATGCATCGCACAGTAACTGCCCAGACTCTATTATGTCCTGAGAGCAGTATAGACATTTTGGCACCGCGCCAATGCTGATGTAACTGCTGGTTGTATCCATTGAATCCAGAGTAGACAGCGAGGGGTTGTAATCAGGGTATGTGTAGTCTGTGTAATGCAACGAGCCACAACAGGTCTCGATTTTCCCGTAAAAGTTGTTAACATCATGCGTTGTATGCCACAGGTTGGGCACTCCTTCGCACGAGGCAATTATAGACTGCACTAACGCACGATACTGCTTGATAGTATCCCTGTCTGTATAATCAGGATAAAGGCGGGACTGCAGCAGAACCCCGTCACCATAGCAGAAGACCTCACGGGTCACCTTAGGTGCTTTATACAGTGGCTGTATATGCTCCTTTTCTACTGTGGAGAAAATCATAGAGACTGAGTCCAACAAATAGGAGAGAGTGCCTGCACGATAACACCCGTCATCCAGATTGTGACATGATGACCAACTGTTATCCACATTGGACATCTCGAGGTAGTCGCAGGGGTGTATAGAGAGCGATGCTGTGCGCGGAATATTTATTGGGTTAAGAGCATCGGCCAACTCAGCGAACCTGTGGTTAAAAGACTCAGCTAACGTTGCACCAAACTCACGGCATACTTTGTTGAGCGCCCTGCTGGTCTTCTGCCCTTTCTTGACCTCCACACCATAGGTCTTGTAAAAAGCCTCGTCGTTAAACCAGGCTGGCAGAAACTGCTCGGATGTATCTGCCAGTAGAAGCACAGCTGAGTAGAAGTCATCATACCTACAAACCTCTACACTGTCATGTGCAGCTAAGAGCAGCGCACGCGCTTTGTCTCGGATTACCCCCACGTCAAGATTGCGAACAGCAGACACATCGAATTTGACTGAGAGTGTATCCTCGTTCCAGCTAGGATGCTTCCGCAGTAAAGAGAGCAGGGATGCCTTATTGAAGACAAAAATCACGCACGAGTCGCTTCACCGAATCCTCTGTGTAATCCACATCGTACTTAGCTAGAACGCTGACTACGTCCTTAAAAAGAATATCCTGAATAGACTGTTCCATAATCTGTTATCCTTTCTCTGTATAGGTATTTAGCAACAAGAACAGTCTATTGTTGCCGACGGATAACTATCATGAAAATATTCCCCATACCTACATCTCCAGCAAGGCGTCTAGGTACTTGGAAGCATCCATGTGCCCGTTCTCGTTTAAGAGAGAGGATAGGTAATCTGCGAAAGCTGCCAGAGCACCTCCACGACAAAACTCGGGGAATTTGAAATTGGGCTCTAAGGACGGACGATAAGTAAAAGCTAAGAAGCCGGCACGCTCCGCCTCAGCTGCAAGGATCTCGACCACATCATAAGTGGAGGTGTTAAGGAAATCATCCAAAGACTTATAGTCTGAGCACAACACCCAACGCTCGATGTACTCCTGCGCAATAGCCACAATAGCGAGAGGTGTTTCCTCCCAATCCTTCGTTAGCTCCAACTCTTCCTGAGTAAGCGTGGCAAAGGTAGACAGTAAGATGTACTTTTCCATAGCCCTACCTCAGTAGACACGGGTAAGGCCACCGTTGCACGGACGTACGCCCACATAACCGAACTCATTCTCAAATCCGGTCACATAGGCCATAGCTGTGTAGGTGACACTGTGTGCATCAAATGGCAGCGGATCGTCGCAATCTTCATCCTCGTCATTGAAGGCACAAGTAAGTGTTGGCACGCATGATATCTCCAGCACTCATGCGATATGCACCAGAGATGACAGCATAAACTACCCAGCCCTGGGACCTGAGCTTGTCGACCACTGACTGCATCTCATCCGTCAGATCATACAAGATCCCGTAAGGCTCCTCCGAGTAGAGTAGCTGTCCACGATTGTACTTATCAATTCCATCCTGAATATAGTTGAGCCGCTTAAGAAGCTGGGCTCCTAAAAGTATCTTGTCCATACACGTTCCTTTCTGGAACCCACATCCTCACCCTACCGGGAATCCCGAATAGGGGAGGAGTGCAGGTTCTGTAGAATGTCAGTAGCTACATGTACAGACGTTGTTGCAGTTTATATCGCACGAAACCTCCTCCTTCAATAATATATGAGAACGACACTGCCTATACCTATTCAGAAATAGGCAGTGCCGTAGTCTGCGATTAGTAGGTTGTCGGATCTCCAGATAGACACCACTTCACAGAGTTCAAGTCAGCCCACGAACCTTCGCGCACATAGAAGGACACCTGCTCACCCTCACGCTTCATAAAGACAGTATGGTCGATCTCCGACACATTCGCTGGGATAGTGACAGTGGTCAGAGCTGTGCAATCCATAAAGGCAGCGGCTTTGAGTACACTGAGTGACTCTGGCAAAGAGACAGCACTTAGGGAAGCACACTCATCGAAGGCCGAAGACCCGATGCTCGTCACACCCTCTGGCACCTGAACCTCACCCAAGGAAGAACACTGGTAGAAGGCACCGTCCGGAATCTGGGTAAGATTAGGGGACAATGTGACCGACTCTAGCCCAGAGCAGCCAGAAAATGCATACACGCCAATTTCTCGTACACTCTCTGGCATGACTACAGTTTTTAGAGATGTACAACCGTAGAACGCAGAGCCACTGATTGTAGTGACGCCCTCCGGAATTGTAATCTGCGTAAGCGATGTACAACCTGAGCAGTTTCCGATCTCCTCAACACTGGCTGGGAATACAACCTCTCCCAGCGCCGTGCAGTCTTCAAGAATAAGATTGCGTATGACCGTATCGTCGCTCTCGAAGGACAGACGACGCAGAACGGTGTTCCCTGTTAGGTCCAACGACACCTCTGTGGCGGAAGCAGGGATTACCAGCTCCTCGGCCTGCTCTCCTGTTTCACTTAAGCCTGCGACTACTGTGCCCATCCACCGGAAATCATCGGTATCAGCAACAGCAGTAGGAGTAGAGCAGGCAGTAAGGACAAGCAAGGCCAACATTGCTAAGCACCAGGAAAGACAGCGCTTCAATCAACACACCTCCTAGATTTTGAAATAACTATGTACATGGCGTAGTAGAAGGCCACCTGCTCACCCTCCCTCTTCAGGTAGACAATATCTCGCTCGGCCTGCCGATGTACACGATATCATGGATATCTGTGACCGGAGCGTAGTGCACCTCGTCGATAGGGTGGGTGCAACACACTTTGCAAATGCCAATTAAGTCTTGACCTGGGAGGCTGCAGATTTTTAACAACAAACGACTCAACGATGCATGTACGCAATAATCATTAGAGCGACTGGCGCGGGCCCACGCTGATTCTGCGGTATCACTATCGAAATAGGTGATAGCTACATAACCATCGTACATGCAGTCATCCTCCGCATACATCGCATATTCCGGGTCATCGTGAGAGGGTGGCTTAGGGAGAGGCTTCTGGCGGGAATACCCTTGCACCACCTGACACTCCCCATCCTTTTTGGTCGCCACCATGCGCAACCGGAGATCCTCTGATGGGCGTGACAACTCCCACTCATGCTTGTCTAGAAACGTTTCCAAGTATGCAATAGTATCCGACGTGCTCCCCCAAGCAGCACGCGCTAACGCCTCAGTTCGCTCCTTAGACAGCTGGAACCCCGGAGAGGTGCCAGAGCACGCTACGAACCGAGCTGCGTAGGACGTGAACTTACGACTGATCAGAAATCTGTACAGGAGTGTTCTGAGAACGACCTCATCAACCCCAGGATTTGCTGCTATAAGCTCTTGCACCAAGGTAGTGGGAGGTACTTCATCAACCGTCTCCACTTTCAGCTCTTTCGTAGTAAAAGCCCGCACCTCCCGCTTGCCCCAGAGAACGGCCACGGCATCGTCCGACAGCTTATCTACCTCTTTAGAATACTCAAACACGTACCAGGCCGGAATGCCGAGCTCTACCGGGTCTTCAACACCTAACCCAGAAAGCCGCATAAATCCCAGCGCCACTCCGCCGTAACAGTAGTAACTGTCTATGTCTGTGTCATAGATAATTGCGCTAGTCCCAAAGGGTGTTCTGTAAGCACCGCAATACACCTTCATAGGAAAACCCTCCTGTATAGAACCAACACCCTCATCCTACTGGGAATCCCAAATAGGTGAGGGATGCTGGTTCCACCGTTGTTGCAGTTTATACCTCACATATAACCTCCATGTTAGTTGGTGAGCTTTCCGTAGAACGAACCGAGCTGGTCAGCCAGGTCCTCACCTGAGCAGTCACCGCGCAATGCGTTCATAAGGATCTCAGCTACACCACTGATAAACTGGGACTTGGACAACTTGTTGTTGCATTGCTGGAGCACCTCCTCCTGCGGCATCTGTTGGAGCAGTGCCACAGCTTCACCGACTGTGCATCCGTTGAGATTAACACTGCACATACTGCTTACCTCCCCTGGCATAGAATTCGTTCTTTGCAAAGTGGCTGTCCAGAACTTTCCCGACCTCGTTCTCCAGTATCTCTGAGTAGTGTGATACCAGATAATCCAAAGCAATAACCTCCTTCACTTTTATATGGCAGCACCTTCTTAATACTTTATAGGAGTAGGTGGTAACTCGAAGTCTACATCATCAGAGCCAGGCCTGAACTCCTCAGCAACACACCCAGGGATATAGGAATTGCCGTCGACTGAGAAGCGATGTTCCTTAAGCACTTTAAGAAGCGTATCTTCATCGCCATCAAGCAATGCTTCACGCTCGCTGTCAGTGACATTAAGAGTGACACCAAGACGCATCCACATAAATACACACCTCCTTCACGTATAAGATGGAGGGCGCCCAACCCATTAGAGAAGGGCGCCCCTGCCCATTGTTACTGTGTTCCGATAACGTTCATGTCTTCCTTGCTGGAATGGTTGATAGAGATGATAGAGACAATTGGCATTTCCTCACCCTTCGGGTTCTTGCTAGAATCAGGGTAGGGGACGACAGGGTCGTATGTTTTGCCGCCAGGTGTGACCGTGAACGGCACATTGACATTGCTCCCATCGTAAGCCAGTGTCCACACCTCACCCTGAGCGTAGATCTCAAGGGCACAGAAGACTACCGCATTACCAGAAGAGCAGGCATCGATGTTAGCCTGCGTAGGCTGCTGCCCGCTGTAGACGAAGACCGCACTAGAGGGGAGGCCGACATTGAAATGCCAGCGCTGTCCCTGCATGGCCGCCTGTACATTAGGCAGTCTGTCGCTCGGGTCCTTATGCGAGTTCCACCCATCCTTGTCGTTGTAAGTATACTCGCTTCCGACAAAGGTTCGGTTACGCTGAGTCAGGTTAAGGATGTTGTAGTTGCCGTACACCCAGCTGGAGCCCTTAGGCAACTGTACCCAGTTGTTGGCCTGCGCCACGGCTTCGGAGTTCGTGACCTCCGAGCCAGAGTAATTGCGCCGATCCTTCTCCTCGACCCAGTTCAAACTCACATTGGCATCGCTGCCGTTGTAGGACACCGTATTGCTGTCGTTGTCATTGATCAGCACGTAGTTGCCATTGACATCCATATAGACATCAACAGGCTTATACTCCCCTGTATCCAGGTCAAGCCGATAATAGTGCGGCTTGATTAGGACAAGGTTCGTGCCGGCCACGTTGCCCTCCTCATCGAAGAACTGATTACCGTAGTAGTTACCCAACGTCGTCAAGTCGAAGTAGGAATCGTATCCTATCCGAATCGGCTGACGCTGCAGCGGCTCGATGTTATTCTTGGCCGGCGTAAGTGGGAAGTTCAGTATCTTGCTGAGGCTGCCACGCTCCGGCCTGGTATTGTGCGTGTTACCGGCAACCCCGGTGTCTGTAATAGGCACCTTGCGCACATCCACACCATCGAGCATAATGTAGTTCTGCTTGGTTGGATCCACCTTCTTGACAACATTCTTCACCAACCACTCAGACAGCGGAGTCTTGAATAGATTTGAGTATCTGAAGTCACCCGTGTCGTTCAGAGCGAGGTTACCAATCCGCCCAACCACGTCAATATAGGTGCGCTTGTCCGCATTGTGGTGATGGGCCTTCGGCTTGCCCTTGTAGGTAATGTTGGAGATGTTGTGGTTTGCATTAGCGCCGCACTCAAGCTCCTCACCGTTCTGGGCGTTAATCGCCACTGAACCGAACTTCACCTCTGCATTCGCCATCTCTGAATCGTGGAGCGGAACATAAAACTCAAACACCGTTTCTGGTACAGAGAGGTAGATACGCTCATAGGGCAGATAGATCTGGTCATTGTAAACTACAGCGAATGGGAACTCTACCCATTTGGACTTCGTCCACTCTGTGGCATCCATCCCGTTGGTGTAGCCCCACCCACGCTCTGCAGAGGTGGTAGAGGACCACTTAGCCCCGGTGCCATAGAAGTCGCCCGTGTTGGGGAAGTAGATGGTAAACGGCCAATCAAGATTGATGAAGTCACCCATCTCATAGGTCGTCCCATTGTCGGTGATGGTGGTAGTGTACTTGTTGTGGTTCTCTGGATTATTGCACGGAGCCCAGCAGCGAGTGTCACCATAGGTGTAGCACTCATACTCGCTCGGATCTGGTTCACGATCCGTATTCTGCGCGCTAGAGAGCAACTCCTTATAGGTATTGCCACAGTAAGTGCAGATACCCTGCTGAGTCGTCAGATGTACATCCCCATTAGCGTGCTTGACGATATAACCCGCGGCACATTGAGCCACCGTATACTTCTCCTGGGTGGGGAAGATTAGGTTAGTATTGTCCGCACATCCACGACCGGAGCAGATAGCACCAGACTCATGCTTAAGTCCGTAGGTGTACAGCTTCCAGTTGTAGGAGTAGGCGTGGTGTGGGTCGTTGCATGAAAGGATGGATTTGTACATCGTATAGCACTGGACTGTCGGTGTCGGTGGGGAATCGTAGCTTATCTGAATCGTAATGTCACAGCTACCGGAGCCTCTGCTTCCATACTGATAAATGTTTAGGCGTACACTATCCCCGGCGTTAAAACGAATTGTACCGCAGTCAAAGTTCAGACTGCCATACCCGTCGTCGTTGTCCACCTTAAGAGTCCCGTTGATGTAAACCCGTCCCCTTGGATCGTTATCGTTCCAGGTAGAGAAGAACCGCACGGTGCCGGAATCACGGGCTGTGAATGTGTATACATCAGTTCCAGATGCGGAGTAGCTCACACGCCTGTTGATGGTCTCATTCTGCGCCTGCTGACTGTTTGCTCCGCATACGTGCTTGTTTAGAGGCAGATTTCCACACGTGTATGTCCCGCCAGTACCGTTAGCGATACCGCACGTAGAGGAGCACGCATATCTGTGGTTGGAACAGTAGTTCGGACAGCTTGGATTTCCACAATGAGAACAGTCGCATGTCGCTGGGATATATTGGCACTCAGCTGTATGCTCGTGTACATTGTTAGGCCCGTGTACTTCATAGGAGATCTGCTGATAGCACGCCTCTGTGTGGACGTGCTGCGTCACCGTGCACACGTTCTGCAGGTAGGGGCAGGACGAGTCTCCAGGACACTGTGTTGACTTATCCACCTCCGTAGTTACGTGTGTTGAGACACGCTGATCCCGATCCTTAGGCAGAGACACAACAATGGCGTTCTGGTTGGAGACCGGGTTATACACGACCACGTCATTGATCTTATCATGCGATGGGCTGTAGGTAGTCTTAACAACAAAGCCCTTTCTGCTGCCAAAGTCCTTCTGAGGGACAATTGGGAAGTTAGGGGTCTCATTGCCAAAGTCAACGATGTTCTCATAGAAGACAGAAGAGTTTCCTACGATGTACTCACCGTTCTGCTTGGTATCCGGAATAACCAGCTCATCATTCAACAGCCGCAGCTTCTTTGTTACCGTCGCCTTATAGAGCTCGGAGTTAGACTTAGAGCCAAAGACTCCGGAAGCATTCTTGTAGGCAGCGGTCGAAGACCAGTTGGTCATGTTAGCCGCGTGGCCGGAGGACTTGTACTTGGTGCTCATGCTCGAGTAGTTGCCGTTATAACCACCATAGGTGATGCCATCCTCAGGCAGACCACAACCTTCAGAGGTCAGGCTGTTGCCCTTCCACAGCAGGTTCTGCAGAGTCTCGTTGTCCTTGTTCTTCAGTTCAGGAAACTCGCAGCCATCGGCCACAGAAGAGGTCACAGTGACGGTGATGGTAGCGTTGTCAGAACCGAATGTAGGGGAGTGGGAGGAAGTGTCAATAGAGGACATGATAGGCACGCCCATGGAGTCGGAATCAGTCTCGAAATAGAGGATGGACTGGTCTCCGTTGGTGGTGTGCAGAACGATGAAGTCAGACAGCATCGTGGCTCCAGCATTGGCGCCTGACAGGATGCCCTTGACGACTTCCATGTTCTCTTTGGCGGCGCCAGAACAGGAGCTAGAGGAAGTGCGATTCCAAACCAAGTTGTCTCGGTCTCCACCCTCGCCTGTACCCTTGGGCATAAACTCATAGACCATGCGTCCCTGCTCCGCTGTGTTAGAGGCGGCTATGTTGTAGGAGATACCTGGAGCCGTGGACTTGACTTCTGCGTAGACTTCGCTCGTGTCAAGGAGCTCACGAGTTCCATCCAGCTTAGCTTCAGAGAGCTTCCACACCTTCAGGTTGGTAATCTCTACATAGGACAGCCCATTGTAGGTGACGGAGAACGAACATGATGATGAGAGCACATGTGGGTGGTTTGCGCAGTGTACTGCATGCACGCACGAGTCATCACAGTAACTGGGAGGTCCCTCCGGCTGAGGATGGCCAGGGCATTTGTAGGACCCAGTGCTTTGGTCACAGTTCACACCGGAGAAGTTGAAGGTAAAGGTTCGAGTGGCGCTTTCATTGTAGTGGTACTTGCCATCGAACTGCACCACGAACTCAGAGCCACCAGAAGCGAAGTACTGGTAATAGTGGCCGGCATTCTCGTACGATGTGCCCTTGAAGTCTGACCGGCCATTAGTCTCTGTGAAGGTAGGTGTGCCGGTCATGGAGTTGAACTTCTCATCTGAGCCGCCGCCAGACACAGGAACAGTGCCCTGCTTGAGCTCAGAGTATGGGCGCTGGTACTTGGAGTAATAGTACGGATCATCCTCCGGCGTTGCTGTGATAGTGGAGTAATCGTACTTAGGACGTGAATACAATCCTACATTTGTCAGAGTGACAGTTTTCATGTCCTCCAACGAGATAGGCCCATAATATTGTACACGGGCACCAACCTTGAACCAGTGCTGAATCTTGGATGTATCATCTTCCAGCGTTCCATTACCCGTATACTCACCTACGAACACCAGCGTATCATCGTGCGTAGTAAAATACTCCGCGCACTTATTCAAATCTGTAAATGTGACCTGCAAGGACCCACCCTCACCGGGCCCAACAGTCATGCCGGGAATATTTCCGTCTTTAAACACCAGCGACGAGGCCGGTACTTGCGTCCATGTAAACCCGGCACCCAAAGACGCCTCGACTTGGTTAGATGCTACCTTATTGCCAGCGTCGTTGAATGTTATTTCATTACCATCGCCAAAGTAGCCGTAGGTATCGTTGATGAGGCTAGTAGATGCAGAATCTGACAAGGCATCAATAGGCTCTGCTTGTGCCAGCCAAATAGAGATAGATGGGTCTGGAATGTTCTGGCCCTCGTCTCTACGCGACTGCAACCAACGCAGTGTGTTGGCAATACCGGCGCCTTGAGACTTCATCTGCTCCTCACTCGTGGCAGCATTGTCACCCTCACCAACACCGAAGTCGGCTCCAAGGCTAACAGTGACAGTGACATTGAAGACTTGGCTGTAACCCCCAACCTCCTTCTCATACTTCTTGTCCTCCACGGTAATTCCAATCTCACCCATAGCTGCAAGATCCACGGGTGTAGGAGGCACGGGGTCGTTTGGAATAACAGCCATCTCAGCGCCAAATATAGCGCAGCCCCAAGGACCAGCAGAGAAGGCATTCAGCTTCCAAGGTCCATTGTCATCTGTTATGGCGTTAATGTAAGCTGACTCTACTGAAGTTATGTTCCGACCAAAGGTGCCATAATTGTTATCCTCGCCGTTGCGCCCAACTCCCATGAAGGACTCGGAACCAGGAGTACCAGGATTACTAGCAACCTGGCTGGAAGCACGCCGCATGATGATTCGCGTTACTTCCGCATTTGAGTCCACAGGGTCCTTAAGCTCGGAGAAGTAGGTGTCGGCGTCTTTGAACACCTCCACACCAACTCCTGCCTTCAACGCCATATGGTCAGTTGCGGTTCTCCAATGCACCATCGAGGAGGATACCGAGCCCCACATCGTAGCAATGGCAACCTCTCCTGTAATGACTATCGGCTGGTACGCACTGCCAGCCAGCACGTTGCAGACATAATCGCTGACGTAACTTTCGTACACCGACCAGTTCTCCTGCGGCAGGAGCTTTGCGAGAGACAGGATGATGGCTGCGTAGTTGCAAACCCGTCGAGCGTTATAAAATGTCGGGTTGTCCCCCTCAAGGTATCCTTCAGGCTGGTCATCTGCAATCTCCTTAAACTTAGCGTTGATTTCCGTAGCCAGTCCCGCTGAGCCGTAGTCACTTGAACTGAAAATATAGCCGATCAGATTTTTGGCGTCACTTTCAGAAATCGTTGTAAGAATACCCGAAAAGTCGCTTGCATAAAGAGTTGGGTTAGGATTTGCATTACTTATTCTGCTGATAGCAAGCTTGAAAAGCGTATTAGACAGATTGCGGTTAGGGGTGTAGCTGCCAGCCTTCAATGAAGGGACGAGCACCTCTCTGGAGCGTGAGCCTCCAGGATCTACACGTGTTATATACTGCGTTCCTGAAGTACCGGCAGGCACCATGAACAGGAGGCCCTGTCCACCACTAGGCTCATATGGGTGCGGGTAGGATCGTGTGAAGTGCTGTATCGCGTTGGCCATGCCCTGGCTCTTTACGATACTGTTCTTTGTTTTTTCCACATCCTCTTTTGTCTGCGGCTTGATTGTGTAAGCCGAACCTTGCATCTGCTGTATCCCCAGCGCAAAGCCCATAGCATCAGAACGTTGTTTCCAGCCGAACCCAGTGCTGCTACCTGTGCCCGGCCTGACCGGATCCGTACCAGTGCCTGCACCACTCGCGGCAAAGGCGTTGACAGGGAGTATTGTGAGCACCAACAGCAGGCACAACAAGCGCTTCAAGTTCCTCAATGAGGCACCTCCTTTCTTGGATTTGAGATTGTTCATAGCAATCACTCCTTTGATGTGGTATAATGCTTGCATGGAGCAGCGGCCGGCCACCCAATAAACCCCACTCTGGCATTAGTCGGACACGCACCACTAGTGACCAGGTGGAGTTTGTTGAAAGGAGGCTAATCTGATGGACGAGACTACCATCCGTCTGATCTTGGCACTCACTGTGCTCGCCAAAGTGTTTAGCGGTATTACAGTCGCGTATGCTGCATGGCTGATGCACCAGATACACAAGTGGCTCAGTGAGTAACCTCAAGGCCGGTCGCTGGTCCGTACAAGCATAATGTACGAGCGGGAATGCTATTTTTGGCAATAGAAAGAGCGCCTGCAGCAATAAACTGCAGGCGCTTTACCTCTTTCAATAATATATGGTGCGCGGATGAAGGGATTTTATACACTGAGGCGGATGGACATATTGTTTCTAATGTGCATTGTGAGTTTCTAAACAGACAGATATACTATCGTACCAAGTATACCCCACGAACAAATAAAGGCCGCACTACCTGGCTAGAGCGGCTCTGGCAACCATGAGCGAATAGCCTAATAGATTCAGGCCCTGCCACTTGCTCATATCAAACCTGCGCTCATCACGCATAGAGAGCCCAATGCCCCAGATTCTGTCCTTCACAGCACACTCGGCTAACACCTGATTTCCGGTAGACAGTAGTGCTCTGCGCAGATCGTCATTCTGCCTGAATTTCTCGACCAGCCCCCTGTAGACAACAAGCTGGCGTACGCCACTCCACACATGGTCGTTATAATCCTTCACGGCCCGACCCAGTGCCTTTATGGCTGCCACGTTAGACGTAGCGAGGATTTTGCGTGCTGCATCACCGTCGTTGAATATAACTGCTTTCTCATACATCATATACTGCTCCATCGAAGAGTACTTGATACCATCGACAGTAAAGTCCGAGAGGTACCAATTGCTGAACACTCCGTTCTCCTCGTCTGGGTTATGAAAGAATACCAACAACTTCACACCCTTTCTAGCCAGCGTCACCTGATTACCCCAAACCCATGGATGTACCGATTTTAGTTACAGCGAGCTCCAGATCCAGGTCATGCAGACCAAAGTACATTCTCACCAAATTGGCTGCTGGGAGCATTTCCACCAGCTCAGCACTGCTGATGCTGTAATACCACTGAAAGTAAGCGTAAAACTGGCCGATCCAGTTAGGGATAAAGCCGCCTATCTGCTCCCCCGTATTAGGCACAAATCCCTCTGTCTGTATAAACCACTCCAGCAGCTCATAGGCATCTTTTGTGCACACATATGGATCCGCACGATCAATACGTGATCGTGTTTTGCTCCTCATGTATCTTGTAATAAAGTCTAAGGTATCCAGCGTGGAGCCAAACGTCTCGTTTGCCACATCAAAAAGCAAGCCCTGCGTCTCCACAATCTCATCCAAATATGCAACACTGTAAGCGCCCACGCACTCACCTCCCAATCAGATCGCTAAATACCGTTGTAAGCGAGTTTCGGTCTGAATTGATTAAGGCGCGCATTTTCTCTCTGGCAGACGTGTCCCTCTGCACATAAAGAGGGTTGAATTCATCGTGCGGAACCATCTCTGGACTCTGTACTTCCTGCAACGCTGCGAACGCCTCACTCGTCTTACAGCAGTACTGAATACCCAGGTCACCGTATTTTAACAGCTCTTCAAGAATGCTCACGTCCACCTCATCGCGCACAAACGCTTTAGCAATGTAGAAGTAGGATGCATCCGCACGCCAGCCTTTAATTATATCATAACCAGAGGTGTCTACACCATACTTCTCGATGAATTTTGGCGCATACATAGAGTATCGTCTTGAGGTATCAGCCACTCTATGTTTCATCAATTCTGCTAACCAAGACAGTACTCCTGCATCCTGGAAGTCAAAAATTTTGAGATTCCCAATATCCAACGAGTACTTATGAAGCCACCCCTCCACTGAGCCAGACTGGCACACAGCCCACTCACACGCGAGCCCCTTGCTCGCCGTAAGATAGAAGCCACGACCATAATCGTGCTTATCCTGTCCAAACCCATACGTAGGTGTGAAATCCCTTACAGGGCTCCCATGGTATAGTGTCAGAGTAGTGGGCGCCGGCACAGAGGAAATGAGAATAACGGATTCAAGTGCGCCAACCTCAACAACCCCTGTCTCCGTCGGCTCCCATACACACTGGTACACATCCAGCCCAGGTGTCAGTTCTGGGATGTCACCACACACCCTAACACTATGACGCTCTGCCAGTTTCTCTCCAGCAGGCAGTGTGAAATAACCCAATTCCATTCAACCATCCTCCGCTTTTTAGAGAGCCCTCCGGACACGAGTTGCCCGGAGGGCTTTGTGTGGTTAGCTGATGGTGAGATCGAGGAGGTAGCACTCAACAAAAATATTGGAGAACTCATCAAGAACCCCAGTGTGATTGTTATCTGCAACAATAATACCTACGCTTTCATCAGCGTTGCAATCGATTGTAAACGACTTAGAGGAACCTGCAGGTACTACGCCTAAAACCTCTCTATATGTTCTAGTAGGATCCGCAATACTGACACCTTCTCGTGTATGACTTACACTCACCTGAACATCAACATCCAAGGCCTTAACCATAAACGTGATGCTGTTGTACCCTGAGGCTTTTAGGCTGAGTCCACTACATCCCATAGCAACTTTAGAGGAGTCAAAGAAGAAACCACCATTCACCTCCACAGCACCATGGCCACCCATAGTCTGATCAAGCTTAGTGATGGAGGTGGAGCCAGCAGGCTTTTCAGGAGTAGAGGGGGTGCCGCCAGAGCAGACCTCTAGGAGCCGGTCCATGACAACGGCGGCCTGAGCCCGGTCCATCACGCCGGTGCCGTTGAAGGTGCCATTGTTGTCAACCCCGGAGAGCATGCCCATGTTGTAGCAGACGGAGACAGCGTCGCGGTAGTTAGAGGGGACAGAAGACCAGTCGGCCACCTTGGAGGTGTCGGAGAGGGGAGTTGTGGAAATGCCCTCGGCCTTGAGCACGTTATACATCAGCTGAGCCATGTCGTAGCGGTTGATGGTGGAGGTGGCCAGGTTCTCATTGGAGCCAACGTTGGTGCCAGTCAGGATGTTGGCACTCTTGGCAGCTGCCATAAAGGGGGCGTACCAAGTGCTACCTTCGGTGCCCAGCTTATCCGAGTAGAACTGCCTCACCAGCATGGTAATAAACTCAGCGTTGGAGAGCTGCTGGGAAGGGGCAAACAGGTTGTTGCCGATGCCGGACATGATGCCCTTGTCAGCCATCTCAGTGATGGAGGAGGAAGCCCAGTGACTGTCGGGCACATCGGTGAACTTCACAGAGGCCGCGAAGGCGGTGGTGGAGAACATGGTGACAGCCAAAGCGATGCTCATGGCGCCTGCGGCAAGACGACGAGTTTTCATTTCAAATCAATTCCTTTCTGCTTATATGTTGTGATTATACTTCAAAATGTACCATGTGTAAACACACGAGCACGGTGTATATAGTAGGTCTCTATCCTTCAAAAGCATACACTCTTCCAACAACTGCGAGATGGTGAAAGATGAGCTCTGCATGCTCTGTATTGACAGCCTGCGATAAAGTGTGATACTCTGGCTAATGAGTAAGGAGTTGGTGGCGTGAACAAATACGAAGAGATATTCACCAATCTCAGATCTGACGAGGAACGTAGGGCAATGTACCGAAAACTTATGAAGGAAGTCCACCCAGACGTGGGCGGGACAAACGAAGAAGCCCGCACACTGATTGAAGCATACAAGAACAGTTCAAGCATCTCCACGCCAGCACATGGGAAGACGGGCGAAGAACTGCTTAATCTATACAAGTGGGCCACGGACGTACTCGATGCGTGTGGAATTGACCTCCTCTACTCCGTGAAACCGGCTCCTAGGAGTTGGAAGGACTTTCTTCACAATGTACCCGTAGTTAAACTTTATGGACTGACTCCACCTGAGACCCTGCTAAAGGTGGAAGAGGCACTAAGACAGTCCTGGGGCCGCGCTTTGCTGGACGCCTACGGTAAATCAGCTTTTTCGCCGTTGGACATCTGGGCCCTAGGAGCCACTGGAGCGCCGGTCAAACTCATATTTTCACACGAAGGCCGTGCAGCTCCATACACCGTTCTCACACGTAGGTACCTTACATACATAGGGTACGACGATCTGCGTGATTGGAGTGCCGCATTGAAGGCTGAGTCAGTTTTCTTCGACGCCTGTCATCACAAGAAGATTGAGCGAGAGGAAGCCCTCTACAAGAACGTGTGCTCTCAACTGATATGGGATGGATATGCGAAAAGCCGTAGAGCCGTAGAGTGCTACTATGACAAGAAAACAATGCGCGCATATGTAATGCACTGCTCAACTACCCTGAAGCTAAAAGACTTCCTCCCTGGAGCCAAGGCCAAGGTCGTATCAGGGTGACTTATCTGAAGAACATACTATAGTCGCGAGAGGTGACCGCCAGAGCAATGCTCACCACACCCACCAAGAGACGACGTGTTTTCATTTCAAATCAATTCCGTTCTAAGTAATCCACAGGGTATATCTCCTGAAATGAGGACGCATCGAGACCCGAGCTGGTGTGGTACAGCAGCGCCCATGCATTGAACTCTCTGATTAGCTTTACGTGCAGCTTCTTGGCATCCTCAAACGAGAATGTTTTACTTACTGTATGTTTCGAGTCTAAGGGAACACACGGATACTGGGACAAAAGTCTCCGCGACTTTTCAAGCACGCTCATAGGTCTGCACTCCTTAAGGGCCGCGTCACATTTACACTGCTTGACGGTATAAATATGACTTCCCTTGATTCGTCCCCTCCGTGGTATCTGGCAGCACTTGGATAAATACGAGTCACATATAAGCTTACATAGTTTTTCAAAAGATGCGTAGCTTTTCTGTTTGTGCACGCCATTCTTTAACTGCGGAAGATCCCAGTAAGGGAGTTTATCCACACAGTGTTTATACAACTCCATATCTAGTGCCAGCGAGCTACAAGGCAAGGAGCGTAAATAGTAATATTCCGCGCACACTAGAGGTATTATAACCATCCGATCCAGGTAGTTCTTACAAAGCACACGCAAGGAGTCATAGACTGTCGTAACATTCTGGTTATTTGGTACGAGATCCATGTATACAACTAATGACTCGCTCTTATGAGCATTCAGGAGCTTCTTAGCTACACTGCAGAGGTTTCCATTTCCACCAGAGAAAAATATACTCTGTGCGGCTTCAGATGCATAGGATACCAGGAAAAACTTTGAGAGATCTGCATCACTGGCATCCTCAAACAAATACATCATAGACTTACCTCCAACAGCGACTCGGTTCTATATAGGAGGCATGTCCTATGCCTACAAATATCGAAGACCTGTTTGCAGTCCACCAAGAGTATAGACTTCTGCGCGAAAGTCTCAATTGCGCCAGCTCCCGCTCCATAGTAAAGATCATACCTATCAAGTATTACGACACGGTACTTCTCACTGTCCAGCACGCTTTCTATCGACACTCCATCACAAAAGTCTGAGTAGCTGTATGCCCTAACTGGTTCCCCATACCTCCTATATTTTTCTAAGGTGTGTGCAAGATATGTCTTACCAGATGCGGAGGTGTGTGGAAAAACATAAACACCCGGCTCCAGATCAATATGCACTTTCATGTAGTACTTATCAGAACGGTACATCAGACATCCTCCTCATCAGGAGCATATGGCCACCCAGACTTCAAGTACTCTGCAAAATTTTGCGGATTTTTAAAGCGCATGCCCCTATACATGACATCTATCTCACTAATGCCCTCCGTTATTAAAGGGTAAGGAAAGTTGTTGACGTATGCGATGCCATTATGACAAAACCTGACAAGAGCACTGAACGCATTATACCCAACCTCCTCACAATTTACAGGAATGGTGGGAAAATGCAACACAGATAGCACCGCCTTAGTTCCTGAGCTAAGGAGCTCGCGTGAAAGCCTGTACCCAAACCTATCTATAAATGACAAGTTATCTAAATACTTTCCCTCCTCAATGAACTCAATTACCTGCTTTTCACTTTCACTGCCCGTCAAGCTCACGCCAGCAAAGACTCTCTCTACGTCTAAATCCATTCCCTCAGGTGCATCGTCTACACCCTTCACTAACAGCTGTAACATATTACCGCCCTCTCCTCCTAGAATCCTTATACCTGACCACTACGGCGCATGCACTGCGTTTTAGTGACTATCTGCCGACCCAGCCATAACTGGGGGTACTGAATTTCGTGAGCTCCTGGAAGTAGACCACCCTGCGCGCAATCACCTGCCGAGGCTGTCCAGGTTGAATGTGCCACCCGGCCAGGTATTCATCAACCCGCTTTCGATATTCCTATCCAACAGCTCCTGATCACCAACAAGTGGATTAGAGACGAACTTCGCGCTGAACAGCCAGCCATGCTCTTTGCTCTCGTATCTGTACACAACACCCTCAGGAGCTCCAACGGCCCCATGGTGCCCACTCCCAAGAAGCGATACAGCATCAGAGGTACTTATAGCACCGCCAGAATGCACCACAGCAGCTGACGTAAAGGCTAGGGGATTAAGGCGTTCTTGCAACTCCGCATAACGAACGCGCCCAGCGCCATTGATGATATCAAAGCACACAAACGGCTCATGAGGCATATTGTATCTGATGGTATGTGTCTTGACCATCCACTCACCACAGACTCTCTCCCCATTCGAGAGCAGGCGTAGGAAGCGATCTCTGTTCTCGTCTACGAATAGTGCAAAATCGCGTATCCACTTGTACGGATTGGTCCTTACGTCGTACCCCTTTCTGATAATGGGATATAGGTCGTCACCACGCCGCAGGACTCCGACGTTGCACCCGTCCACCTTTTCCGTAACGACAACCAAATCGTCTGGGCGCCTTGTTTGGACTGTAAGCCATGTAGCCTCCTGCTCGCCAATCGTCCTGTCCGACCTGTCTCGGAGTTTTGAACCAGGCAAATGTGAAATAGAGGGGTAGTTGGAGGGTATGACCTTATTCGCCATCCTTACCACCGGCCCTCTCTCGTGCCAGTCGCCGTTCCTCCATAAGACGTTTGCACTCAGCAGCGCCATCGTGTACATACTCCAAAAA
>OOCB01002297.1_pt1 | contig 22353 bp, 29 predicted proteins | sample 1671351 | NCBI WGS metagenome assembly OOCB01 (sample SAMN06348148, study PRJEB24527) | human gut metagenome | biome: human gut; feature: ankylosing spondylitis patient; material: feces | host: Homo sapiens | place: China | collected 2015-10 | reverse complement strand
TGTGGTTGACTAAGGAATATTGTTTAAGCGTGAGTTTGTGATATTGGGTGTGGTATCTTTAACTATGGGAAACTCCGGTCTCCCACTTGCTCACTGCCTGCCGGCTGACTCCCAGCGACTCCGCCACAAATTCCTGCGTCATTTTGCAGCGGACCCGGTGCTCCTTCAGAACCTCGCCCAAAGAGCGGCGGACCTCCGCCTTTTCCTTCCGGACTTCTTCGGAGCGGTTGTACTTCTTCAGCGCCTTGATTCCCTGCATGACAGCGTAGACCACAAGCCCCAAAATCGCCAGCCGCACCATCGTAACCACCAGCAGTAAAATAATCGATGTCGATGCCATTAACATATGACCTGTCCTCCTTTGTTTTTTGTATCTCAGCGCCATGGATCTGATGCCGTTATACTACCGGACAAAGGCGGTTGCGGCCACCAGCTATCCCGCAACCTTTCGTTGCAAGGCCCGATTTTTCAAGGAAAACAGCTCTATCCTCAGTCCTTTGTCAGCACATCGGAGAGGTCCAGCGGCTTTCCGTCCGCCCACAGGCGCTCCAAATCGTAAAAGGCACGGGCCTCGGCGCTGAACACATGGACGCAGACGCAGCCGTAGTCCAACAGCACCCATGTTCCATCCCGATAGCCCTCCCGGCGCAGCGGCAGCTCGCCTGCCTGCTCCTTCAGTGTCTTTTCCACAGCGCCGCACAGCGCATTGATCTGGGTGTTGGAGCTGCCGGTAGCGATCACAAAATAATCCGCCAGCGTGGTGATATCCGTGATCTCAATAGCGGCGATCTCCTTGCCCTTCTTTTCGTCCAGCGCCTTTGCGGCCAGAACGGCCAGTTCCTTCGGTGTCATCATATCGTTTGTTTCCTTTCTTTTATCAGGCCGCAGGCAGCGGCTCCCCGGTCACGGGGTCCAATCCCTGATTCGCATCGGGCGTTGTGGGCTCCTCCGGCGGCACCACGATGATGCCGGGATCTTCCGGCTGGTCCGGTGTCTCCGGACTGCCGGTGCCCGTCTCTCCCCCGGTGGAGCCGGAGGGGTCTGTGGTCTCCGTCCCCGTCCCCGGCGTTTCCGGTGTGGCCGGGGTCTCCGGCGTGGGTTCAGACGGTGTTTCAGACGGCGTCTCCGTTCCCGGCTCCGTTTCCGACGGCGGTGTCACGATCTCCCCGGTGTCCGGGTCCACCAGATTGCCGTTTTCATCGGTAATATAGTCCTTTTCCGACTCATCCTTCTTGCCGCTGCCGATGAGCGTCGGCGCCTTGGCCGCAGCGCTGTCCTCCACCCGCCCGGTGGTGGAGCTGAGGCTCCCGTCCGCATTGACGGACATAATATCCAAGTCCGACAGCGTAAAGACCTCCTTAAAGGGACTGAGCTGGTTATTCACAATGTCCAGCAGCTTCCCGGCAATAGGCACCACATAATCCAGATAAAAGTCCTTGCCCAACTGCTTGCTGTAAACCCGGCTGTAGGCCGCAACGCCCTTGTAGGGCATGGTCAAAAACGTCACATTGTCCATGCTCAATCCGCCGGAAAACGCCTGCTTGCCGAACCACAGGATATTCTGGAAGCTCAGGTCCGTTTCCACGGATTCTTCAAACACCTTGGCGATCTTGCCGATATTCAGCACGTTCTTCGGCTGCATCATCTGCTTGATGACCGCCTTCAGGAAGTTCTGCTGCAATTCCATACGGCCCGCGTCTCCGACGCCGCCCTTGTTATAGCCGTAGGGACTGTCATGGTCATTCTTACGCCAGCGGATGACCTGCATGGCATCGTCACCGTCCAAATGCCGCAGGCCCGGCGCCTGCTCAATGACCAGTTTCTGCGCCGGGTCATGGTAATCCATGGGATAGGGCACGTCAAAATCCACACCGCCGATGGCGTCCACGATCTTGCCAACGGCCTCCCATTCCACAATGACCTGATAATCCGGCTCAAAGCCCACCAATTGTGAAATTTCTTTATAAAGCGCCTTGATGCCCTTTTCCCCGCCGCCGTTCATATTGTAAACGGAGTTGATCTTCTTGACATCCCAGCTCACGTTCACCATGGTGTCCCGGGGGATAGACATGACAGTGGCCTTCTGGTTCGTTACATCGTAGCTTGCCAGCAGCATCGTGTCGGTGTTTCCGCCGCCGCCGGTGTCCCGACCCAGAATCAGCACCGTGTAATAATCCTGACTCTTGCGCTCACCGCTGACTCTGGGCTGCACGCCATCGCCATAGTCAATGACGTCCTCGCCCTGCGTATCGCCGCCTTGCGTGTCCTCTCCTTTGTTGGGCAGCTCCGGCTTTACAAACAGCGTTTTCAGCGTAACCGTTACCGCCAGTGCTGCGGCCAAAACCGCCACCAGCACCAGCAGCCACTTCTGCCCCCGGCTCAGGCGGCTGGGACGCTTCTCCTTCGCTTCTTTTTTCTGTATCCGCTTTCTGCTTTGTTCTGACATGGGTTTATCTCTTTCCTTTCAGCCAGTCCCGCGCCTCAATGGTCGCATGGTGGACGGGATTTCCCATTTCCGTCATCTCTTGGACCGTCATTTCCAGCCCCATCAACAGGCCCCGGTCCAAATCCTCATACACACATTTGCGGAGCACCTCCACCCCCGGAAAATCCCGGGATGGCTCAATGTAATCCGCAAGATAAATGATTTTCTCCAGCAGCGTCATATCCGCATGGCCGGTGGTGTGCCACCAAATAGCGCTGTAAATTTCATCGTCCACGCCGTAAATGTCCCTTGCAATGGCCGCGCCGGTCTTTGCGTGGAGGAGCTTCAGGGCCTTCTGCTCCAGCTCGTCCAGCTCAATGCCATATTTACGGCACAGCGCCAGCTGCTCCTCCATCTCCAGCTTCTTCGTGCAGTCATGCAGCAGCGCAGCCACTCTTGCCTTTTCAATATCCGCGCCATAGCGCTCTGCCAGCCGGATCGCCTCCTGCTCCGTTCCCAGCACATGGGGGATGCGCTTGTGCTTGAGATAGCTCAGCGCCACAGGGCGAAGCTGTGAGAGCGTCAGATGCTTCAAATCGGCATTTGTTCCGTAGAGATGGTTCCGCAGAATATAGCCGTACACCGCCGGCGGCAGCAGGTTTTCTCCCGTTCCCTCTGCCAGCCGCTCCCGCAGCTCTGTGGAGGATATGTCAATAACGCCGGGGACCGTCAGCGCGAAAATTCGGATATCCGGGTACTCATGGTACAGCCGGTCCCGCTGCACGGAAAACAGCGGCTCCATATCTTCCTCCGTCCGTCCGAAAGCGGCAATGCCCGCCAGGGACGCGACCTTTTCCGGCTCATGCCAGGTCTGGAAGCTCAGGAACATATCCGCCCCCATCAAAAGCCAGAGCTCATCGTCAGGATACAGTGCCTTCAGCTCCACCAGTGTATCGGAGGTATAGCTTTTCCCTCCGCGCCGCAGCTCTATGTCCAGCGTTTCCACCTTGCCGCCAAGGCCCAACTGTTCCCCCGCCAAGCGGGTCATTTCCAGCCGCTGCTCCGCAGTGGAGCTGCCCTCCGGCAGTGCCTTATGGGGCGGGATGCTGGCGGGAATCAGCAACAGCTTGTCCAGCTTCAGCGTGGAAACCACCGCCGCAGCCGCCGTCAAGTGTCCCCGATGCGGCGGATTGAATGTCCCGCCGTAAATACCGATTTTCAAGATGCTCCCCTCTTTTTATCTCAGGCGTTTGCCCGTTTTTTTGCCGGCTTCACCAGCTGGATACGCTTCTCCTTCGGCTTGCTGTGGGTCTCCCGGTACAGTACAAATTTCGTACCGATGACCTGCACCACCTCGCTGCGGGTAGCCGCCGCCAGTTCCTGTGCCGCAAGGCGTGCATCATACTCAATATTGTTTTCAAGGACACGGCCCTTGATGAGCTCCCGGGCCTCCAGCGCATCGTCGGCCTGCTTGATGAGGTTTTCGCCGATTCCGTCCTTCCCCACATGGATGATGGTGTCGATGGTGTTGGCCAGTCCGCGAAGCTGTGCCCTCTGCTTGCTTGTCAGTTCCATAAAAATCCTTTCATTGGGCCGTTTCCGCCCAATATTCTCTAATTTTTTCCAAATCGTCCTCCCGCAGCCATTCCTCGGAAAAGCCGCAGCCACAGCAGATATAGCGGTCCACCGGTGCACTCCGAAAGCCACACGTCACAAAATTCTGTGTGCTGTCCATGGTACTTCTGATTCCGCCGGGGACCCGCACGATGTCCGCTCCTCCGCACTTGGGGCACACACCTGTCTCTTTCATAAGGCAGTTCCTCCTTTTTGGAATGGTTCTGCTGGTTAGACGTTTATTTCCGCAAATATGTTTCCAATTTTTTTGTAAATTCCCGCAAAGCCTTGCCCCGGTGAGAAATTTCCGCCTTTTCCTCCTGCGTCAGTTGGGCGAAGGTCTTGGCCTTTTCCGGCACGAAAAACACCGGGTCATAACCAAAGCCCCCCTCGCCCATCGGTGCAAAGGCGATGGTGCCGGGGGCCTGTCCCTCCGCCGTGATGGTATCCCCGTTAGGAAACACGCAGGCAATGGCGCAGGTAAAATGAGCCGCCCGGCTGGTCTGCCCCCGCATATTCTCCAGCAGCAGCATATACCGTCCCCTGTCATCCAGCCCCTCGCCGCCGTACCGGGCGGAGTACACACCGGGGCCGCCGTTGAGGGCGTCCACGCAGAGGCCGGAGTCATCAGCAATAGCCGGGAGTTTCGCAAGCTCACAGATGGCCCTGGCCTTCAACATAGCGTTTTCCGCAAACGTGGTGCCGGTTTCCTCCACCTCCACAGTGATTCCAAGCTCCTTGGGGCTGACAACCTCTACGCCGAACTGCCCTAAAATGGCGCTCATCTCCCGGACCTTATTAGGATTGTGTGTTGCAAGTACAAATTTCATACCGTTGTTTCCTCCTTGGCTGCCATACGGTCCAGAGCGCGGTTGCGGAAGGTCAGCGCAAGGTCGATGCTCACCATCAGGATGTCCGCCACATAGAACGCAGCCACGTATGTAATATTTCTGCTGATAAACTTCCCGGCAAGACCGCACAGATAGCCGATGATAATCACGATCTCAAACATCACACTCTTGCCCTTGGCAGTCCTTGCCCGCAGAGACTTTGTAATATTGAACGGCCATGACAGGCCAAAGCAGACCAGCATGATCGTTTCAAAAATCTGTGCCATCGTACCGCGCTCCTTATCCCAGTATCTGCTTCTGGAGCTTCAGCAGTTCCCGGTTGCCCTTGGCGCACAGACGCACCAGCTCCTGCTGCTCCGCCAGTGTAAAGGCCCGGCCCTCGCCAGTTCCCTGAAGCTCAATGATCTCGCCCAGCTCGTTCATCACGCAGTTCAGATCCACCTGTGCGCGGCTGTCCTCGCTGTACTGAAGGTCCAGCATGGGCTGCTCGTCCACGATTCCAGCGGAAACGCCTGTCACAAAATGCCGGATAGGGCTGGACCCGAGATATCCGTCCTCCACCAGTTTCCGGCAGGCCAGAGCCAGCGCGATAAAGCCGCCGGTAACGGAGGCCGTGCGGGTGCCGCCGTCACCCTGCAGCACATCGCAGTCGATGTTGATGGTCCGCTCACCCAAGGCCTTCCTATCCACGGCAGCCCGAAGACTGCGGCCCACAAGCCGCTGGATTTCCGCGCTGCGGGGGCTTAGCTTCAGCTTGGCAATGTCCCTCTTGCTGCGCTCCCGGTTTGCCCGGGGCAGCATGGAGTATTCCGCCGTGACCCAGCCCTCGCCCTCGGGAACATGGGGCGGTGTCTTGTCCTCAATGCTGGCGCAACAAAGCACCTTGGTGTCACCGCACTCAATGAGGCAGCTCCCCTCCGGGAATTTCACAAAATCCGTGGTGATTTTAATGGGGCGCAGCTCGTCATACGCCCGTCCATCCTGTCTTGTCATCGCTGTTTTCTCCCCCTTCTCAGATGATAGCCTCCGCGTAATCATGCGCGTCAAAGGGCTTCAAATCGTCAATGCCCTCGCCCACACCGGCCAGCTTCACAGGCACACCCAGCTCCCGGGCGATGGCTACCACAATTCCGCCCTTGGCCGTTCCGTCCAGCTTTGTCAGGACAATGCCGGTCAGCCCTGCGGTCTCCTTGAAGCTCCGGGCCTGAAGCAAGCCGTTCTGTCCGGTGGTGGCATCCAGCACCAGCAGCGTCTCCCGGTCGCAGCTGGGGCACTCCCGGTCAATGATCTTGGATAGCTTACCAAGCTCCGCCATAAGATTTGCCTTGTTGTGGAGGCGCCCCGCCGTGTCGCACAGCACTACGTCCACGTTCCGGGCCTTAGCCGCCTGCAATGCGTCAAACAGCACCGCGCCGGGGTCCGCCCCCTCGTACTGGCGGACGATCTCGCAGCCGGCCCGCTCCGCCCAGATTTCCAACTGATCGGCAGCGGCGGCGCGGAACGTGTCCGCCGCGCACAGCAGCACACGCTTTCCCTGCTTTTTCAGGCTGGCCGCCACCTTGCCAATGGAGGTGGTTTTGCCAACGCCGTTGACGCCGATAAAAATGCACACGCTGGGCTTTGTGTCCAGCTTCAGCGCGGTATCGCCCACATCCATTTCCTCGGCCAAAATTTCTCGGAGCCCCTCCCGGACAGCCTCCTGTCCTTCAAGATGCTCCCGGCGCACCTTAGTGCGGAGCTTTTCCACGGCGTCCGTGGCGGCGTCCACGCCGAGGTCCGCCATAATGAGCGTTTCCTCCAGCTCCTCAAAGAACGCCTCGTCCGCCTCCGTAAAGCCGGAGAACAGGCTGCTGGTGATTTTTTTCAATTTGTCAAAAAAGCCCATCGCGAACTCCTTTTTATTTGATTTTCAGTTCCTTCGCCATATCGTTGAGATTGATGGTCAGAATCTTGGAAACGCCCTGCTCCTGCATGGTCACGCCATAAAGCACATCCGCGCCCTCCATGGTGCCGCGCCGATGGGTGATGACGATGAACTGCGTCTTATCCGCAAGCGTCCGCATATAGCGCGCGGTCCGCACCACGTTGGCCTCGTCCAGTGCCGCCTCGATCTCGTCCATAATGCAAAACGGCGTGGGGTGCACCTTCAAAATAGCAAAATACAGCGCAATAGCCACAAACGCCTTCTCTCCGCCGGAGAGCAGCGAGATGGTCTTCAGCGTCTTTCCCGGCGGCTGGGCCTTGATTTCAATGCCGCATTCCAGAATGTTCTCCGGGTCCTCCAGCTCCAGCTTAGCCTGTCCGCCGCCGAAAAGCTCCGTGAACGTTGTCTCAAAGCTCTCGCTGAGCAGCTTGAACTGCCGGCCGAAAATATCCATCATCTGCGTTGTGATCTCCCGAATGATTCCGGTCAGCTCGCCCTTTGCCTTTTCCACATCGTTGCGCTGATCCGTCAGGTAGGTATACCGTCCGTTCACCCGCTCAAATTCCTCGATGGCGCCGATGTTAATGGTGCCGAGGCCATTGATCTCCCGCTTCAGCTCCGCCACCCGGCGGGATGCTTTCTGTACGCTTTCCAGCTCAATTCGCTGGGCCACCGCGTCGGAATGGCTCAGCTCATAGGTTTCCCACAGCTTGTCCAATATCTGCTTTTCCTCCATGGCGGAGGTAGCCAGCTTACTTTCCAGTCTCGACGCCGCCCGTTCCAAATTCAGCAGCGTCTCGTTCATCTCCTGACCGGCCCGGGTCTTGGCGGTGCGTTCCGCCTCCAGCGCGATTTTTTCCTGACTGATGGTCTGCAGGCGCTGCCGTGCGTCCTCGCCCTGTGCACGCAGAACAGTCTGCGCGTCCGTTCTCTGCCGGATATCCGCCTGCGCCGTTTCGATCTGCTCCCGATAGCGCTTCAGCGCCGCCTCCTTTTGTTCCCGGTCTCCCGACAGGTCCTCCGCCAACTGCCGCAAATCAGCGGCGCGGCGGAGAATGCCCTCCCGGTTGGCGTTCAGGGAAGCCAACTCCGTCTTGCACGCGGTCACATTCTCCGCCAGACGCCCGGACTCCGCCAGCAGCTCGCTCTGGCCGGACAGCACGCGCTCCGCGCTCTCCCGCAGGGCTGCGGCCTCTGCTTCTCGCTCCGCTATGGTCTTTTCTGCCCCGGCGGCACACTCCGCGTTCGCCCGCAGGCGTTCGTCAATGGCTGTCAGCTCACCGGTAAGGCTCTCAACGCTCTCCCGCAGTCCGGATAGGAGCATTTGAAATTGGTTTTGTACGCCCTCCAGCCGCAGGACCTCGTCCTCGGCGGCACGGCGCTGCGCCTCGGCGGTGGTCAGCTCATAGCGCGCCGCCTCCAGCTCCCGTCCGGCTGCCGCCTCCGCCGCCTTGGCGTCCTCCAGCCGTTGATGCAGCTCCCCGGTGCGGCTGTTCAGCCGTTCCAGCTCCGCTGTCCGGCTGAGCACTCCGGCACTGCGGCTGACAGAGCCGCCGGTCATGGAGCCGCCCCGGTTGATGACCTGTCCGTCCAGCGTCACGATGCGGAAAGCGTTGCGGTATTTCCGCGCCATGGCGATACCACAGTCCAAATCCTCCGCAATGACCGTCCGGCCCAGCAAATTGTTGAAGATCTGCGTATACTTCGGGTCAAAGCACACCAACCGGGATGCAACGCCCACAAAGCCGAACTCCCGCTCCACGCCGTTTTCCCGCAGCTCCTCGCCGTGGATGGCGGTCAACGGCAAAAACGTTGCGCGTCCGCCGTCCCGCCTTTTCAGGAAGGCAATGGCGCTCTTGGCGTCCTCCTCCCGGTCCACCACGATGTTCTGAAGTCCCGCTCCCAGCGCAATCTCGATGGCAAGGGAATAGCGGCTCTCCGTTTTCATCAGGCTTGCCACCGGGCCGTGAATGCCCCGCAGCTCGCCCTTGGCCTGACAGACCAGCTTTACGGCCTTGTTAAAGCCCTCGTAGTCCTTTTCCATTTCCGTCAGCAGACGGATACGGCTGTCCAGCGCGCCTGTGTCCATGGTGAGCTTCACGCGCTCATCTGCGGCAGCGGCGGCTTTTTTCTCCCGCTCCTTCATCCGCAGCGTGTGGCCGCTGATGATATTCGCGGCGGCCTCCGCCTCGTCACGGGCATCCTCCAACGCCCGCCGGTTGGCCTTGGCCTCGGTTTCCTTTTCCGCCAGCTGCTTTTCCGCGGCGGCCTTGTCCGCCTCCGCCGCAAGGCGTCTTGTTTCGATTTGCTGATTCTCCGCCCGGATGGCGGCGGCCTCCGCCTTGGCATCTGCGGCGGCTGCCGCCGCAATGGCTTCCCGGCTCCGTAGCGCCTCTGCCTCTGTGGACGCGCCGCCAGCCTTCTCCGCCGCCGCCTGTGCCTGAGCCAGCATTTGCGTGAGCTGTTCGCCCAGCGCTGCGGCCTGCGTTTCCAGCTCTGCCGCCTGTGCCTCCTGCTCCGCCGCCTGTGCCGCATAGCCGCCGGTGCGCTGCTCCGTTTCCGCCAGCTCCGCCTTGACCTGCCGCATATTTTCCTCCAGATGGCCGATGGTGCTCTCCAGCACCGCGATGGCGGAGTCCTCCTCCGCCGCCTTGGCGTCCAGTTCCGCAAGGCCGCTTCGCAGCGTTTCGGCCTCCATATCCTTTTCCTGCATCCGCCTGCCGAACTGCTCCGTTTCGGCAAACAACGCGTCCATGGCGGAGCGGGCCTCGTCCCGCTGCCCCTCGGCGTCCCGCAGGTCGGTTTCCAGCTTGCGGGCATCCCGCTTCAGCGCCTCCAGATTTTCCAGCCACAGGGAAATTTCCAGCACGCGCATCTCATCCCGAAGGACCAGATATTTCTTCGCTGTTTCCGCCTGCGCCCGCAACGGCTCTACCTGAAGCTCCAATTCGGCAATCTTATCGTTGATGCGGACGAGGTTTTCCTCCGTCCGCTCCAGCTTCCGCTCCGCCTCCTCTTTCCGGTGGCGGTACTTCGAGATTCCGGCGGCCTCCTCAAAAATCTCCCGGCGGTCCGTGCTTTTCGTGGACAAAATTTCGTCCACACGGCCCTGCCCCACGATGGAGTAGCCCTCCCGGCCCATGCCGGTGTCCATGAACAGCTCCGTCACGTCTTTCAGCCGGGCGGACTGGCGATTGATGTAATATTCGCTCTCTCCGCTGCGGTAATAGCGCCGGGTGACCGCCACCTCCGCCTCCTCTAAGGACGGGAAAATATGGCCGGTGTTGTCCAGTACCAGCGTCACCTGCGCGAAGCCTACCGGCGCGCGCTTCTCCGTTCCGCCGAAGATCACATCCTCCATCTTGCCGCCCCGCAGCGCCTTGCTGGACTGCTCGCCCATGACCCAGCGAATCGCGTCGGAGATATTGGACTTGCCGGAGCCGTTAGGACCGACGATGGCGGTGATGTCCTCGCCGAATGTGAGCACCGTTTTATCGGGAAACGATTTAAACCCCTGCAATTCGAGGGCCTTCAGGTACATTCTGTCACCTCGCCATAGCTTTTTATACTTTAACTAAGATACTATAGCAGAAAAGCCCTTTTATTTCAAGGGAAATCTGTTGCTTTTCCGGGTAAAACGGCCTATTCTGCGCGATTTGCCTCTAACCGGACCGTCACCTGCCCGGGCCGCAGAGCACCGTGCTCCCACAGGACGGACAACAGCTGTCCTCGGTTCACTCCCTTCGGGAGACACGCCTCAATGGAGGGCGGCAGCAGTAACGCCGGCAGCGGCAGCTGCTCGTCATACAGCGGCAAAAAGCTGCCGCCCGCCGCCTCGACCGGGTCAAAGGCGATCTGTACAGCGGCCTCTGCCATCTGCTCCGCCGTTGGATTGAGCAAAACAGACACGCCGTACTCCCGTCGAAGACGGCGACACAGCTCTTCACCGCCAAAGGGAACGGTCAGCAGCAAATAGCGGTGGCGCAGCGCCAGCTCCGTCACCGTCCGCACTACCTCGCCGGAGAGTGCGTTGGCCGTTACCAGCACCCGTGCCCCACCGGGCGGCTGCTGCCGCAGCCGCAGCAACTCACCGGCCCAATCCGCCGCTATCGCCCGCCGCAATGCTAATGTACTTACCGGCCGCAGTCCCTTGGGAAGTACGTCCGCCGCGCTGCCCTCCGGCAGCACTACCCGCTCCACACCCTGCCGCAGCAGCCTTCGCCCCGCTGTCCGCAGGCGGTGGCTCCGCGCCACCGCCGCCGTGCGCTCCAGCGCCGTGACCTCCCCGCAGAGAAAGCGGACATGGAGCACGCTTATTTCCTTCATACGCACCGGACGCAAGCCGTGTCCCGCCCGGTCCCAGATAAGCATTCCAATCATAAAAACAACCTCCTGTCCCATGGTATGGAACAGGAGGCTGTTTCAGAACGTTTCTGACTGCTTACTTCTTTTTCAATTCACCGAGAATGCAGAGTCCCATGGCCAGCACCGGCAGCAGCACCCGTAGGTACAACAGCTGCCAATCGCCGCCAAAATTCACATCGATCAAAAGGCCCACCAGCCATGCGGCCAGCGTAGCCGCGGTCACTTTCAGGCATATTTGCAATTCTCACTTCCTCAGTTTCCCACAGAGGAACCGGAGAGGGTATACCCCGTCAGATAGCCCTTCTTGGGGGCTGCACCGTGGCTCAAGGGGTTCACGCGAACGCCGCCCTCTACCACCTCAAAATGCAGGTGCGGGCCGGTAGAATGGCCGGTAGAGCCGGTAATACCGATGGTCTGTCCCTGCTGAACATAGGTGCCTACGCTGACCTTGATACTGCTCATGTGGGCGTACAGCGTAGTATTGCCGGTGCCGTGGGAAATGACCACATAGTTGCCGTAGGAGCTGGAGCGCTGTGCCACAATGACCGTACCCGCCTTGGCGGCGTAAACCGGACTGGTGTAGCCCACCCGGCCAATATCCGTTCCCTTGTGGTTCGTGGAACCAACGCCGCCGGGGGAGCTGCGCCCGCCCACGGTGGAAGTGATGTACCGGCTGTCCACCGGCCAGATGTAGCCGCCGGGGTTTGTGTTATAGTTCTTCCCCTCCGCCGCCATCTGTTCCTCCAGTTGCTTCTGGAGCTGCTTGACCTGCTGCTCGATTCGGCGCTCCTCAGCCTCCAGATCCTTCAGGGTTGCCTGATACTCTGCGGCGTTGTCATCAATTTCCCTAACGAGCTTATTGGCCTCGTCCCGCTGACTGCTAAGCTGCCGCTTCTGGCTCTCTAAAGACGCCTTCGCCGCCTCCAAATCAGCCTTACTTGCCTCAAGCCCTGTCTTTTTTTCCTCGATTTCTGCCTGAAGCGCCTGCAGATCGTCAATAACCTTCTGGTCATAGTCCATGACCTCATTGACGATATCCAGCCGCCCCAACAGGTCAGAAAAGCTGGTGGCCTTAAACAGCACAGACCAGTAACTCACTGTTCCCTGCTCCTCCATCTCCCGGACGCGCTTGCAGAACAGGTCATACTGGTCGGCCTCCCGCTGCTCCGCGTCGGCCAACTCATCCTCCGCCTGCAAGATCAGTGCGTTATAATCTGCGATCTGGGATTCCGTGTTGCTGATCTGTGAGGTTGTGTTTGCGATTTGCTGATCCAGTAGATTTTTCTTTTGCAGCGCCGCCGCCTTGTCATCCTTCAGGTCATTGAGCTTGCTTTGAATCTCCTTCTGCTTTTTGTCAAGGTCCGAGGCGCTGCCTTTCAGCGCGTCGATATCTGCCTGCGTCACCTTGGCCGCCATGGCGGGTGCAGTGTCCACCATCAGCAGCACCAGCATACAGACAAGAGCGGTCAATGACCGCAAAAAGCGTTTGCCCTTTTTCATTGCCGCCTCCTTACACCTGCAAAAAGCGGCGGATGGCGGAAAGGCTTCCCCCTACGCCGATGAGGATGCCCGCTACCAGAAAGACTCCCGCCACCGGCTGCCAGAGCTGTGCAAAGGGCACCACGGAAATAAGCTGCAGCGTATCACTCTCGCCAACGCCCTTGGCAATGGCCTCGTAAAGCCCCCATTGCAGCAAAAACGCCAGCACAGCACCGGTGAGACCCAGCATAAAGCCCTCGTACACAAAGGGCCAGCGGATAAAGCCGTTGGTAGCACCCACCATTTTCATGATGGCAATCTCGTCCTTGCGGTCAAAGGTGGTGAGCTTGATGGTGTTGGAAATGATAAATACGGACACCACAAACAGCACCGCGATCAGTGCCACACAGATAACCGTGGCGATATTGCGGATGGTGATAAAGCCGCCGGCCAGCTCCTCATAGGCGTTGACCTTGGCAATACCCGTCACAGCCTTGATCTGCGTTACGGTCTGGCTCTGCCTTGTCAAATCCTTGACCTTAATGGCATACCTGTCCCGCAGAATACTGGGGTCCAAGTCCTGAAAATAATCCTCATCGGGATATTTTGCGATGAAGTCCTCCATGGCCTGTTCCTTTGTGATGAACGTGGCGGAGGCCACATTGTCCACGGCCTCCAGCCGGCTTTGCAGCGCTTTTGCCTGCGCCTGTGTGTAATTCTCGTCCACGTAGGCCAGAATCTCATTGTCCCGCTCCAGGTCCTTGAGCTGCGCGTCCGCGTTCACCGCCACCAGCGTAAACGTCCCCATGATCAAAAGGCACGCCACCGTAATGCCGATGGCCGCAAAAGACATGAAGCCGTGGCTGAACATATTGGAAATGCCCTCGTGGAAGAAATATCCGAAATCATGCCTTCTCATGGATATGCCCTCCCACATAGCCGCCGACGCTGTCATTGATGATACATCCCTTGTCGATGGTAATGACCCGCTTGCCGAATTTATTCACCAAATCCTTTTCATGGGTCACCACCAGCACCGTTGTACCAAGCTGGTTGATCTTCACCAGCAGCGTCATGATCTCCATAGAGCGCTCCGGGTCAAGGTTTCCGGTAGGCTCGTCAGCGATAATGGTGCTGGGATTGTTCACCAGCGCCCGGGCAATAGCCACCCGCTGCTGCTCACCGCCGGAAAGCTCGTTGGGATAGCTCTCCGCCTTCTGCTCCAGCCCCACCAGCAGCAGCACGTATGCAATGCGGTTCTTGATCTCCTTCATAGGCATCCCCACAGCCCGCATGACAAATTCCAGATTTTCATACACGGTTTTCTTTTCAATGAGCCGGAAATCCTGAAAAATAATTCCCAGTGTGCGGCGCATCATGGGAATCTGCCGCTCGGCAATATTGTTGACGGAAAAGCCGTTAATCATAATGCGCCCCGCCGTGGGAATTTCCTCCCCGGTGAGCATTTTGATGATGGTGGACTTCCCCGAGCCGGAGGGTCCTACCAGAAACACAAATTCACCATCCTCAATGGTGGTGCTGATACCCCGGATGGCCCGGGTGCCGTTTGGGTACTCCATTTCTACGTCCTTCAGCCGAATCATAGGGCAATTCTCCTTTTATCTGACACGGGACTCGGATACGCTCGTATTCAGGTCTACATAATTCTACACATGGTTTCATTATATACGGACTTTCGCCGCAATGCAACCGGCGTCCGAAAATCTTCCCAAGTTTTTCTGCGGAAAATTTTTCCATACATTCATGCCAATCATTACTATGGACAAATATGTCTGCCGACGTGTTTCACCGGCACAAAAAAATTCCATGGACCTGACAGTCCATGGAATTTCGTATTTTTTTGTTCAGGACTCGATGCCCCGGCTGGTCAGATACTTCTTGACCATCAGCGCCACCTTAAAAGTGATGGCATCGTCAAACTCCCGCAGGTCCAGTCCCGTGAGCTTCTTGATCTTCTCAAGCCGGTACACCAGCGTATTGCGGTGGACAAAGAGCTTCCGTGCCGTTTCGGAAACGTTCAGGTTGTTCTCAAAGAACTTGTGGATGGTAAAGAGCGTTTCCTTATCCAGTGCGTCAATGGGGTTCTTCTTAAATACCTCCTGCAAAAACATCTCGCACAGCGTAGTGGGCAGCTGGTAGATCAGACGGCCGATACCCAAATTTTCGTAGTTGATGATATACTTTTCCGTGTCGAACACCTTGCCGACCTCAATGGCGATCTGCGCCTCCTTGTAGCTCTTGGCAAGGTCCCGCAGATGCGTGGCAATGGTGCCGATGCCGACAACCACCGTGCTCTCGCCGCCGACCCGCAACGCCTCCTCGATCTGGGCGGCAGTCTTGTTCAGCTCCTTGGAGCCGGCGCCCTCCGGCAGCTGGCGAATCAGAACCACATCGCCCTCGCCCACGCTGAGCACAAAGTCATTCTGCCGGTCCGGGAACATATTCTGAATGGTCTCCGTGGGAACGGACTCGCCCTTTTGCAGACTTCGGATGGCAAACACGCCGCGGCTGACATAGGTAGCCACCCGCAGTTCCTTTGCCCGCATATAAATATCGCCCAGCATGATATTATCGGAGATGATGTCCTTTACAAAGGAACCCCGGTCATGCTTTTCCTCGTAATAGCTCTTGGCGGCGTTCAGCGCCACCGTGGCCATGGAGCAGATGGTCTTGCTGATCTCATTGTCTCCAAAGGCAAAGGCCGCATAGTCAAACTGATTGCCCCAGCCGCTGAGGGCCTTGAAGGTCTTACCGTCAAAGCAGACCATGCTGCCGGCAGCGCCGTTCACCGCCGCCACATACTCTCCCCAGCGCTGACCGATCATGGAAAGCTCGCTGCACGCAATCACAACGCCCTCACCGTCAATGACGCCAACGGTTCGGTCCGTGTTCTCCTTTAATTGCAGCACTACATTCTGAAAAATTCTCCCGGACATAGCTGTTCCTCCTCAACACGAAAAGCTCGGTATCACGCAGGAGCCGCCCACGCAACCTGTTTGTGCAATTTGTCAACGAAGATATTATAGCGATTTTTTTGTCGAATTGCAAGATGTTTTTTCTTTTTTCAACAAAAAATCGTTTCACTTTTTGGGCAAGTTTCGATTATTTCCATTTTCTCGGGCCAAATTTCCCAATCCGGCCTGCTCCTCCGGGGTCAAAAAGCGGTATGCACCCCTTGAAAGAAGCGGGTCTAATGTCAAATTGCCCATGCGGACCCGCTCCAAATAAAGCACCGGCTTTCCAAGATATGCCATCATGCGTTTGATCTGATGGAACTTTCCCTCGCGGATGGTGATGTGAGCCTCGCTCTCCGCTCCGGCCGTGAGCAGCACCAGCTCTGCCGGTTGGCATTGCAGGCCATCGTCCAACCGCAGCCCTTCAGCGCAGGCGGCGCAGTCCTCGGCGGTCAGGCAGCCCTCCACCCGCAGATAGTATTCCTTATCAACATGCTTTTTAGGGGACAGCAGGTCATGGGCCAATCCGCCCTCGTTGGTCAGCAGCAACAGCCCCTCCGTGTCCTTGTCCAGCCGCCCCACCGGGAATAGCCCCTGCTTTTGCAGCTCCGGCGGCAGCAGGTCCAGCACTGTTTTGCCCCGGCCATCCTCCGTTGCGGAAAGATACCCTGCCGGTTTATTCAGCATCACCCACGTATACTGCCGCCATATCAGGCGCTCACCATTAACACAGATATCAGCCGCCTCCGGGTCCGCCTTTTCCTCCGCGATTTTGGCCACGGCTCCGTTGACTGTGACCCTGCCCTGACGCACCAGCTCCTTCACCTCCCGCCGGGACCACCGCCCGGTGGAGGCAATCACCTTATCCAAGCGCTGCAATACCATTGCCATCCCTCTCTTTCATTACGATTTTAGCATAAAGCACCTCAAAATGGAATAGTAACAAGCAGGAGGGATGTCTATGATGATTCAGGCAATTCGATTGACCCGCAAAAAGGCCGCGCTGGCGGTCATTGCCGCCGGCGTTTTGATAGCGGCGCTGATTCTGCTGCTGGGCCGGGGCGGTGAACCATCTGCCCAGCAGCCATTGCTCACTGGGAACGCAGAACGGGTCGCTTATCTTCAGGAGTTAGGCTGGGAGGTAGTAGAAGAACCAGTCACTACCCTACAATTTCTGCTTCCGCCGCAACTCAAGGGCGATTACGTTGCCTATAATGCCCTGCAGCGCACACAGGGCTTTGACTTAGAGCAATGCTGCGGAAAGCAGGTGACCCGCTACACCTACACCGTTACAAATTACCCCCAGCGCCCGGAGGGTGTGCAGCTCAATCTCTACATCTGCGAGGACCTGCCTGTTGCCGGTGACGTTGTCTGCACCGGCGCCGATGGCTTTCAGGATACGCTTATCTACCCCACTCCGACAGAATAGCGTCCCGCTTCCGCTTGTACTCCATAGGCATAGCCATGACTGCCCGCTTTCAACAATGCAAAAAATTCCCGCGACTTTAAAAGTCGCGGGAATTCTTATTTGACAACGGAAACAGCTTACTTCAGCTCGACCTTGCCGCCAGCCTCTTCGATCTGCTTCTTCAGAGCCTCGGCCTCGTCCTTGGAAACACCCTCCTTCAGGGTCTTGGGAGCGCCCTCAACGGTAGCCTTAGCCTCGGCCAGACCCTGACCGGTGATCTCGCGGACAACCTTGATGACCTTGATCTTGGCAGCAGCATCGAAGCCAGCCAGAACCACGTCAAAGTCGGTCTTCTCCTCAGCAGCGGGAGCAGCAGCGCCGGCAGCGGGAGCAGCCATGGCAGCGGCGGAAACGCCGAACTCTTCCTCCAGAGCGTGAACCAGCTCGGACAGCTCCAGAACAGTGAGACCCTTGATCTCTTCGATCATAGCGGTAACTTTCTCAGACATTGTATTTGCCTCCTAATAATTATTTTGATTTGTGTGGGTTGCGCTGAATTATTCAGCGGCGGGAGCTTCGGCGGCAGCCTCCTCAGCGGGAGCGCCGTTCTTCTCGGCGATCTGCTTCAGGACAACCGCCAGACCGGTGATGGGCGCCAGCATGGTGCCCAGGAACTGAGCCTGCAGAACAGGCAGAGCGGGAATTGCAGCCAGAGAGTTGATGGTGGCCAGATCGACAGGCTTACCATCCATGAAGCCGCCCTTAATCTCGAACTTGCCGTCCAGCTTCTTGGCATAGTCGGCCATGACACGGGCAGGAGCCACGGGATCATCGGCCAGAGCCAGAGAAGTGGTGCCGTTCAGCAGATTATCCAGATCGTTCAGGCCGGTGTTATTGAAAGCAAAGCGCAACAGGGTGTTCTTCACAACCGCATAATCCACGCCGCCCTCACGGCACTCCTTACGCAGAGCAGTGTCTTCTTCAACGGTAATACCCTTGTAGTCGACGATGACGCCTGCGGTAGCCTTCTGGATCTTCTCGGTCAGCTCGGCAACGATTGCCTGCTTCTCGGAAAGGACCTTTGCGTTAGGCATACTTGGTTTCACCTCCATGAGAATTTGCGGCGGACCTCCGTCCGCCCGGGTCAGAGGCGTTCAAAAAGGAACTGTCCTCATGCCGAAAGACATGAGGACAGAAAAGCATCATCAAAATGATTTTGCCATCCTCGGCAGGACTTACGGGGTCTCCCCCACCTGCTGTCTTTGGAACGCGACTGTTATTATATCAAATTTCGCCGCAATGTCAAGCATTTTCGCAAAATTCAATACGATTTTCTTTCTATTCCGCAAATTGGGAAAAATCCCATTCGCGCAATGAAAATTCAATTCGGCATTTGTCAGCCTGTATGCCTGACAAATACTCTCCCTGTGCCCCGCAGGCAAATACGCACAGCAGAGCCATAGGGCAATGGGAAACAGCCGAAGCGCCGCCTGCAACGAAAGCAATGCTGCTTTCAGGTGGTGGCGTGGGGCCGCGCCTCTTTAAACAATCAAACGAGCTTCGCGGTGTTCATCTTCACGCCGGGGCCCATGGTAGTGGCGGCGACGCAGCTCTTGATATACTGGCCCTTGGCGGAAGCGGGCTTGGCCTTGACGATAGCGCCCATCAGAGCGTTATAGTTGTCGGTCAGCTTCTCAGCGCCAAAGGAGACCTTGCCGATGGGGCAGTGGATGATGTTGGTCTTGTCCAGACGGTACTCGATCTTACCGGCCTTGGACTCCTGAACAGCCTTAGCAACATCGGGGGTCACGGTGCCGGCCTTGGGAGAGGGCATCAGGCCCTTGGGACCCAGCACCTTACCGAGGCGGCCAACCACGCCCATCATGTCAGGGCTGGCGATGACCACGTCGAAATCAAACCAGTTTTCCTTCTGAATCTTCTCAACCAGATCCATATCGCCCACATAGTCGGCGCCGGCCTCGCGGGCGGCATCGGCCTTGTCGGCCTTGGCAAACACCAGCACGCGGACAGTCTTGCCGGTGCCATGGGGCAGCACGATAGCGCCGCGGACCTGCTGGTCAGCGTGACGGGAGTCAACGCCCAGCTTCACGTGAAGCTCAACGGTCTCGTCAAACTTGGCCTTCGCGGTCTTGCAGATGAGGTCCATACCCTCAGCGGCTTCATACTGAGCGCTCTTGTCGATCAGTTTGGCGCTCTCCTGATATTTCTTGCCTCTAAACAATGTTATTTCCTCCTCATAGTGGTTCTTCGGAACGTGTCCTCCCACTGTATCGAGCGGTCGGTGACCGCACGGCTTAGTTGTTAGTCGCCGACCACAACGCCCATGGAACGAGCGGTACCGGCGATCATGCTCATAGCGGCCTCAAGGCTGCCGGCGTTCAAGTCACGCATCTTCATCTCAGCGATCTTCTGAACGGAAGCCTTGGAAATGGTGGCGACCTTATTCTTGTTGGGGACGCCGGAGCCGGACTCGATGTTGCATTCCTTCTTGATCAGGACAGCCGCGGGGGGCGTCTTGGTGATGAAGGAGAAGGAACGGTCGGCATACACGGTGATGACCACGGGGATGATAAGGCCCATGTCATTCTTGGTACGCTCGTTGAATTCCTTGGTGAAAGCGGCGATGTTGATGCCGTGCTGGCCCAGAGCGGGGCCAACCGGGGGAGCAGGAGTCGCCTTGCCTGCGGGAATCTGCAGTTTTACATAACCAGTAATCTTCTGTGCCACGGAGAGCACCTCCTAAATCATAAATGTGGTAGCGGACAAATATCCGCTTTTGGCGGGGCCATCGGCCCCTCCCACGGTTTTGCCGGACACGCCGGCGGAAAATCAGTCTACCGTTTCCACCTGATCCAGCTCGAGCTCCACAGGAGTCTCGCGGCCGAACATGGAAACCATGACGCTGACTTGATTCTTTTCGGGTTCGATTTCCTCCACCACGCCGGTAAAGCTGGCCAGAGGACCGTCCACGATTCTCACATGGTCACCCACGTGATAGCCCACAACAACCTCGTGCTTTTCCATGCCCATGGCAAGCACCTCGTCCTCCGTCAGAGGGATGGGCTTGTTGGCGCTGCCGACAAAGCCTGTCACGCCGCGGACATTCCGCACCAGATGCCACGTATCGTCCGTCATGACCATTTTAATGAGCACGTAGCCTGGGAATACCTTCCGCTCGACTTCCTTCGTCTCGCCGGACTCCGTAACTTCCTTCACGGTTTCCACGGGAATCTCCATCTGGAGAATCATATCCTCCATGTTGCGGCCGGTGACAAACTTCTCAATGCTGGTCTTAACGGCATTTTCATAACCGGAATAGGTATGGATCACATACCACTTCGCGTTTTCCGACATTGTGGTTCTCCTTAACCCTGAAACAGGTTCAGGATCATCTGGACCAGAGAATAGGCCACGCCATCAAAGATCCAAATGCACGCGCCGATGAGCAGGGAGCACAGCAACACGGTGCCGGTGTTCTTGAGCACGGTCTTTTTGCCGGGCCAAGTGACCTTCTTCAATTCGCTTTTCATCTCGCGGAGCCATGCCCCACGGGTCTTCTTCGCTACTTCTGCCATAAAGCTACACGTCCTTTCTCAGTGTGATCCGCTCTTACTTGGTCTCGCTGTGGAGCGTGTGCTTCTTGCAGAAACGGCAATACTTGTTCAGTTCAAGCTTGTCCGGGGTATTCTTCTTGTTCTTCATCGTATTGTAGTTTCTCTGCTTGCACTCGTTGCATCTCAAAGTGACTTTTACGCGCATTAACGGCACCTCCTTATTATTGGTATCATTCCCGGCTTGCCGGGGATACCGACTGCCTCCCTGCAGATTTGAAAGCGGCCCTTCTCTCCATGCGAAAAGCGAAAAAACGCATAACAAAAAAGCCCTTTTTCACAGGTAATGAGTATTTTAGCATACCGGGCATATCCAGTCAATCCTTTTTTGCTAAAAATTTTGCATTTTTCGTAAGAGCGCTCTGGTCGATTCGCCTGATACCGTCCCGGTTCCCTCCTTGCATTTGGCCGTTTTGCACGTTGCATTCCGCCGTGCGCCCTCCTATAATGGAAACATTATCCCCTGCACATATTATAAAGATTGGATGGAAGGTGCTCTTTCTATGAAGTATGACCGCGTTTACAATTTTTCCGCCGGTCCTGCCATGATGCCGGAACCGGTGCTGGAGGAGATCGCCGCCGAGGTATTGAACTATCACGGCAGCGGCATGAGCGTGATGGAGATGAGTCACCGCTCCCGTGTGTTTCAGGATATTCTGACGGAGGCCGAGACTGACCTACGGACGCTGATGCACATTCCCGAGAATTATAAGGTCCTGTTCGTTCAGGGCGGCGGCACGGTGCAGTTCGCCATGGTGCCCATGAACCTGATGAAAAATGGCGTGGCCTGCTATGTGGAGACCGGTGCGTGGAGCAAAAAGGCCATTGCCGAGGCCAAGCGGTACGGCGAGGTGAAAATTGTTGCCTCCTCTGCCGACCAGAATTTCTCCTACATTCCCGACTGCTCCGATCTGGACATTCCCGATAACGCCGATTACGTCTATATCTGCGAAAACGAGACCATCAACGGCACCACCTACCACACACTGCCGGATACCAAGGGCAAAATTCTGGTGGCGGATCAGTCCTCCATGTTCCTCTCCCGTCCCTGCGATATCAGCAAGTATGGCCTGATCTGGGCCGGCGTCCAGAAGAACGTGGGACCTGCCGGTATGGCTATCGTCATCATCCGGGAGGACCTGATTCGGGACGATGTGCCGGAATTTGTCCCCACCTATCTCCGCTACAAGACCCACGCCGATGCCGACTCCCTGTACAACACCCCTAACTGCTGGGCCATTTACTGCTGCGGCAAGGTGTTCAAGTACCTGCTGGCCAACGGCGGGCTGGAGGCCATGGCACAGCGTAACGAAGAAAAGGCCACCGTTCTGTACGATTTCCTGGACCGGAGCCAATTCTTCACCGGCGCCGTTCGGAAAGAGGACCGCTCCTATATGAACGTTCCCTTTGTCTCCCCCTCCAAGGAGCAGGATGCCGAGGTAGTTGCTGCCACCAAGGCTGCGGGCTTTGACAATCTCAAGGGTCACAAGAGCGTGGGCGGCCTCCGGGCCTCCATTTATAACGCCATGCCCAAGGAGGGCGTGGAGGCGCTGGTGGACTTTTTGAAAAAGTATGAGGCCGAGCACGCATAAAAATGCATAGCAAGGGCGCGTTGCAAAATAGCGCACGGAAGCTGAATAAAAAAGATGAGCAGGTCTCCCCGAAAAAAGGGGTTGCCTG
>OOCB01002279.1_pt1 | contig 22453 bp, 18 predicted proteins | sample 1671351 | NCBI WGS metagenome assembly OOCB01 (sample SAMN06348148, study PRJEB24527) | human gut metagenome | biome: human gut; feature: ankylosing spondylitis patient; material: feces | host: Homo sapiens | place: China | collected 2015-10 | reverse complement strand
TGCTTTGGCCGATGCCCGTAAAGGTATCAGTATGTTTACCGGGGATAAGGTAAACGTCCCTATACTGGGATTGGTCGAGAACATGAGTTGGTTCACTCCTGCCGAACTCCCGGAAAACAAATACTACCTGTTCGGTAAAGACGGAGGGAAACGACTGGCCCAAGAAACCGGAGTTCCTCTTTTGGGACAAATACCTATTGTACAAAGTATCTGCGAAAGCGGTGATGCGGGACACCCCGTGGCACTCGACGATACCATTACCGGATTAGCTTTCAAGCAACTTGCCGAAGCCGTCGTAAAAGCCACAGAGGAGCGCAATGCAACTAAACCCTCGACACAACGGGTAGAAGTTCATAAATAAAAAGCCCATACGACAAAGAGCCGCTATAAGTTTTATAGCGGCTCTTCGTTTATATAGATTTGTGCTCAATCGATAATCAATGGATTGTTCAGTGTCTCTACTGTTTCACAGAACACCCCGTAATACTACGAAACACGGCTGGGGAGAAGGGAGAATACCCACAAAGTTCCGAAAGGGTAAAAAGCTGTTCAAAACGACACTTTCACCCCTTTCTCTCTGTGTAGCTCATAAAATCGAAGCAAGGGAGAAAAAGGAATACATCTCAACCTCTCCCCCCTGTGTTCCCGTAAGGGAATATAGGGGGAGTGCCCACAGGGCGAGGAGGTTAAAGACCCGACATAAACCGACTGATGAAATACTGTTTCCAGCTCCTCCGTCACTTCGTGACACCTCACCTATATGGCTAATGCCACACCCCGTAAGGCTACGGGGCACGGCAATGGAGGAGGTCAATAGCGAACTATCCTCTCCAAAAGCCGGACAAGCTCAACCTAACCGGAAACGTTTCTCCTCATAGCTAGCGGATTAAGTCCCTCTCATTCATCAACATTCAAGTCTATCCCCATGAATTTTCTACTGAACATAGACTCGTTGCAAACATTAAACAGACAACAACCGAGCGATCGTCTCCGGGTAAAGTTCATGTTCGACCGCATGAATGAGTCCGAATAACTCATCGATATCGTTTCCTTCGTACGGGATAGCCCGTTGGGCGATAATCCGTCCGCCATCTACCGTACGGTCCACATAATGAATAGTTACTCCGAACACTTTCACCCCGTACTCCATAGCTTGTTCTACGGCACGAGCTCCGGGAAAAGCGGGGAGCAAAGAAGGGTGTATATTAATAATCTTACCATCGTAACGCGATAACAATGTATCCGAAATAATCCGCATATACCCGGCCAAACAAACCAAATCCACCCCGTTCTCATCGAGAAAATCGGCAATGACGGTCTCCATTTCGACCTTAGAAGCAAAAGACTTAGGGTCGAAAGTGAAAGACTTCACACCATGACGTGAAGCTCGTTCTACGACACGAGCCGAAGGTTTATCGCAAACCAAAGCCACTGTTTCGGCCGGGATCTTACCCTGCTCGCAAGCAGTCACAATCGCTTCAAAATTACTGCCGGTTCCACTGGCAAATACGGCAAGACGCTTTTTTCGGGACATAAATTCTTTTTTAGAATGGGAACAACAAAGGTAAAATAAAAATCATAACTATCCCCATAATAATCTGTAAAGGCAAACCCACCTTTATATAATCCATGAAAGTATACTGACCGGCAGGCATAACCAGCGCATTGGGTGGCGTAGAAAACGGAGAAGCGAAACACATGCTCGCCCCCACGGCAACAGCGAATAAAAACGGATAAGGACTCACTCCGATCTGTAATGCGGATTGCATGGCGATAGGAGCCAATAAAACGGCTGTTGCCGTGTTACTGATGAACATCGTCATCAATGAAGTCGTAAAATAGATACCAGCCATTAAAGCCAAAGGCCCATAACCGCCCAAACCGCTAACCAAACTATTCGATATATATTCCGATGCCCCTGTCTTTTCCAAAGCCAACGACATGGGAAGCATGGCGGCGATAAGAACGACACTCTCCCAGTTAATTGTTTTATAGGCTGCCTCCACATTCCTGAAACAACCGGTCAATACCATAAGTATCGCAGCAATCATCACAGCCGTAACCGGAGCCACTGGTATAGAATCGAACACCATCATAAGAATCATTAAAAGCATAATCGCAGCAGCAATCGGTGCTTTATAATCGAGAGTAACTTTCGCGGCTTCGCTCAACGGCTGGCCGAGTACCACCCAATCGGAATCTTCCGAACTCAACCGAGCTATATCCTTCCATGTACCTTGCACGAGCAAAACATCGCCCGACAACATCTTCACATCTTTCAAATCATGCAATATATAATCGTTCTTTCTCCTTATGCCCAATACATTGACATTGAATTTTTCCCGAAATCCCGAATCTCCAACCGTCTGTTTCAACAAACGTGACGAGGGCATCAAGACAATCTCGGCGATACCTATGTCATAAAAAGCCAAATCGGAAGTCAAGTTACCCTTACCGTCTTCGATGGTATGGGCATCCAATAATACCAAAGAAAATCGAGAAACAAACTCCCTCACTTTTTCGAAATCGCCATTCACATACAACACATCGCCGGAACGTAATACAGTACCCGGATCGGCCAATTTCTGATTGACCGTTTTCAACAACCGGGACTGCGACGAAACAGTGCGCCGTACCTCCAATATATTCAAATGATATTGTTGGCGAATATTCAACTCGACAATCGTTTTACCGGCGACTATCGATTTTTCGGGGATTTGTATCCGAAACAAATTCTCGGAAAGCTGATATTCCCTTGCCAACTCGTTCAGAGATTTATTCTTGCTTTTACTATCGGACTTTTCGGTTCCCCGTTTGGTCAGGAAAATTTTACTCAAAGGCATCAATACGACCATTCCTACAAAAACACAAATCAAACCGACCGGCAAGAAAGAAAAGAAAGTAAGCGGTTCAAAACCGGCATTGGTCAAGGCATTCTGTATGACAAGGTTCGGCGGAGTACCTATCAACGTCATCATACCTCCCATACTGCTGGCAAAAGCCAAAGGCATAAGCAAGCGACTTGAATTTATATGAGCGTTGGCAGCCAGACTCACGACAATAGGCAGCATCAAGGCCACCGTACCCGTATTACTCACAAAAGCTCCGATAGCCGAAGTAACCAGCATGACCAAAATAAAAAGCCTTGTCTCGCTCTTTCCTGCCAACTGCAATATCTTTCCGCTTATCATCTTCGCCAACCCGGTTTGGAATATCGCACCACCTACTACGAAAAGACCGATCATCATAATCACAACCGAATTGGAGAATCCAGACAACGCCTCATCGGGAGTAAGAATATGGAAAAGCAACAACAAAACCAAAGCGCACAAGGCTACCACATCAGAGCGTATTTTACCACTCACGAAAAACACCGCCGATAAAGCTAAAATTATTAACGTTACAACCATTCAATCAATTTTTTAATACACCTATATCTTTTCTTGACAGGAATAACAATCATGAATCAATCCGTATTCCCTTATTTCACAATTTATCCATACAAATTTAAGAAAATTTTTCAAGGCAGTCAAGCTCTGAATTTCTTAAAAAGGCTTGTCTCTCAAACATATAACAACAGCACCCGAAAGGCTATACAGACAGTCTTTCGGGTGCTATTACCCTTTTGGAGAAAATACATTATTTCACTTCCCAAGTCTCCCCGGTCAACAAAAATTCACGCAAGGAGGAATAAGGTACTTTCGAGGTTACCTCTTTTACTTGTCTATCCACCTCTTCGTCATATACAGGAGCCTCCACATTACGAATCACACCTATCGCCAAAGGCAGTTCATGTCCGTCCATCATCGCAAGACTTTGATGCAAGAAATTATCGGGAGACTTGGCATCATGTACCAAAATATCATCGAGAGTCACACCGTTCTCCCCGATAGTCACAGCCTTTAATTTGTAACCGTCCAACACGAGGCCTCGATTATTGTCTTTCCCGAAAATCATCTTTTCACCATGACGCAAATGAACAGTCCGGTCGGCACGGAACTCTTTATCAGCCACATAACTGTGAATATTATTATTGAAAATCACACAATTCTGCAACAGCTCCACCACCGACGTTCCTTTATGGCGGGCAGCTTCTACCAATACTTCTTGCGAAACAGACATCTCCACATCGAGCGAACGAGCGAAGAATGTTCCTCTCGCCCCGAAAACGAGTTCTGCCGGAATGAAAGGATCTTCCACCGTTCCATAAGGAGACGACTTAGTAACGAAACCTCGATCACTCGTCGGGGAATATTGGCCTTTCGTCAAACCGTATATCTTATTATTCATCAAGACCACATTGATATCCACATTCCGACGTACCGAATGAATAAAATGGTTCCCACCGATAGCCAGACAGTCGCCATCTCCCGAAATCTGCCATACCGTCAGATCGGGATTGGCCGTCTTCACCCCGGTAGCCACAGCTGCGGCACGACCATGAATCGTATGAAAACCATAGGCATTCATATAATAAGGCAAACGCGACGAACAGCCGATACCCGAAATCACCACCGTTTCGTGGGGAGGCACTCCCAGTGTCGCCATAGCTCTCTGCAACACAGCCACGATAGAATGGTCTCCACAACCCGGACACCAACGTACATACTGGTCGCTTTTAAAATCCTTTGCCGTATATTCCTTTTGTTCTTCCATATCCTATTCCTCCAAAAGCTTTGAAAAATGCGCCATCAACTCACTCACCATGAACGGCTGTGCCTGAATTTTATTATATCGCAAGAAATTCACACCCGGAACTTTCCCTGACAAATACGATGCAAACTGCCCGTTATTCAGCTCACAAACGACCACTTTTTTATATCGCCGTAATATCTCCTCGGTATTCGCAGGCAACGGATTGATATAATTGAAATGAGCGAAAGCCACAGGTTTCCCCTCTGCATTCATAGCTTCCACAGCAGAATACAAATGTCCGTAGGTTCCGCCCCAACCGACAACCAATAAATCGGCAGAAGAATCGCCCGACACTTTCAACAAAGGAATATCGGTGGCTATGCTGTCGATTTTCTGCTGCCGGGCACGAACCATCTTTTCATGGTTGACAGGGTCAGTAGAAATTGCGCTAGTCTTATAATCCTTTTCCAATCCTCCGAGCCGGTGCATGAATCCCTCTGTTCCGGGTTTCGCCCAATAACGTACGGATTTTTCGTTACGGTCGTATGGTTTCCACGTACCTTGTTGTTCCGGCATGACATAATTGGGCTTTATCTCGGGATATTCATCGATTTCCGGAATACGCCATGCCGAAGAGCCATTTCCAATAAATCCGTCGGTCAACAAGATAACGGGAGTCATGTGCTCCAAAGCGATTTTAGCCGCTTGAAATGCCATATCGAAACAATCGGTCGGTGTAGAGGCTGCCACCACTACCACCGGACTCTCGCCATTCCGGCCGTATAAAGCCTGCAACAAATCGGTCTGCTCGGTTTTCGTCGGCAATCCCGTGGACGGTCCACCTCGCTGAACATCGATAATGACCAAAGGTAACTCCGCCATAACGGCCAAACCTATACCCTCGCTCTTCAATGCCAAACCGGGCCCCGACGTGGAAGTCACCGCCAAATTTCCGGCGAACGAAGCCCCGATAGCCGTACAAACACCGGCTATCTCGTCCTCCACTTGAATGGCCTTTACTCCTAAATCTTTCCGCTTGGCCAACTCATGCAAAATATCTGTGGCCGGGGTAATGGGATAACTTCCTAAGAACAAAGGCAATCCCGACTTTTCAGATGCGGCTATCAAACCCCATGCCGTAGCCGTATTTCCGTTCACATCGGTATAAATACCGGGTTTCACTTGTGCAGACTCCACTCGATAAGTCGAGACCGAAGCATGTATGTTGTTCCCATAATTATACCCGTCGCGCATAACTTTGGCATTAGCCTCGTAAATAGCCGGTTTCTTGGCAAATTTATTTTTCAATAAATGTTGAGCTTGTTCCAAAGGACGGTCGAACAACCAACAGACAAGCCCTAAGGCAAACATATTTTTACACCGGACAATCGATTTATTATCCAAGCCCGAATCGGCCAATGAATCTTTCACCATTTGGGTAATCGCTACCGGAACGATTTGTGCATGAGAAAGGCCCGCCTCTTGAATGGGATCGTCCGTCGTAAACGCCGCTTTCTCCAAATCGCTGGCCCGAAAGCTATCCGAGTCGATAATCACCACACCGCCTTTTTTCACATAGCGAGCATTTGTTTTTAAAGCTGCCGGATTCATGGCAACCAATACATCGGCCAAGTCTCCCGGAGTGTGAACGCCTTTCCCTATATGAACTTGAAAACCAGACACTCCCCCTAACGTTCCTTGCGGAGCACGTATCTCTGCCGGATAATCGGGGAATGTAGAAATTTCATCACCGATACCGGCCGAAACATTGGAAAAGATATTCCCGGCCAATTGCATTCCGTCACCGGAATCGCCGGAAAATCGTACCACGACTTCTTCCAATACTTTCACTTTTGTTTTTTCCGTCATATTTATATTACAATTTTAATCCAACATGATATATTTCAATTCCAATATTACTATTTTAGCAAAGATAGTGTTTTTTTGTAAGCATTTGAAATATTTTCATAGAAATATGTAAGCTCCCTATCTATTCATCATTTTAAAAGCTGTTCCGATAAAAACAAAGATCTTTTCAAAACATCGACATAAAAAGAGCCATATCATAATAAGGCAATCCCAATCGTATGCTCAACTCCTTATAAGTCAACTTTCCACCGAACAAATACACGGCATTCCGAAGTCTTTCGTCCGACTTTATATGGCCATAGAGCATGGCAGGGTCATTCAAATCGATCAATACCGGAACTAATAAATTACTCAACGCCATCGAGGCCGTTCGGGCAACGGCAGATCCAACGCTCGACAAGCAATAATGCAAAACGCCGCATTGCTCATACACTTTATTACAAGGAGCCTCGCTACAACTCGACGTTTCGAAACAGCCTCCTTTATCCATACACAAATCGAACAACAATGCCCCTCGTTTCATCATCTCGATATAGCTTACTCCTAAACGGCCTCCCTCCGGCACTTCCGTGCCAATAACCACATCGGCCGAGCGCATGGCGTTTTCCAAGACATGAGGGTGCATATTGGAAGTAAAGATGGAAGGACTCACTTCCAACTGAGTAGCTTTTAAACGATAAAAATCATTATCGAATACCCTCACCAAAGCACCCAATCCACAAGCGGCACGAGCCGCCGCACGGCCTGCAAGGCCTCCTCCTATAATCAAAACCTCCGAAGAGGCGACCCCCGGGATACCCCCCAACAGAACACCCTTTCCTCCACTCCGGTTACTCAACAATTCCGAAGCCAACACAATGGCTGCACGACCGTCAATTTCGTCCAATATATCGGCAAAAAGATAACGGCCTCGCTCATCGGTTATCAAATCTATCGCAACTGCCGTAACTTTCTTTTGCATCAATATGCGCACGACCGAAGCCGATTGATATTGAGGCTGCAACAACGTGAGCAGAAACACCCCCGGACGTATCATAGCAGCCTCCTGTTCATTCAACGGAGTAATTTTAAGAACGACATCGCATCTGAAAACTTCTGAGGCTGTTGTCGCTTGTGCCCCAGCCTCGGTATAATGTAAATCGGAATACTTGATACCCTCACCGGCTCCACTTTCCACAAAAACGCGATACCCCTCTTTGGTCAACAAGGCAACCCCCTCGGGCGTCAGAGGGAATCGTTTTTCTCCTCCGTTATGTTCCGCCGGTAGCCCTATGGACAAACGTCTGTTACCGGCCATCGTTCCCAACAATTGTTCTTGGGGTGCGACCCCTGCATTCGATTTACAAGCAAAGCTTCCAGCCATAACCACGAAGTTTAAATTTATAAAGACGAATTTACAAATATACTTCGGTAAAAACCAGAATTATATATTTATATTTCATCGGCTCCATCTCCATAAGCAGGATTTTGCATCAAGACAGCCAGCCGATGCACAGCCTCGTCGACCGAATCGAGCGATTCATACCCGTCGGCATCGAAACGATAATCGGCTTGCCGGTAATAAGACTCGCGACGATTCAACATCTCGGTAATGTACTCATACAGTTCCTCCGGCGTTTTACCCGCCACCAACGGGCGTTTTACTTTTGCATGTGACAAGCGTCTGCACAACGTCTGTACAGAAGCGGCCAAATAAATCGTGACTCCCCGGTGACGCATGTACTCCATGTTATCGAAAAAACAGGGTGTACCTCCGCCCGTAGCGACCAACACATTGTCAAACTCCGCTACCTCATGCAACATACGACGCTCTATATCCCTGAAACCCTCTTCTCCCCGTTCGGCAAACAAATCGGATATCCGTTTCCTGTATCTAGATTCGATATAAGCATCGAGGTCGATAAACTCGACATTCAAAAGCTGAGCCGCCCGGCGTCCCAATGTCGTCTTGCCTGCCGCCATGTATCCAACCAAAAACAAAGGCTTCATTTCTTAAAAGTATTCGATATCGTATTTGTCTCTGTCTGTCCGTTAGCGACCAGAGCATCATGCTTCGCTCTCCAAGTCTCTCCGAACTGTCGAAATTCAAACTCCGACAAAGAGTGAATCAACGCCTGTTTATCTGCTTCTTTCAAAGGCGACTTTGCAATAAAGTCCAAAGCCGTTTGTTTCCCCTCCAATCCCGATAGCAAGACCGATTTGTTCAACAGATAGTCTATATTCGCCGGATCCTCCGTTAAATAACTCTCATACAAAGACAAGGCCTCCGACAGTTGTTTCTCGGCATCTGCCTCGTCACCCCGGTCATAAGCGATAAACCCTTTTACCGTATAAAAATAAGCTTTCATACGGTTTTTCCCCGTTTCTCCTATTTTTTCGATAGCGGCCGAAGCTGTCCGGTAAGCACTGTCCGGACGCCACAAATTCAACTCGTTCAACACCTTCCCGAAATATACATCTATATTTTCACTGTCGGCATCAAGAGCCTGCTCCAATAATCTCTGGGCTGCCAGACAATCATCGATAGTCACGGAATCGCTCCCCAGCAAAACTATCGCTTCTTTATATAAACGCACACTTTCCTCCTTGTCGCTCTTGCCGGGAGCACACCCGATCAGGCCAAACAAGACTACCGATAAAATTCCGTATATACCAATTCTTCTCATCGCTATTCGATTATGCCACGGAGAATCGGCTCATCGGCAATATAAAAGAAACATCGCACCGGCTTATCTCCGCTAACGTGCGTAAAGATACGACAATTTTTATATTTTTGTACCCGTCATTTATAACGATAACCGAATCATGGCCAAATACAAATATTATGTCGTATGGGAAGGGCGTGCCCGTGGAATTTTCGATTCTTGGGAGGAATGCAAAGAACAAGTCGACAATTTCAAAGGAGCGAAATACAAAAGTTTCGACAGTCTGGAAGCCGCTACCGAAGCCTTCCGTAATGCCCCCGACGATTATTTCGATGTCATGCGTAAAATAGGCGAACACTCCCGTGACAAACTGTCTGCTCCCATCTTACCTCCTTCGGTTATCGCCGACAGTCTATCGGTCGATGCGGCTTGTAGCGGAAACCCCGGAAAAATGGAATACCGGGGAGTAGACACGAAATCGGGAATCGAGCTGTTTCATGTAGGCCCTTTGGAGCAAGGTACAAACAACATAGGAGAGTTCCTCGCCCTCGTTCATGGGTTGGCCTACTTGCAACAGCGAGACTCCAATATACCCATCTATTCCGACAGCCGTAATGCCATACTATGGATTAAACAAAAAAAATGCAAGACCAAACTAGCCCCCAACGCAGCCAATGCTCCCATATTCGACCTTATCGCACGGGCAGAACGCTGGCTGCATACTCACGTCTATGCCAATGCCATCATCAAATGGGATACCGAGAAGTGGGGTGAAATCCCCGCCGATTTCGGCAGAAAGTAAAAGGAACGGTTACAAGATACAAACAAAAGAACCCTGTTATTTTCCGGATTCAATAAAACGGGGCGGTATGAAAAAAATCATACTGCCCCGTTTTATATACGATTTAATTCAATCCTTAATCGATAATATCGAACCCGCAATAAGGAACCAACACTTTGGGTATCTTTATACCTTCGGGGGTCTGGTTATTCTCCAACAAGGCTGCCATGATACGGGGCAATGCCAAAGCGCTACCGTTCAACGTATGGCACAAATGCGTTTTCTTATCGGCTCCACGATAACGGCATTTCAACCGATTGGCCTGATAGCTTTCGAAATTGGATACCGAGCTGACTTCCAACCAACGTTTCTGTGCGGCAGAATATACTTCGAAATCGAATGTTATGGCCGAGGTAAAACTCATATCGCCGCCACACAAACGCAAAATATGCCACGGTAATTCGAGACGTTCCACCAGACTCTGTACATGAGCTTTCATCTCTTCCAAAGCTTCATACGAATGGTCGGGGTGTTGTATCTGCACGATCTCCACTTTATCGAACTGATGCAGACGATTCAATCCCCTCACGTCTTTCCCGTACGAACCAGCTTCACGACGGAAGCAAGCCGAATAAGCCGTATTCTTAATCGGTAGATCCGATTCATTGAAAATCACGTCACGGTAGAGGTTCGTCACCGGAACTTCGGCTGTGGGAATAAGATACAAATCGTCTTCGTTGCAATGATACATTTGACCCTCTTTGTCGGGTAATTGCCCTGTGCCGTAACCGGAAGCGGCATTCACGACATAAGGAGGTTGTATTTCGAGGTAACCGGCCTCGCGAGCGGCATCCAAAAAGAACGAAATCAAAGCCCGTTGCAACCGAGCGCCTTTGCCTTTATACACAGGGAATCCTGCACCGGTAATCTTCACACCCAACTCGAAATCGATTAAATCGTATTTCTTGGCCAAATCCCAGTGCGGAAGCGCATCGGCGGGAAGTTCGGGAATCACTCCGCCAGTCTTTTCCACAATATTGTCTTCGGCAGTACGACCTTCGGGTACTCCGGCATACGGCAAATTGGGAACAGTCAATAAAATATCGGTAATCTCCTTTTCTGCCGACACCATCGACTCTTCCAACTCTTTGGTAGACTCTTTAATGGTTGCTGTCTTCATTTTCACAGCTTCGGCTTCCTCTTTTTTACCGGCTTTCATAAGTTGTCCGGTCTGAGCCGCCAAAACTTTCAATTCGGCCAACTTCCCGTCCAACTCGGCCTGAGATGCCCGACGTATTTTATCCAATTCAAGAACCCGGTTTATAGCTTCTTTGCCATCGAAATGTTTAATTGCCAAACGACGAATCACCTCTTCGGGATTCTCCTTAATAACACTTAGTGTAAGCATAGTTCAATTCAAATATTTATTCTGTATTAAGCCAACAGTTCTTTTACTTTCGCAGAAATAGCGCGGCCATCGGCACGTCCTGCCAACTGTTTGGTGGCTACTCCCATCACCTTTCCCATCTCTTGCGGAGTAGTAGCTCCTACCTGAGCGATAATCGCTTTCAACGCTTCGGTCAACTCTTCCTCGTTCATCTGCTTCGGCAAATAGGTTTCTATGACAGCAGCTTCGGCCAATTCCGGTTCGGCCAAATCGGGACGATTCTGCTCGGTATAAATCTGAGCGCTTTCCTTCCTCTGCTTCACCATCTTTGCCAATATCTTCATCGCCATGTCGTCCGTCAATTCTCCGTCGGCGCCTTTGGCTGTTTTTGCCTCTAAAAACTCTTTCTTAATTCCCCGCAGGGCTTCCAATCTTACTTTGTCTTTTGCCAGCATGGCACTTTTAATGTCGTTGCTGACCTGATCGAATAAATTCATAATCCTATATCTATTTTATAGTTTTCGATTAAAACCTTATGGTACGACGGCCACTACCGTTACTCTCCTCTTTTTTCTCCGAACCGTCGAAATTATCGCGAAAATCTTTCGGACGGTCATAAGCGGGTGTCTTATCCAACTTTTCTAACAAATCGTTATCATCGAGTTGATCGGGTTTCAAAACAATATATTGCGATTGAGCGATATGCTCGTCGGCATCACCGCCATATTCTCCTTTGAACGTCAAGTCAGATACCTCGAATCCCGTAGCCAAAATGGTAATTTTCACGGCCTTACCCAAAGAAGAATCGTGAGTATATCCCCAAATAACATTTACTTTCTTCTTGAAACGCAACATAAACTCGCTCAACTCTTTGGACTCCTGCATACGAAGCTCCTCCCCCTCTTCGGGTGAAAAATAGAGATTGAACAGTACTCGTTCCGCTCCATAAATATCGCTCTCTTTCAAAAGAGGAGAAGTCAGTGCATTTTGGATCGCACGGCTCATGCGATGCTCACCCTCGCCAGATCCGGTACTGATTACAGCAGCTCCTCCGTCTTTCAGCGTCGTGCGTACATCGGCGAAATCAAGGTTGATTTTTCCATCTTTCGACACCAGCTCGGCTATACTCCGGGCTGCATTCGACAACGAATCGTCCGCTTTGGCGAAAGCGGTCGTCCAAGAAAGATCGGGATATATCTTACACAATCGCTCGTTATTGATCACCAACAAAGCATCGACATGCTTCCGCATTTCCTCCACACCAGCGAAAGCCTGTAATATTTTCGGTTCTCCTTCAAAGAGAAACGGGATTGTCACGATGCCCACTGTAAGCACACCCTTCTCCTTAGCAATACGGGCAACCACGGGAGCGGCTCCCGTTCCGGTTCCTCCGCCCATTCCGGCCGTAATAAAGGCCATGCGTGTATTATCGTCGAACAGGGCTTCGACTTCGGCGGCACTCTCTTCGGCCAATTTCTTAGCGACCTCCGGAATGTTTCCGGCTCCCTCACCCTTAGCCCCCAACTGAACTTTTACAGGAACAGGCGAATTTCGCAACGCTTGCGCATCGGTATTACAAAGAACAAAACTGACACCACCTATGCCTTGATGGTACATATGGTTCACGGCATTTCCTCCGCCTCCGCCGACACCTATCACTTTAATCTTTGCCGGTTCGTCCTGTTTTTTTTCATCAGCTCCGGGAACAATAAAATCGGGTAACTGAGGATTATTTATATCTAATTCGTTCATGATGTTCTCCATTTAAAAATTATCGTTTTCATCATCGAGCAGGTTTTCGGCCTTCTTCACCATCTCTTTCAATTTTCCGAAGAGCCCCGGCCCCTTCACTTTCTCCTCTTTTTCTCGCTTCTTACGTTCCTTTTCTTCTCGCTTTGCATCTGCGGCTTCCCGTTTCCGACGCTCTTGTTCTGCTTTCTCCTGTGCCTTCTCTTGCGCCCTTTTCTCCTTTGGGCTCAACGGCTTTACTTCTTCATGCGGCTCGTCTTCCGGCTCATCGACAACCTTAGGTAAGACTTCGACGCAATTCTCTTTTCCGCAATAAAGCAACCCCAGAATCTGCAAATAGTCGGCACTCTTCGATTGGGAAGCTACATCTAACAACATATCCTGACGAAGAGCTCCTTTCCTCACACGAATATCGCACTTCTCTGCGATAAGTTCCGCCAGATTGGACAGTTTGGATGCGCCTCCTACAATCACCATACCGGCTCCTAAACTTTTACGGTCACATTTCGCATACTCGAAGTGAGCATTGACATTGGCCACGATTTCCTCGATACGAGCTTTGACTACCTTCGACAAATCCAAACTTTTTATTTCAGACGAACTCTCTCCCCGAAGCGTAATGTTCGATTCTTCGCCCATTACCTTAGCAGAGCCCAACCGCACTTTAAACGACTCGGCCTCCGGTTCGGTAACTTTCAATGTCATAATATCGCAGGTAATGTTATACCCTCCTAACGGTATCGTAGAAAGATAGCGCAAAAGCCCGTCCTTATAAATCGAAACTGTCGTCGTTTCCGCACCGAAATCGACCAACATGACTCCGGCTTGGCGGTCTTCGTTACTCAACGCCACATAAGCAGTAGACAACGTAGTAGGAATATAACGCACTACCGAAGGCTCGCCGGAGAAACAACGGAACACACTTTTTTTCAAATCGTCACGAGCCACGATCAACTTCAAACTCATTTTCAGATTCGAGCCCTCGATTTCTTCTCTGCCCGATTTAGGTTTATCATCGACAAGTACTCCGGTACGAACGACCTCCAATATATCGGCTCCGGCAATAGGCATTTCCCGGGCTTCCTCCTGCAAGCGTTTGATAATGTCCTCCGTAATGGGAGTTCCTTCGGGATAATCTCGGCTTATCATGTGGTCTTCCGCATGTAAAGATTGTCCCCCGATTCCCACATACACCTGTTTGATTTTTTTCGAAGCGCCTATACGATTATTCAATTTCCGTATCAAACGTTTCACTTTCGATGAAACTTCATCGGGATTAACGACGAAACCCCGCTTCACACTCCCGGTCAATGGTTCGGTATCTACTCCCAGCACAGTAACGACCCCTTTCAGAGAACGAGTTCCTATCGCGCCTGTAATCTTCGAGCTTCCTATCTCGACAGCTACTATGTATCTTTCCGTATCCATATATATTGTTACTTTTATTTCATTTTTTCTTTCGGGTACAAACGACTTGATTCTTAAATTTCAACGAAACCGTATCGTACATCGCCCAACCGGCTTTACTGAATACCTTTTTATAAACCAGCATCAAGTTATCCAATTTCGTTTCAAAATCCTGCACCGAGCCTAACAAAATGGTTTGGTCTCCCACTCTGGGAACCAACTCTACTTCATGACGCTCATTGACATAAATTTGTTCAATTTGAGCATTCCAAAACCGATGATTATAAATATACCGAGCCAACGGCAACATATCCCGATAGGTCAACACGCTGTCCACTCGTCCCGTCACCAGAGGTAGATGCGCTTGATATTGAGTTCTGACAGCCATGCGCTGCCCCTCTGCATCGACGTAGTAATTTCCGTCGTCAGCCATCACCCGCATGACCGGAATACGCTGTGTCACTTCCACACACACGGTTCCGCCTACTTTCTTATAACATTCGACCGAGCCCAACACCCCGTTCGACATAAGTGTACGCTCCATCTTTTCAGTATCGATTCCTCCCAAAGGCTTCCCGCAAGGATCCATCTCGAAATCCTCGATATAGTTATATACATCGGCCGGTGAGATATAATGCAATACAGCACTGTCGGTTATCTCCACTTGTAAGTCCCTGCATTTATCCTCCGCTGCATAGGAGCGTAAAAAAAAGAACGAGACAAACAGATAGGATACCAACACTACCATCAACAAAAATCTCAACAGTACTTTCATTTCGACTCTACGATTGCCGCTATTTCAGGAAGCAAACGGTCTATATCGCCGGCCCCCATCGTCAATAAAATGTCAAAGTTACACTCTTTTATCCGTTCTAACAACTTTTCACGCAAACAAAGTTCTTTATTTCTGCATGTTATCTTGTCAAAAATAAGTTTCGAAGTTACGCCTGGTATCGGTAACTCTCTCGCCGGATAAATGTCTAACAGAAAAACCTCGTCGGCAAGGGACAGCGCCTCGGCAAACTGTGGAGCGAAATCGCGAGTACGGGAGTACAGATGAGGCTGAAAAATCACCGACAACCGACGGCCGGGATAAAGAGCCTTCACAGAACGGATACTGGCTTTCAATTCATCGGGGTGATGTGCATAGTCGTCTATCATTACCCTGTCGGGACGTCTCACCCAAAACTCGAACCGGCGTTTTGCACCCTTGAACGAGGCCATAGCTCTCCGCATATCGTTGCCAGACACCCCATTCAACCACGCTATCGCCATAGCAGCCACTGCGTTTTCGATATTTATCTCCACAGGAACACCCAGCTCTATATCTGCGACACTCCCTTCCGGCATCACAAAATCAAACACGATGGTTCCGTCGCCTATACGTATGTTACCGGCATGAAAATCCCCCCCGTCACGAGCCGAATAAGTATATATTTTTACATTCTCCTTTACGCTGGGAACCAGCTTGATACCTTTCTTCATAATCAAACAGCCACCCGGCTGTATCAACGAAGTGAAATGAGCGAAACTCTCCAAATAAGCCTCCTCGGTTCCGTAGATATCCAAATGATCGGGATCGGTTGCCGTAACGACAGCCATATAGGGATGCAGCCAATGGAACGAACGGTCATATTCATCGGCCTCGATTACCGTAAACGGCGACTGTTCCGACAGGATAAGGTTACTGTTATAATTACGAAGAATACCACCCAAGAACGCATTGCAACCTATCGGAGATTCATGAAAGATATGAGCAGCCATGCTCGATGTCGTGGTCTTGCCATGAGTGCCGGCAAAGCACAGGCCTTTGCTCGATTGCGTAATCAGCCCCAACAACTCGGCACGCTTTACCACTCGGAAACCATGCTCCCTGAAATAAACCAATCCGGCATGACTTGCGGGAATCGCCGGAGTATAAACGACCAAAGTCGTCTCGGGATTCCGGCAATAATCGGGTATCGACTCTACCGACTCTTCATAAACGATTTCCAGCCCCTCGGTTTTAAGTTCGGTAGTCAGAGGTGACTGCGTGCGATCATAACCCGCGACTTTATATCCCTTCGCCAAAAAATACCGGACCAATGCACTCATGCCGATACCTCCGGCTCCTACGAAATAAAGAGATGTATACTGTTTCATTTTTTATTGACTATATCAAAAATTATATCGGCTATCCGGGCTGCCGAATCACGCTGCGCCAACGCCGCGATTTCCCGGCTCATCGAAGTCAGAGATTCCTCATCGTGAACCACCGACAAAGCACAAGGCATCAACCGTTGGCGAGCCTCGGTATCCCGCACGAGAATCGCCGCTCCTTTCGACGACAAGGCTTCGGCATTTTTGGTCTGATGATCTTCCGCCACATTAGGCGACGGTACTAAAATCACAGGCTTCCCAAGTAAACAAAGCTCCGATATGGAACTGGCTCCCGCTCTCGAAATAACCAAATCGGCTGCCTTATAGGCCAAATCCATGCGTGCGATAAACGGCATTTGTTTAATACAAGTAGGATTGCCTGCTGCTTCCAATACCATTTTAGCTCGTTCGTCGAACCGTTTTCCGCATTGCCAAATCAACTGGACTCCGCTTTTCACAATCTCTGGAATAGACTCTGCCACAGCCGTATTCAATGTCAAAGCTCCCAAACTACCGCCTATCAACAAAATAATTTTTTTATTCGGGTCGAAGCCGAAGAAAGCGGCAGCCTCGGTACGAGTTAAAGCCTCATTGCACAAATCCTGCCGTACCGGATTGCCGGTCAGCACCAATTTTTCAGCAGGGAAAAAGCGTTCCATACCATCGTATGCCACACAAATGGTATGTGCTTTCGATGCTAACAACTTATTCGTGACCCCCGCATAGGAGTTTTGTTCTTGAATGAGAGTAGGTACACCTCGATGCGCAGCGGCCCACAAAGTGGGACCACTGGCATATCCGCCCACACCTACCGCCACATCAGGACGAAAATCCCGCACGATACGGCGAGCCATACGCAGACTTCTCCACAGCCGCCACAACACTTTGAAGTTAGCCAACGGATTACTCCGGTTAAAGCCGCTTACAGGAAGACCTTTAATCGGGTATCCCGCAGCCGGAACCTTCTCCATCTCCATGCGGTTATCGGCTCCGACGAACAATATCTCGGCATCGGGGCACTTCACCTTTATCGCATTGGCGATAGAAATAGCCGGGAAAATATGTCCCCCCGTACCTCCGCCGCTAATCAAAACTCTTATCGTTCGCTTCATATTCTTTCTATGCTAAATTGGTAGGATTCGCAGCCTGCAAGTCCTCCGGTAAATCGTTTTCTTTCTCTGTTTTTATTTTCTTTCCGGAATCTTTCACCGCATAACGGCTCACGCTCAACATCACACCGAATCCGAAACTCATCATCCAAATCGAAGTTCCCCCCTTACTAATCAATGGTAACGGTTGTCCCGAAACCGGGAAAACCCCCACGACGATAGCCATGTTGAATAAAGCCTGCAACACGATCATTACCGCCATTCCCATAACCAGCAATGCCGGGAAAGCCCTCGTACACCGGCGGGCTATCAAACCGGCACGAGCCAAAATCATCAAATAAGCCACCAAAAGGCCTACGCCACCGACGATAAATCCCAAATCTTCTATGATAATCGCATAAATATAGTCCGAGAACGCCAACGGAAGCCGAGACGATTCCCTACTGTTACCGGGTCCTACTCCGGTAATTCCACCGTGAGCCATAGCCATAGCTGCCCGATGTTCCTGCAAGTTCTTGTGCGTAGTCTCTTTTTCATATTCGGGAGTAGGGTCGAAAAAGTCTTTCAGGCGGCTTTTCCAAGTCGATGACCGAACGATCACCTTATCTCCCTCGTTTCTATCCTGTACCGTTACCTCCTGCGTCTCCGGCTGTGCTTTTACTTCCGTTATCAAATCTTTCGCCTGCATGACAGCCAAAGCCAAGACCACATACACCAATAAGATACCGAACAATTTATAAAATTCGACACCCCCGATCAACATCATGCAGACACTTATCCCGATAAATAGCAACGTGTTGGTCAATCCCTGAGTAAACAGCAAAGCGCTGAATATCGTCACCAAACCGACCACCCACAAAACGCCTTTCATATTTACCCCGCGTTTTATCTGGGTCTTCGCCAAAACGGTCGCCATAGCCAACACAATCGTAACTTTGGCGACTTCCGAGCCCTGTAAGGATACTCCCAATACCGAAATCGTACGTTTTGCCCCGTTAATCGTATCCCCCCAGAAAAGGATGCTCACGAGAAGAACGATCGTCAAAGGTATCATCAGATAGGCCAAGACCTTGAACCATTTATAATGTATCTGGGAAGTGACATAAGTAATGACAAAGCCGGAGAAAAGAAGCATGATATGTTTGATGATGGGAGAATACACGTCACCACCCGTAATCTCCCGGCTTATCGCACTGTAAACCTCGACAACCGAAACGATATACAAGATGATAATGATACCCCAAATGTACGGGTCGCTTCTCCTTTTCTCTTTTTCCGATACTTCTATTTCCATAACGATAACGGTTATAAAGCTCGAACACAGGCCTTGAACTGGTCGCCCCTGTCCTCATAACTTTTGAACAAATCAAAACTGGCGCAACAAGGCGACAACAGAACCGTATCGCCCGGAGCAGCCAAAGCAAACGACTTATCCACAGCCTCTTTCATAGAGCTCGCCTCGGTTATATAAGGGACTTTTCCCTCGAAAAAGGCATGGAGCTTACTATTGTCCACACCCAAAAAGACTAAGGCTTTCACCTTGTCCCGAACCAATTGCTCTATCTCGGAATAATCATTTCCTTTATCTTTTCCCCCTAAAATAAGTACCACAGGTGTTTTCATGCTTTCCAGAGCATACCAGCACGAATTAACATTCGTAGCTTTCGAATCATTGATAAATTGTACACCCCGCACCGAAGCCACCCGTTCGAGACGATGCTCTACCGACTCGAAATCGCTCAATGCCTTGCGAACATACTCTTTCTTCACATTCAACAGGCAGGCCGAAAGACCGGCTGCCATCGAGTTATACAAATTATGCCTTCCATGTAACGACAGTTCATCGGTCTCCATCGTCAACTTTTCCTCAGGAGTATCGATCGTCAAAGCTCCGTCTTCGGTGTACGCTTGCGTCCCCGGCTCGTGAGTTTCGGCAAACGGGTATCGCTGCGACTTCAAAGGCAACTGCGATAATTTCTCGGTAATCACGGGATCGTCATTCCAATAGATAAACGCATCGTCTTCCGTCTGATTTCGAATAATCCGAAACTTGGCATCGACATAGTTCTCCATTTTATAATCGTACCGGTCCAGATGATCCGGTGTAATGTTCAACAAGATAGCTATATGGGCTTTGAAATCATACATATTATCCAACTGAAAACTACTCAATTCGATGACATAATAATCATAGTCGCAAGTCGCTACCTGCAAGGCCAAACTTTTCCCCACATTACCGGCAAGTCCCACTTTCAATCCGGCACTTTTCAGAATATGATATGTCAACAATGTAGTCGTCGTTTTCCCATTGCTCCCGGTAATGCAAATCATGCGGGCACGAGTATAACGACCGGCAAACTCTATTTCCGAAATAATAGGAATATTCTTTTCACGTAAAGCCGCTATCATGGGAGCCCTATCGGGAATACCCGGACTCTTGACCACCTCGTCGGCGTTCAATATCAAATCCGGGGTATGTTTCCCCTCTTCAAAGGGGATTTCATATCGATCGAGCTGTTCTTTGTATTTATCTTGGATAACCGACATATCCGAGACAAATACATCGAACCCTTTCACTTGGGCAAGCACAGCGGCTCCGACACCACTCTCTCCTGCACCCAACACTACAATTCTTTTTTTCTTTTCCATTTTAGAACCCTTTCTATCGCATTTTCAGCGTCACTATCGTAATGGCTGCAAGCATGATGCAAACAATCCAGAAGCGAACGACGATCTTCGACTCCGGCACAGCTTGCAACGGTTTTTGTATCAAAGCGTTGATTCCTGCATGACCCGGTTTTTGAAAATGATGGTGCAAAGGCGTCATCTTGAAAACCCGACGACCCTCTCCGTATTTTCGTTTCGTAATCTTGAAATAAGCGACCTGTATCATTACCGACAAATCTTCCACGAAGAAAATCGCACACAAAATCGGAATCAACAACTCCTTATGTATACAAAGAGCGAACACGGCAATAATACCGCCCAACGTGAGGCTACCCGTATCGCCCATAAACACCTGAGCCGGGAATGCATTATACCACAAAAAACCGATTGTCGCCCCCATAAAAGCGCTGGCGAAAACAACCAGTTCCTCGCTCCCCGGTATATACATGATATTCAAATACGATGCGTACGCTATATGCCCCGACAGATAGGCCAATATGCCCAATGTCAAACCCATGATGGCCGAAGTTCCCGTCGCTAAACCGTCGAGACCGTCTGTCAAGTTCGCTCCGTTCGAAACGGCTGTCACCACAAAAATCGTAAGCAATATGAAAATAACCCAGCCGCCGGTCTGGGCATGTTCGCCCAAAAACGGGACCAAATCGGCATAATCGAGATTATTATTCTTGAAAAAAGGAATGGTCGTCTGGGTAGACTTGATATTTTCCGATTCATATTTTACCACTTCGGTATCTGCTCCCGGCGTTTGCACAGCCACATTCTCGCGAATAACTACATCTGGACTCAAAAACAGCGTCAATCCCACGATAAGACCGAGTCCCACCTGTCCGACTATTTTAAATCGCCCGTGCAACCCCTCCTTATCTTTCTTGAACACCTTGATATAGTCGTCCAAAAAACCTATGGCTCCCAGCCAAACGGTCGTAATCAACATCAATATCATGTAAATATTTCCCAGTCTCCCGACCAACAAACAAGGTATCAATATAGCGATAATAATGATAATCCCACCCATCGTAGGCGTGCCTTTCTTGGACATTTGTCCTTCCAACCCGAGATCACGCACGAGCTCTCCGATTTGCAAAATTTGCAGCTTATTGATAATACGCCGGCCGATAATGGTAGCAATAAACAAAGCCAAAATAAAAGCGACCCCAGACCGGAAAGATATGTAGGAAAACAATCGAGCTCCCGGAAAATCGAATGAAGATTCAAGGTATTGAAACAAATAATACAGCATACTCTTTCTATTTCTCAGTTATTATTAAATTCTCTCTTCCGCGAACAATTTTTCCACTTCTTCCTTATCGTCGAAATGGTGTTTCACCCCCTCTATCTCCTGATAGTCTTCATGCCCTTTGCCCGCAATCAAAACGACATCGCCCGGTTGGGCAAACTGCGTAGCCGCGCGAATCGCTTCCCGGCGATCGACGATAGCGAGAGTTTTACGACGCTGTTCGGCATCGAGGCCCTCCAACATATCGTTCAATATATCGTTCGGGTTTTCGAACCGCGGATTATCCGATGTCAATATTACCCGATCGCTCAAATTCACCGCTTCCCGAGCCATCATGGGTCGTTTCCCTTTATCCCTGTTTCCACCGGCTCCCACAACCGTAATGATATGTCCTCTATTTCCCAAGACATCACGAATGGAACTCAACACATTGTTCAAGGCATCGGGAGTATGAGCATAATCCACGATAGCGGTATAACCTTTTGAAGAATGAAGAGTTTGGAACCTTCCGGCGACAGGGACCAATAAACTCATCTTTCGTAAAACTTCTTCCGGCTCCTGTCCCAACAAACAAGCCGCTCCATAAACCGCCAGTAAATTATAAGCATTGAATTTACCGACAAACATCACTTCCACCTCTTTCCCGTTTATTTCCAGAGTCATGCCGTCGATACGACTTTCTATGATCCGCACTCTGAAATCGGCCAAAGTCCGCAACGAATAAGTATGCTTTTCAGCTTTGGTATTCTGCAACATAACTAACCCCGACTTATCGTCGATGTTAGTCAAAGCGAATGCTCCTTTGGG
>OOCB01002271.1_pt1 | contig 22509 bp, 22 predicted proteins | sample 1671351 | NCBI WGS metagenome assembly OOCB01 (sample SAMN06348148, study PRJEB24527) | human gut metagenome | biome: human gut; feature: ankylosing spondylitis patient; material: feces | host: Homo sapiens | place: China | collected 2015-10 | reverse complement strand
GACGGCATACGAGATCGTGATGTGACTGGAGTTCAGACGGTGCTCTTCCGATCTTCCGGAGGCGGTGCGGTCGCAGCCGCCTGCGGCTCCGCGCCGACGCGTGTCGGATGATAGACGCCTGCGGCGTCCGGTATGTAGCGGTTATACATCATGGCGTCTCCTTTGCTCCGGGACCTCTGCCCCGGTTTTTCAGAGCCAGACTCGCAAGACTTGCCAGCCGCGCCGCATGCAGCGCCCGGTCGATCTTTTCCTGCCGCTCCTTGCGCAGAAAAGGCTTCAGCGCCAGCAGCAGCGCTTCCTGTCTTTTGTCCATTTTTCCAGACTCCCGCCGCATTACGCCGGCGTGCTCCGGCATCGGCTGCTGCTGAAAAACGGCCTGCACCGGCTTCGGCTCCGATTCCGGGGGGTCCGGCACGGGCGCGCGCTCCGGCTGCGCCTGCGGCACGGAAAAGCCCATCGATCCGGCCAGCTCCCGCAGCTCCTGCAGCTGCGCGGGATCATCCAATATGGCGCGCAGCGCGCGCTCCAGCTCATCCATTGAGCTTCCTCAACAGCGCCTGTGCCTGCTCTGTGTTCAGGACAGGCCGCAGAAGCTCCATCGCCCGTGCGTGGTCGCCCTGCTTTGCCGCGTCAGCGGCCTGACGCAGCCGCTCTCCGCCGCCGGACGCCAGCAGCGCCAGCAGCTGCCGTCCCTCCGCAGACCCCAATACGCGCCGGAGCTGCTCCGGGGAAAACGAATGTTCCATCCAGCTACCCCCTCCGTTCTTAAGTAACCGCTGATGCAATCGGTTACTCAACCCGATTCTTCCTTATCATATGCGCCCCGCGCGTGAAAGTGAACCATATGAAGCTTCTGATTTTGTCGGATACGCACCGGAGCCTCGGCTTCGCGTACGACGCCATAGAAAAAGAACACCCGGGCGCGGTTGTGCATCTGGGCGACCATCTGACCGACGCCGAGGATCTGTCCTTCGCCTGTCAGGAACCGGATTTCTATTATGTGCCCGGCAACTGCGACTATGCCCCGGCGGTTCCGCAGAGCCTGACGCTGGAGCTTGACGGCGTGCGCATTTTTGTGACCCACGGCCATCTCTACGGCGTCAAGCGCGATCTGACCGCGCTTGCGGGCGCGGCGAAGGACGCGGGCGCGCGGCTTGCGCTCTTCGGCCATACCCACATCCAGCACCTGGAGGAGCGCGGCGGCATCACGCTCCTGAACCCCGGCACGGCCGGGCGCTTCGGCCACAGCGGATACGCCGTGGTCGAGATCAAGGACGGCGCGTTTTCCTGCCGTCTGGAAACGGATACGGAGTGATATTTATGATTTTAGCGATCGATATCGGCAATACCAACATCGTGCTCGGCTGTATGGAGCACGACCGCATTCTCGTCGAGGCCCGCATGGCGACCGACCTGCTCAAGACCTCCGACCAGTACTGCGTGGAACTCAAAAATCTTTTGAATCTTTATGAGATTGATCCGAAGAGCGTCGAGGGCGTCATTATCTCGTCTGTCGTACCGCCGGTTCTCAATTCCTGCAAGACTGCCGTGCGCAAGCTGACCGGCAAAACGCCGATGATCGTCGGCCCGGGCATCAAGACGGGACTCAATATCCAGATGGAGAACCCGGCTCAGATCGGCAGTGATCTGATCGTCGCCGCTGTCGCCGCACTTAGCCGTTTTAAACCGCCTCTCATCATCGTTGACATGGGTACAGCCACGACCATGACGGCCATCGATAAAAACGGCACCTACGTCGGCGGCTGCATCAGCCCCGGCCCGAAGCTCTCCGCCGAGTCGCTCTCCACGCGCACGGCGCAGCTGCCCGCCATCAGTCTGGAAAGCCCGAAAAAGGCCATCGGCAAAAACACCGTCGATGCCATGCGCAGCGGCGTGATGCTCGGCTCCGCCTGTATGGTTGACGGCATGATCGACCGGATGGAGGAAGAACTCGGCGGCGGCGTGACTGTCGTTGCAACAGGCGGCATTGCGCGCTTTGTCCTTCCAATGTGCCGCCGCAGAATCGAATACGACCGTGACCTTCTTCTGAAGGGGCTTTCGATCCTCTATGAAAATAACCGCAGAGAGAAGTGAATTCATGTGCAGACGAATCTCAATGCGCAGTGTGTTCTTCCTTCAAAAACGCTCGCGCGGTTTTTGAAAACCGCCGTGACGCCCCTGTTTTTATACGATGAAAAGAGTCTCGTGCAGGCAGCGCAGGCTCTTTTCCGCGCATTTTCCGACTGCAACGGATTCTTGCCGCGCTTTGCCATCCGCATGAATCCGAATCCCACGGTTCTGCAAATTCTGCGCAGCTGCGGCTGCGGCGTGCTTTGCAGGAGCCTTGCGGAGCTGGAGCTTGCCGCCCGGTGCGGCTTCCATGGCAGGAAAATCGCCTATGAGCCGTCGATCCGCAGCGCGGAAGCGGAGAAAGCTGCGCATACGCTCGGCGCAGTTTTCGTGCTGGACGGAGCCGAGCTGCTGCCCGAAGCAATGCCGGAGGCCGTAATTCTGCTCCTGCGGCAGCAGGGCCAGCTCCGCTTCGGCGCGAAGCCTGTGACGGGCGTCCCGGCCTCCTATGCCGGGATGGAACGCGAAGCGCTCCTGCGCACGGCGGAATGCCTGCGCGCAGGCGGCGTAGGCTGGCTTGGCCTCGGTATGCGGCTGGGCGAGCTGTGCATGGACGAGGACTTCTATCCCGCTATCTTCGCCCAGCTTGCCGCGCTGGCACAGACGCTGTATGAGAAAACCGGCGCCGCGGCAGATGCAATTGACCTTGGCGGCGGTTTTGGCGTCAGCTACCGGCCCGGCTTTTCCGGTCCGGAGCCGGATGCGTGCGCCAAAGCCATCCTGACGCAGATACAGGCCCTTCCGGAAGCGCTGCGCGGCCTCTCGCTGCAAATGAGTCCCGGACGGTTCCTCGCCGCAGCCTGCGGAACGCTGGTCACGCGGGTATGGGCTGTCAAGCCGGGGCCTGCTCCGCTTGCCGTGCTGGATGTCGATCCGGCGCAGTGTCCGCGCCTGGTCAAAAGCGGCGCATACCATCCGGTGTACGTTCCGTATGCCGCCGGACGGCGGACGCTGGTGCAGCTGCTGACCGTCGGTACGCAGGACGGTCCGGTCATGCGCCGCCTCCTGCCGGAGCTTCGCCCAGGCGATCTGGTGCTCATCGGTATGCTCGGCGCGGACGGACGCAGCCTCGCCTCCCGCTACGGCGGCGCTGAACCGTGCCTGGAACACCTCATCCGGCCAGACGGTGAAATTGTGCCGATCACAGCATACTGAATACCAGCCCAAGGCAGACCAGAAATCCCGCCCCGATGCAAACCGTTACCGCCGCTTCGATCACCGCAGCAGCGTACCGGATGCGCCGTCTGCGTACCTGCAGGCGGCTGCTGGATACGGATGAAGCGGGCGTCTCCGGGGAACGCTTCAAATATTGGGACAGTTCAATCACAGAATCAGAACGCATCAGAAATATCCTCCCATGTTTTTCTGACGCCATTCTAGCAGATTCTATGTACGATAAACCGGACTTTTGAAAGGAGCACCATCTATAATGGAAGAATTCTATCTCGATTCCTGCGGCGCGGGCCGTCTGCACTGCGCGCTCTGGAAACCGGAAGGGGAGCCGAAGGCCGTCGTCCAGCTCATTCACGGCATCGCCGAGCATATCGGACGCTATGACGCGTTTGCGAAATTTCTGACGCAGCATGGCTATGTCGTCGCTGCTGATGATCACATGGGCCACGGCGGCTCCGCGGAAAACGGCCTCAGAGGCTATTTCTCCGGCGGCTGGCTGTCTGCGGTCGAGGATGAAAAGCGCCTGCACGACGAAATTTCCGCGCAGTACCCGGATCTGCCCTATTATATTCTCGGCCACAGCATGGGCTCGTTCCTGCTGCGCACCTATCTCTATACCTACCCCGACGCCGTGGACAAGGCCGTCATTTCCGGCACCGGCTGGGAGGACCCCATGAAGGTGCGCATGGGCAAGCTCGTCTGCAAGCTCGAAGAGGCCCGCATCGGCGAGAAAAACACCAGCGCGCTCGTCACAAAGCTCATGTTCGGCAGCTATAACAGGGCCTTCGGCCCCGTGACCTCGCCCAATGCGTGGATCTGCTCAGACGACGCCGTTGTCGCCGCCTATGACGCAGACCCCCTCTGCGGCTTCGACGCGACGGTTGGCCTCGCGCGCGACCTTCTTACAGGTGTCGGCATGAACGAGCAGCAGGAAAATCTGGATAAGATGAACAAGCAGCTGCCCATTATGTTCATCTCCGGCTGCAAGGATCCCGTCGGCGGCATGGCAAAGGGCGTTCTCAAATGCATCGACGCGTTCAAGCGCAGCGGCATGAAGGACATCACCATCAAGCTCTATCCCGAGGGCCGCCATGAAATGCTCAACGAGCGCAACAAGGACGAGGTCTATCAGGACGTTCTCACCTGGCTCGAGCGCTGAAAAACAAAAAATGAGGCTGTCCCGGATGACACTTTGTCATCCTGAGACAGCCTCTTTTTTGTGCAGAACTTATTTGCCGGATCTGAGCTCCTTCATGCAGTTCGCGCAGATGTTCTTGCCTCTGTAGTTTTCGACATTTCTGCCGTCGCCGCAGAAGATGCAGGTCGGCTCATACTTCTTGAGAATAATGGATTCGCCATCGACATAGATTTCGATAGCGTCCTTCTCTGCGATGTCGAGCGTGCGGCGCAGTTCGATGGGCAGAACGATTCTGCCGAGCTCGTCGACCTTTCTGACGATACCTGTGGATTTCATTGTGAATAACCCCCTTCAATCTTTACCATGCACTATGGATCTAGCTGTCAGATGCTGCATGGACACCGGACAGAGCTCCCTCAAGCAGCTTTATTCTACCATCCAATTATGTACAAATTTTGAACAAAAAATCTTTTTCTTGTCGGAGAGCGAAATATGTTGTTGAATTTTCTCTGGTTTGGACTGATTTTGCTTGCGTTTGTATCTGATCTGCTGACAGGAATGCCGTTTTCGTCCGGCATGGACGGACTGAGCGGCGCACGGGCGGGACTGGAGCTGGCGCTGACGCTGGCCGGACCGGTCTGCCTCTGGTCGGGGCTGTCGCAGGCGATGGAGCGTGCGGGATTGACTGAAGGGCTGTGTACGGCGCTGCGGCCTGTGCTGCGGCGGCTGTTTCCGGTATGCGCAAAAGACTCCGAGGGCTTCTGGAACCTGTGCGGCAATCTGAGCGCGAATCTGCTGGGGTTGGGCAACGCGGCGACGCCGCTCGGCATCCGGACGGCGCAGCGGATGCAGGCGCTGTCCGGCGGCGGGGGAGCGTCGGATGAGCTGTGCCTGCTGGTCGTGATGAATACGGCGTCTTTGCAGCTGATCCCGTCGACGGTCGCCGCCGTCCGCGCGCAGCTCGGCGCGGCGCACGCGTTCGATATCCTGCCTGCCGTGTGGCTAGCGTCGGCCTGCTCGGTCGGAGCTGGGATTCTGGCGGCGAAGGGCCTGAAGCGATGCTGGAGAACCTGACGGAGCTGCTGCTGCCTGCGCTTTTGCTGCTGGCGGGCGCGGCAGGGATCGCAAAAAAGCAGGATGTTTACGGCGGAATGCTGACCGGTGCACAGGACGGGCTGCGGCTGATGCTCTCGCTGACCCCCACGCTGGTGCTGATGCTGACGGCGGTGACGATGCTGCGGGAGAGCGGCTTTTTTGCGCTGCTCACGCCCGTTTTCGCGCCGGTCTTCCGCCTGCTTGGCATCCCGCCGGAGGTCGCGCCGCTGGTACTTATCCGGCCTCTCAGCGGCAGCGCGGCGCTGGCCGTCGGGACAGATCTGATGCGGGAATACGGGGTCGATTCCCAGATCGGCCGGACGGCAGCGGTCATGCTCGGTTCGACCGAAACGACGTTCTACACCATCAGCGTCTATTTTGGCACGGCAGGCGTCAAAAAAACGCGCTATGCGCTCCCGGCAGCCCTGATCGCCGACCTGACCGGCTTCTGCATGGCCGCACTGAGCGTGCGCGTATTTTTCCGATAGCACCCTCGAAAAGGCTCTCCCTGTCATGTCCTGACAAGGGGAGCCTCCGGATGTATGTTCAGCCCTTTTCGCCGTTGTTTGCCAGATAGATGGCAAGCCAATTCAGAAGCTTGGGATTCTCCGGATGGTAGATCAGGAAGCCGTCGTGATGCGGCCGGCTGACGACGATCTGCCTGCCGGAAAGGCTGAGGCTGCAGCACTCGTCTTCGGATGGCACCCAGACCAGCATGAGCGAAACGCCCCGGCCGTCGTAGGCTCTGCCTGCGCTGACCGACTCGATGGGCCACGGCAGGAGATTGCGGAAATCCTCCCGGTAGCGGGTCGAGTTCAGAAGCATAAGAACACCTTCAAACGCCGTGTCCTCCGGCGTCACGTTTTGCAGCGCATAGCTTTCCGTGTACGCCCTGCCGTCCCGAACTCCGCTGAGCGACACGACTCCGGCGAGGCTGGTGATCTCATCCCGGTCAGAAGCCGTCATCTCCTCGAACGTGTGCGGCGTCAGCCGCCAGGCGAGAAGACAGAGCAGCAGGATCGCAAGCAGCAGCAGGATGCACTTTTTCGTTCCCCGACGCATAGGCAGGCCCTCCTTTTTTCTGACTCTATACTATCAGACGGCTTCCGGCTTTGCAAGACGGCGAAGCATGAAGAATTCTGAAGATTTCCTTGACCCAGATGCTGTGCACGGATACAAAATCAGCACTATATGTTGTGATTCACGCGGAAAAAGGTTAATATTTGCTTAAAACATGAGAAAAACGTTGAAAAAGCAAGAAAAATATGCTACTCTTTCGGTATACATAATCTGCTCCGCAATATGAGGAGGAACCGAAATGCAAAAGAGATGGATCAGTCTGCTGCTAGTGCTTGCGCTGGTGCTGGCTGTTTGGAGCGTCTGCGCTGTCGCGGCGGACGCGCAGAAGGCGGATGAGGCTGCCGGGGAAGAGGCGGCTGCCGCGCCTGCCGCAGAGGAACCCGCCGAAGAGGATACTCCGGCGGAGGAACCCGCCGCTCCCGCCGAAGAAGCGGATACCGCTTCCGAGGCGGAAGAAGCACCCGCGGAGGACGGCGAACAGAACCACATCCACGCCGCAAACCGCGAGGACAGCTGCGAAGAGCCGTCCTTTGCGCCGCTGACCGTGACCGGCGGAAAGCTGGAATCCGGCTGCTATTATCTGACGGATGATCTGGCTCTTGAAGAGCCGCTCTGCGTGCCCAAAAACGGCGCGCAGGTCACGCTCTGCCTGAACGGCCACACGCTCCGTCTGGCGGACGGCGCTGAGGGCTGCATCATCTTCGTCGCCGTGAGCGATAAGGACGCGGAGCCGTCCGTCCTTACCATCACCGACTGCAACGGAGCGGACAGCTCCAGCAATTATTACGTCGACGAAGACGGCGCGCTTGTCTTTGACGACGGCAGCTATGCCTGGCAGGAGGCCTATATCGCGGCAAGCGAAAAGAACGCGCTTGCCGGTGGCCGGATCACCGGCGCAACAGCAGGCGCGATCAGCGTGGGCGATTATAACGAGCTTTATCTGACAAACGTGAACATCATCGACAACGCGGGCCGCTATGGCGCAGGCGTTGTCGTTGCGGAGCACGCCTCCGCCGTGCTGGACAGCTGCGTCATCGCGGGCAACCGCCTGATGGGCGAAATGAAGGCCTCCGAAAAGCAGATCCTGGGCGGCGGCGTGTACTGCGCCGGTACGCTCGAACTGAGCGGCACGACCAGCATCACCGGTAACCGCGCGCAGGATGCGCAGGATAACCTCTGGCTGGATGAAACTGCTGCACTCAAGATCGGCGATCTGGGCCTTGACAAGCAGGCGCACATCGGCGTCAGCGGAGCGGCGGAGCAGACGATCCTGACCGGCTACGCAGACGATTTCTCGGAGAACTTTACAAGCGACGATCTTACTCTGACCATCAGCACCGCACGTGAAAACGGCTTCACCGAGCTGACGCTTCAGGAGGCCGTTTATACGCTGACGCTCGATCCCGGCGAAGGAAGCGAACCTGTCACGCTGGAAGCAGAGCAGGGAAAAAGCCTGCACGAACTGAATGTGCAGGCTCCGGAGCGTGAAAACATGACGTTTGACGGCTGGTACACCGAAGAAGGGGACTGCGTCGACGCGGAAGCGCCGCTGCATCTGACCGGCGATACGACGCTTTCCGCCCGCTGGACGCAGGCGGAGCCGCAGAGCGCGGAGGCCGCGCTGCTGACCTATGACCCCGACGCGCCCATCACAAAACAGGAGGCGGCAAAGACGCTTTACCAGATGGCCCGCCAGCTCGGTCTGGACACCGAAGCCGGGCAGGAGGTCGATCTGACGCAGTTTGAAGACGCAGACGAGATCAGTGAGGACGCGGCAGACGCCGTCCGCTGGGCCTATGCCGCCGATCTTCTGACCGAAAAGGACGGGAAGCTCCATGTTGCCGACGAGTTGACCCGGAAGGAGCTGACCCGGATGCTGGAGGATTTTCTGGATCTGATTTAAGCGCCGCGCTGCTTCCGCACCAGAAGCATACAGAGCAGCATCAGAAGCGGGAAAATGATGGCGGCGAGGATGCCTGCGCGGAGCGCTCCGCCGCAGGCGTCCGAGACGAGGCCCGCAAGCGTCGGGCCTCCCGCGCAGCCAAGATCACCCGCCAGCGCCAGCAGCGCGAACATCTGCGTTCCGCCTCCCCGGATGGAGGCGGATGCGCGGCTGAACGTTCCGGGCCAGAAAATGCCGACCGAGAAGCCGCACACGGCGCAGCCAAGCAGGCTCAGAACCGGAGACGGCACGAACACGATGCATAGATACGCCCCGACGCACAGCGCCGCGCAGACAGCCATATAGCGGTTTAAGTTCAGTTTTTCGCCGTATTTCCCGAAAATCAGCCGGGAAACGCCCATCATAGCTGCGAAGGCCATCGGCCCTGCCAGATCGCCCACGGTCTTCGATACGCCCAGTCCCTGCTCGGCAAAGGCGGACGACCACTGGCTTACGGCCTGCTCTGACGCGCCTGCGCAGAGCATCATCACCATAAAGAGCCAGAATACACGGCTTTTGACGAGCGTGCGCAGCGATAGTGCCTGCGCACCCTCGGCCTGCATCGGATAGAGCGGCGCACCCCCGAAGAAGACCGCGTTTATGACCGGAACGAGCGCCCATAAAAGCGCAAGGAGCTTCCAGTTTCCAATTCCGAACAGCGCGAAAAATGCCGTCGACAGCAGCACGACGCCCATATGACCCCAGCAATAGAATGAATGGAGCAGGCTCATGTGCTGTTCCTTATTCTGCGTGGGGCAGGATTCCATCACCGGGCTGACAATGACCTCCAGCAGCCCGCCGCCGACTGCGTAGATCACGACGGCGATCAGAAGCCCCGTAAACGCATCCGGCAGCGCATCCGGAAGAATGGTCAGCAAGACAAGTCCTGCAGCCGAAGCAATATGCGACAGCAAAATGGCCGCGCGGTAGCCGATGCGGTCCAGAAACCACGCCGAGAGCAGATCAATGCCGAGCTGAATGCAGAAATTGATCGTGATGAGCAGCGTGATTTTCGAAAGCGGGATCTGGTACGTCCGCTCGAACATGACGAACAGCAGCGGAACAAAGTTATTGACGATGGCCTGCACGATATAGCCGACATAGCAGCCAAGGATCGTCCGGCGGCAGGAGCTTTGCATGGGAATTACCTCGAAATCTGTAGTTTACCGCCTTTATATCACATCCGCACGGTCTTTGCAAGCGTCCTGCGGCCCAAAAATTTTTTTCGCTTTACCGAAAAAAACACTTGACAAACGCGAATTTCAGGCGTATATTGCGTGGCAAGATGAAACCGTTGATGCAGACGAGTAAGCAGACAGGATTTCTCCCAGAGAGCTGCCGGGTGGTGCGAGTGCAGCAGAAAGACGTTTGCCGAATGGACTGCGGAGGGCAGGCTGAACGCGAAGGCAAGTAGGCGCTGACGGAGTCCCACCGTTACAGGGGAGGATGCGTGCAGGCGCGTCATGAGCGGACAAGCAATTGTCAATTTGGGTGGCACCGCAGAAGTTTTTCAGACTTTTGTCCCAAGAGATCAAACCGATAACCGGTTTTCTCTGTGGATGAAGGTCTTTTTTGTTTCCCTTTTCCCGGAGAAAGCCAAAACGCGAAAGGAGAAACAACTATGAAAACCGAAAACATTCCTTACAAGATCTATCTGTCTGAGTCTGAGATGCCCCAGAATTGGTACAATGTCCGCGCGGACATGAAAAACAAGCCCGCGCCTCTCGTGAACCCTGGCACCGGCAAGCCCATGGGCTTTGACGATCTGCGCCCCGTTTTCTGTGACGAGCTGATCGAGCAGGAGCTGGACAACGACACGCCGTATATCCCCATTCCGCAGGAGATCCGCGATTTCTACAAGATGTACCGCCCGTCGCCGCTGGTGCGCGCGTACTGCCTCGAGGAAAAGCTCGGAACCCCGGCGAAGATCTATTACAAATTCGAGGGCAACAATACCTCCGGCAGCCACAAGCTGAACTCTGCCATCGCGCAGGCGTATTACGCCAAAAAGCAGGGACTCAAGGGCGTTACGACCGAGACGGGCGCCGGTCAGTGGGGCACGGCCCTTTCCATGGCCTGCGCGTATCTGGGGCTTGACCTGAAGGTTTTCATGGTCAAGTGCTCGTATGAGCAGAAGCCCTTCCGCCGCGAGGTCATGCGCACCTATGGCGCAAGCGTCACGCCCAGCCCGTCGAACACCACAAACGTCGGCCGCGCCATTCTCGCGAAGGACCCCGACACGACCGGTTCTCTCGGCTGCGCTATCAGCGAGGCCGTCGAGGTCGCCACGACCACGCCCGGCTACCGCTATGTGCTCGGCAGCGTTCTGAATCAGGTCCTGCTCCATCAGTCGGTCATCGGTCTGGAAACGAAGATCGCGCTCGATAAATACGGCATTACGCCCGATATCATCATCGGCTGCGCCGGCGGCGGCTCGAACCTCGGCGGTCTGATCGCTCCGTTTATGGGCGAAAAGCTGCGCGGCGAAAAGGATTACCGCATCATCGCCGTCGAACCCGCCTCCTGCCCCAGCTTTACGCGCGGCGTGTTCGCCTATGACTTCTGCGATACCGGCATGGTCTGCCCGCTGGCAAAAATGTACACGCTTGGCAGCGGCTTCATCCCGTCGGCCAACCACGCGGGCGGCCTGCGCTACCACGGCATGAGCCCGATCCTCTCGCAGCTGTACCACGACGGCCTGATGGAGGCCCGCAGCGTCGAGCAGACGAGTGTATTTGAAGCAGCGGAGTATTTCGCCCGCACCGAGGGCATTCTCCCCGCGCCGGAATCCAGCCACGCCATCCGCGCCGCCATCGACGAAGCGCTTAAGTGCAAGGAAACAGGGGAGGAGAAGACCATTGTCTTCGGACTGACCGGCACTGGCTACTTCGATCTCGTTGCGTATCAGAAGTTCAACGATCATGAAATGACCGATATTATCCCGACCGACGAGCAGCTTGCAGCAAGCATCGCAAAGCTGCCGAAGGTGTCGGAATGAAATTTCTGCGTACACCCTGTTGACATTTGTATGCGAGGTGTGTATAATAACGCCGTCAATCAAATACAGGACATCCGTTGATCGTCCTCAGAACGCGTATGCGGACTGAGAACAGAAGGAATCTCTGGAGAACTCATTGAATTGAGTGCCGAAGGTGCAAGGCGCAAGCCGAATCTCTCAGGCAAAAGGACAGAGCCGCAGCTACAGCTTTTGTAATACGGCACCACAATGAGCAGACCGGAGACGGCCTGCTCATTTTTATCGTTGTATAAGGAGATACATCGTCATGGCAAACGTACTCGAAACCAGTATGAACTATCTGCAGACGCAGGACCCCGAGGTCGCGGCCTGCATCGAAAACGAATTTCAGCGCCAGAAGCAGAACATTGAATTGATCGCGTCGGAGAACATCGCCTCTCCCGCCGTCATCGCGGCCATGGGCTCCGTTCTGACGAACAAATACGCCGAGGGCTACCCCGGCAAGCGCTATTACGGCGGCTGCGATTATGTGGATGTGCTGGAGACAATCGCGATCGAGCGCGCGAAAAAGCTGTTCGGCGCGGCCTATGCCAATGTACAGCCGCACTCCGGCGCGCAGGCCAATCTGGAGGTCTATGCCGCGCTCTTGCAGCCGGGCGATACGCTCATGGGCATGGATCTTGCCAGCGGCGGCCATCTGACGCACGGCGCCCGCGTCAATCTCTCCGGCAAATACTATCACAGCATCAGCTACGGCGTGGACCCGGAGACGGGCCGCATCGACTATGATCAGGTCGAGGACATGGTTCGCCGGTACCGGCCGAAGCTGCTTGTGGCCGGTGCGTCCGCCTATCCCAGAGCCATTGATTTTAAGGCATTTGCCGAGATCGCGCACAAAAACGGCGCGCTGCTCATGGTCGACATGGCGCATATCGCGGGTCTTGTCGCAGGCGGGCAGCATATGAGCCCCGTTCCCTATGCCGACGTCGTCACGACCACCACGCATAAGACGCTGCGCGGCCCGCGCGGCGGCATGATCCTCTCGCGCGACGAGGAATTCGCCAAAAAGCTCAACAGCGCCGTCTTCCCCGGCACGCAGGGCGGGCCGCTGATGCACGTGATTGCGGGCAAGGCCGTCTGCCTGCGCGAGGCGGCACAGCCGGAATTCAGAACCTATGCAGAAAACGTCGTGAAGAATGCAAAGGCGCTGGCAGAAGCGCTGCTGGCACATGGCTTCGATCTCGTGACCGGCGGCACAGACAACCATCTGATGCTTGCCGATCTGCGGAAAAAGAACATCACTGGCAAGGAGCTGCAGACAAAGCTTGACGAGGTGCACATCACCGTCAACAAAAACGCCATCCCGAACGACCCGCAGAAGCCCGGCGTCACCAGCGGCGTGCGCATCGGTACGCCCGCGTGCACCACGCGCGGCTTTACGCCGGAGGATATGCCGGTCGTGGCCGACTGCATCGACAAGATCGCGACGGACTATGAAGCCAACCGCGAAGCCGTGCTTGCCGCCGTGGCGGAGCTTGTCAGAAAGTATCCGATCTACGAATAAGCGCCGTCTGCCTCCAATTGCGCGGTTTGCCGCTTTTTGTCTAAATCTTGTGCTTTCGGGCAAAATGTAACACAAATGAAATGTTGGACGCATTTACAAACCGGGCACAATATATTATGATAGTGGCACAAGCTCAAGAGAAGGAGGCTGACCGTCGTGAATGACAATACCATCAAGTTTGTGGTACCGGAAGACAGTAGTGAGGAAATGAAGAGCATTCTGACCGCCGTATATGGCGCCCTCAGCGAAAAAGGGTATAACCCCATCAATCAGATAGTCGGTTATCTCCTGTCCGAGGATCCTACCTACATTACCAACTACAACAATGCCCGCAGCCTGATCTGCAAGCTCGACCGTGACGAGCTGCTTCAGGAGCTGGTCAAGCATTATCTGTTCTCATAACCGCAAACGATCCCCCGGCAGCGCCTGTAACGGCGCTGCCGGTTTTTCTTTGATACACCGGCGCCCAAGGCGTTCCTTTGACACAAAGGGACGCTCAGGTGCGTACAGATCCGCGCTGTTTGCCAAAAAGCGATTCCGGGATTGCATTTCCTATGGAAAAATGGTAAAATACCAAGATAGAATAAATTGGAGAGGTATCCGCGTGTATCTGAAATCATTGGAGATCCAGGGCTTCAAGTCCTTCCCGGACAGGACGCTTTTGCAGTTCGGCAGCGACTGCACCGCCATCGTCGGGCCGAACGGCAGCGGAAAATCGAATATTTCCGACGCCATCAGCTGGGTGCTTGGCGAGCAGAGCACCCGCGCGCTGCGCGGCGCGAAGATGGAGGACGTGATCTTCGGCGGCACGGCCAAGCGCCCTGCCGTCGGCTACGCCGAGGCGACGCTCGTGCTTGACAATTCCGACGCCAGCCTTCGCATTGAGACACCCGAGGTCATGATCACCCGCCGCTATTTCCGCTCCGGTGAGAGCGAATACTATATAAATAAGCAGCTTGCCCGCCTCAAGGACATCAACGAGCTGTTCATGGACACCGGCCTTGGCCGCGAGGGCTATTCCAACATTGGACAGGGCCGCATTGACGAGATCCTTGCGCTCAAGTCGACCGACCGGCGTGAAATTTTTGAAGAGGCTGCAGGCATCTCCAAATTCCGCCACCGCAAGGAGGAAACAGAGCGCCGTCTAGCCAACACCGAGGACAATCTGCTGCGCATCGGCGATAAGATCTCCGAGCTGGAGCTTCAGGTCGGCCCGCTGCGGGAGCAGGCGGAGAAGGCGCAGAAATATCTGACCTTCCGCACCGAGCTCAAGGGTCTTGAGGTCACGGTCTGGCTGGAAAATCTCAAAAAAATCGCCGAAAGCGCCCGCAAGGCCGAGACGGATTACGCCTCCGCCGCTTTCATCCTCGAACAGGCGCACGACGAGCTGACCGCGCTCTACAGCAAGGCCGAGCAGCTCAGCCTGCAATACAACCACCAGACGCTTCAGCTCGACCAGCAGCGCGAGCACATCAGCCAGATGGAGGCCGAACGCCAGCAGGCACAGAACGAAATTACGCTCCTGCGCGCGGAGATCCAGCACCACCAGACGAACATCGACCGCATCCGGCAGGAACTGCAGGATCAGCAGACGCGAAGCGGCGGCATTGCGGGCCAGATCGAGGCCGAGCGGCAGAAGATCGAAGAAAATACCCGCGCGCTGGCCGCTGCAAATGACTCCCTTGCTGCCGTTCAGCAGGAGGCGCAGGCTCTCGCAGAGCAGACCGGCGAAGCCGGACAGCAGCTCGTTTCCCTCCGTGCCCAGCAGGCGCTTTTGCAGTCGCAGAGCGCCTCCGTGACTGCGCAGATCGCGTCCATGGAGGCCTCCATGGAGGAGGTCCTTGCCCGCAGACAGACGCTGGAGGAGGACCGGACTGCCGCAAAGGCCCGGCAGGAGCAGATCGCGGCGCAGCAGCTCGCCTGCAAAAAAAGTCTTGAACAAGCGCAGGACGACGCGCAGAGCGCGAAAAATACCATCGCGGGCTATGAGCTTCGCCTGAAAGCGCGTCAGGACAAGCGCGACGGCCTGCAAAGGCAGCTGAACGCCGCCGGCGTCCAGCTCGATACGCTTGATTCGAAGATCCGTATGCTCCGTGAGATGGAGCGCGAATACGAGGGCTTTTCCAAGGCCGTCCGCCTTGTCATGCAGGACGCGGCAGCCGGAAAGCTTCGCGGCATCCACGGCCCGGTTTCCAAGCTCATCCGCGTGGAAGACCGCTATACCACCGCCATCGAGACGGCGCTCGGCGCCGCCATGCAGAACATTGTCGTCTCCTCCGAGGAGGACGGCAAGACCGCCATCCAGATGCTCAAGCGCCGCGACGGCGGCCGCGCGACCTTCCTTCCGCTCACCGCGATCAAGCCGCAAAGCCTGCAGGATACCGTCTGCCAGCGGCAGCCGGGCTTTATCTCCGTCGCCTCCGGCCTCGTCTCATGCGACGAGCGGTACCGCGCCGTGATTGAAAACGCCCTTGGCCGCACCGTGATCTGCGACACGCTGGATAACGCCGTGCGCATGGCGCGTGCTTGCGGCAGCCGCGTGCGAATCGTCACGCTCGACGGGCAGGTCATGAACGCGGGCGGCAGTATGACCGGCGGCTCTGCCGCAAAGAGCGCGGGCGTTCTGACGCGCGCGAACACGCTTGCAAAGCTGGCCGAGGAACGGAACGCACTCGCGCAAAGCCTTGAATCGCTCAAGGCGCAGACGGCCGAGGCCGCTTCCTCCGCCGCGAAGACCGAATTTGAGCTTACTGCCGTCCGCAGCCAGCTCCGCGAGGCGGAAGACGAGGTGCTGCGCCGCACGGAGGAGCACAAGCAGGTGCAGCTTCTGGCCGCTGCGGTCACGGAAAATCTGGAAAACATCGAAAAGGAGCTTGCCCACCTGACCAGCCGCACCGGCGGCGAGGAGGGAAAGCTGCAGGCACTCAAGGCCCAGCTGCAGCAGCAGACTGCCGCGCAGGACGCGCTGCACGCGCGGGAGACGGAGCTGACCGGCAGGCAGACCGCCCTGACCGAGCAGCAGCAGCAGCTCACGGACCAGATCACCGCCCTGCGCATGGACGCGGCCTCCATCGAGACGGCGCGCGCAGCCTCCGAGAACACCATCGCCCAGCTGCAGGCGCTCAGCGAGGCCATGCAGGGCGACGTGACGCAGAAAACAGGGCTGATCCACGAATACGAATTACAGATCTCTGCGCTCGAAGGGCAGATTCAGGAGAAGGAGGACGGCCTGACGGCCTCCGGCACACAGCTTGATTTGGCTCGGCAGACACTGAAGGAGGCCGTTGACGAGCGTGCCCAGCTCGAGGCCCGCCGCAGCCAGACCGAAAAGCAGGCGCAGGAGAAAAACCAGTCCATTTTGCAGCTCGAACGCGAAACGGCCCGTCTCGAACAGAAAAAGGCCACCAGCGAGCTTGAGGAAAAGCAGATCGTCGATAAGCTCTGGGATTCCTACGAGCTGACCCCCGGTACGGCAGAAAAGGAAACTGTCGAGATTGAAAATCTCACGGCAGCCAACAAGCGCATTACCGAGGTGCGCCGGAAAATTTCTGCCCTCGGCACGCCGAATCTCGGCGCGATCGACGAATACGCCCGCGTGTCCGAGCGCTATAAATATCTGGCCGCCCAGCGCGACGACGTGCAGCACGCGAAGTCCGAGCTTGAAAACATCGTCGCCTCCATCACGACGGAAATGACCGAAATTTTTGTCCGGGAATTTGCCCGTATTGATGAATATTTCGGCAAAACGTTCGAAGAAATGTTTGGCGGAGGAAAAGCCTCGCTCATACTGGAGGACAAGTCCGCGCCGCTCGAATGCGGCATTGAGATCCGCGTCCAGCCGCCCGGAAAGCAGGTCAAGACCATCACGCTTCTCTCCGGCGGCGAAAAGGCGTTTGTGGCCATCGCGCTCTATTTTGCCATCTTAAAGGTACGCCCCACACCGTTCTGCATGCTTGACGAGATCGATGCCGCGCTGGACGACCGCAACGTCGAGCGTTTTGCAAATTATCTGCACACGCTCAGCGACAAGACCCAGTTCATCGTCATCACCCACCGCCGCGGCACCATGGAGGCCGCCGACGTGCTCTACGGCGTGACCATGCAGGAGCAGGGCGTGTCCAAGATCCTCCGCCTGAGCCTCGACGAGCTTGCAAAACAGCTGGGGGTTACGAACTGATAAAAACGCAGTAGATTTGTAGCTTTCCAGCGGGCCGATGTGGGCATCGGCCCCTACAGGGTACTGCGCAAATACCCGGAATATCATCCAGAAAGGATATCAAATACATGGGATTTTTTGAAAAACTCAAGCAGGGACTGAGCAAGACGGCCAGTTCCATCAGCAGCGTCTTTACCGCCAGTGAGCTGGACGACGAGTTCTATGACGATCTTGAGGAAAGCCTCATTGTCTCTGACCTCGGTATGGACACGACGGAGGCCGTTATGGATCGTCTGCGCCAGACCGCGAAGGAGCAGCGCATCAAGACCGTCGACGAGGCCAAGCTTGCCCTGCGCGGCATTCTCGCCGATATGCTGAACGTCGGCGATCCGGCCCTGAAGCTGGATACAAAGCCGTCGGTCATTCTCGTCATCGGAGTCAACGGCGTCGGCAAAACGACAACCATTGGTAAGCTTGCCCACCAGCTGCACGATCAGGGCAAGAAGGTCCTGCTGTGCGCGGGCGACACGTTCCGCGCCGCGGCAGCCGATCAGCTTGAGATCTGGTCGGAGCGTGCGCACTGCGACATCATCCGCCAGCACGAGGGCGCGGACCCCGCCTCCGTCGTTTTTGACGCCATCGCGGCGGCAAGAGCGCGCGGCAGCGACGTCATCATCTGCGACACCGCAGGCCGCCTGCACAACAAGCAGAACCTCATGAACGAATTAAATAAGATCTCCCGCATTCTTGACCGTGAGCTTCCCGGCGCCAGCAAGGAGGTCCTGCTCGTCCTCGACGGCACGACCGGCCAGAACGGCCTGCTTCAGGCCAGGCAGTTCCAGGAATGTGCGGGCGTTACCGGCATGGTTCTCACGAAGCTGGACGGCACGGCCAAGGGCGGCGTGGTCATTGCGGTCGCGCAGGCGCTGCATATCCCGGTCAAGTTCATCGGCGTCGGCGAGCAGATCGACGATCTGATGCCCTTCGACGCGAAGAGTTTTGCGGAGGCGCTGATATGAAGGTGATCTTAGCCAGCCAGAACCAGCACAAGCTGGTCGAGCTTTCCACGATCTTATCCCAGCTCGGCTTTGAGATCGCGCTGGAATCGGAATACGGGCTGCACGTGGACGTCGATGAGACGGGCACGACGTTTGAAGAAAACTCGCTTTTGAAGGCGGAGGCCGTCATGAAGGCCAGCGGTATGCCCGTTCTGGCCGATGATTCCGGCCTCATGGTGGACGCGCTGGACGGCGCGCCGGGCGTGTACTCCGCCCGCTACGGCCATAAAAGCTTCGACGCGGAGCGCATTGCCTATCTGCTTGAAAATCTGAAGGACGTTCCGGCGGAGCGGCGCACGGCGAAATTCGTCTGCGTCATTACCTGCCTCTGGCCGGACGGCCGGAGGATCGTCGCGCGCGGCGAATGCCCCGGACAAATTCTGTTCGCGCCCAAGGGCACGGGCGGCTTCGGCTACGACCCGGTATTTTACCTGCCGGAGCTTGAAAAGACCTATGCCGAGCTTGCGCCTGAGGAGAAAAACGCCATTTCCCACCGTGCGCGGGCGCTTCAGGCATTTTGCAGAATCTATCGGGAGGAATTTGAACATGATGACAAGTAAGGAACGCGCCGAGCTTCGCGCGCAGGCCAATCCGCTGGACGTGACGCTCATCGTCGGCAAGGGCGGTATTTCCGACACGCTGCTGGACGAGGCTGTCGTCCTGCTTGACAGCCACGAGCTGGTCAAGGGCCGCGTGCTCGAAACCTCCGGACTCACGGCCCGCGAAGCCTCTGACGCCATCTGCCAGGCGCTTGGCGCCGAGGGCGTCGCCTGCGTCGGCACAAAGTTTGTGATCTGGCGCAAGTCCGAAAAGGTGGAGCAGGAGAAGAAAAAGGCCGCCGCGAAAAAGCCGGCCAAAAAAGTCTCCGGCAACTATAACCCCGTCAAGGCAGGGCTTCGCGCCCGCAAGCAGGCAGCCGAGCAGCAGCGGAAGCAGCGCAAGCAGTACTTCCACGATAAGGCAGTCTCCGCCGCCATCGAGCGCAGCCGCCAGCAGAAGGAAGAGCAGTAAAAAAGAACACCGACAGGGGAGGGGCGCAGCATGGCAAGGATCGGCATTTACGGCGGCAGCTTCAATCCGCCGCATCTGGGGCATATTTTCGCCGCGCGTAAGGCGCGGCAGCTGCTGGGACTGGACAAAATTCTCTTGATCCCCGCAGCCATCCCGCCGCACAAGGCCGTGGCCGAAGGCTCGCCGGACGGCGAAACGCGCTTCGCGCTCACGCAGCTTGCCATAGCTGGAGAAACCGGCATGGAGGTCAGCCGCATCGAGCTTGACCGGCCCGGCCCGAGCTATACCGTGGATACGCTGCGCAAGCTTCGGGAATGCTATCCGCAGGATGAGCTGTATCTGCTGATGGGAACCGATATGTTCCTGTCCTTTTTCCAGTGGCGCGAGCCGGAGGCCATTGCAGCGCTGGCCGTGCCCGTCTGCATGGCCCGCGTGCGTGCCGATGCAGCACTTTCTGCGCAGCTGCTGGCCCAGCAGGAAAAAATGGAGGCCGTATTCGGCGTCCGGCCCATCGTTCTGCAGAACGACTGTCTGGAAATTTCGTCGACCGAGGCCCGCCGGCTCCTGTTTTTCGGCATTGCGGACGAGGTCCTGCACCCGGACGTGCTGGCCATGATCGAAAGGGAGAGGCTCTACGGCGTGGGCGGCGCATATCACGCGCTGCCGTTTGCGGATCTGCGCCGCGTCAGCCTTTCTCTGCACAAGGAAAAGCGCCGCGCCCACGCGCAGGGCGTGTCCGATACCGCCGTGCTGCTGGCAAAAAAATACGGCGCGGATGAGACGGACGCTGCCCGTGCCGGGATCCTGCACGATATTACCAAGGCGCTCTCTCCTGCGCAGCAGCAAAAGCTGGTCGATCATTGGAAGCTGCCGGTATCGCCATTCGAATACGCGCAGGCGAAGCTGCTCCACGCCAAGACCGGCGCGGCGGCTGCCGCACGTATTTTCGGTGAGAACAATGCCGTCGTCTCCGCCATCGACTATCATACGACCGGCAGAGCGCATATGACCCTGCTGGAAAAGATCATCTACATTGCAGACTATATGGAGCCGAACCGCGATTTTCCGGGCGTTGACCGCCTGCGGGAGGCTGTCTGGCGCGATCTGGACGAGGGCGTGCTGCTCGGCATCGACATGACGCTGGAGCAGCTTGCCCAAAAGGGTCAGCCCGCCTGCGCCGATTCCCTTGCGGCCAGAGACTGGCTCATCCAAACCCGAAAGGAACCCTGAATGAAGCTATTTGGCAATCGCCGCCGTGCGGCGCATACAAAAAAGTCCGCGCTGTCGCGCGGTACACGCACGGCGCTGATCGCGGCGGTGATCGTGCTGGCAGTCGCCGGAAGCGCGTTTGCGGCGTGGAAGCTGCTGGTGAAGCCGGTGGAGCGTCCGGCGCTCTCCGAGCCGGAGCCGGAGCCTCCCGCCGAGGAAGAAGCGCCGGAGCCGTCCGCCGTTCCAGTCACACCGCAGGAGCTTGAGCCGGAGCAGCAGCCGGAGGAGGACGTGCCCACCGAGCAGCCCAAGGCGCTGCGCGACGGCGTGTATAACATTCTCATCTGCGGCACCGACGGCGATGGCTACCGCACCGACACCATCATCGTCGCCCATCTGGATGCGAACACGCACACGGTCGCGCTTCTGTCTATCCCGCGCGATACCCCGGTCGCGACCGGGGGCGGGGGACTTATGAAGATCAACTCGGTTTACGCGGGCGGCGGTGCGGACGGCATGGAACGGCTTGCCTCGCGCCTGCACAGCCTGCTCGGCTTTCCGGTCGACGGCTATGTGCTCGTCGATCTGGAGGCGTTCAAGAAGACCGTTGACCTTGTCGGCGGCGTCGACTTTGACGTGCCGCAGGACATGGACTATGAGGATGCGTCGCAGGATCTGTATATCCACCTGAAGAAGGGGCCGCAGCATCTGGACGGTGAGCAGGCCATGGGCCTTGTCCGCTTCCGCAAGGGCTATGCCTCGCAGGATATCCAGCGCACGCAGGTACAGCAGCAGTTTCTGAAGGCGCTGGCAAAGCAGTGCCTGTCCGTCAGCAGCCTGACAAAAATCGGAGAGTTTGCAGACATTTTTGCCGAATATGTCACCACGAGCCTCACAACCGGCAATATGGTCTGGTTCGGCAAGGAGCTGCTGGCCTGCGATTTTGATACCATGCAGTGCTGCACCGCAGAGGGCGAGGGCGCGATGATCAACGGCGCGGCCTATTATCCCCTCTACGCCGGTCGGCTGCTGGAAACAGTCAACGCCTGCTTCAGTCCCTATGACGCGCCGATCGCCTCCGGCACGCTGAATGTCGTCACGCCCGAACAGGCGTATGCGTATCAGAAAGCCCCTGACCCGGAGCCGGAAGCGCCGGAGGAACCGGAGCAGACGGACGAACCGCAGGATGCCCCGGAAGAGCCGGGAGATCCAGAAGATCCGGATGAGCCGCAGGAACCCGGCGCATCCGAGCCTACAGAAGACCCCTTCCCGGACGGTACGGTCTGGGAGGATCCCGATACAGATCAGAAAGGAACATAAAAACCATGCTCAGTGCAAAAGAAGTGGCCGCGCTCGCGGCAAAGGCGCTCGACGCCAAAATGGGCGAGGATATCCGCCTCATCGGCATCACCGACATTTCGACCCTCGCCGACTTTTTTCTAATCTGCACCGCCACCAGCTCCACCCACGTCAAGACGCTCTGCGACGCGGTCGAAGAGGCGATGGACGAGGCGGGCGAGCCGATGCTCTCCCGCGAGGGCCATCGCGGCGGCACGTGGGTGCTCATGGACTTCGGCAGCCTTGTCGTGCACGTCTTTACGGCTGAGGCCAGAAAGTTCTATGACCTCGAACGCCTCTGGCAGGACGGACATCAGGTGAATCTGGCTGCCGTTTTGGGCGAAAACGCTTGACAAACGGCGCAAAAAAACGTACAATGACCCGGTAAAAGGCAGAGAAGGGGAATGCCCCGCGCGATTTTTTTCAGGGACCCGGCGGCTGGTGTGAGCCGGGAAAATCAACCGGACGTCTCTCACCCCTGAGCCGCCGCCCCGAAGGCAGTAAGGACGGACGCATGGCCGCGTTAAAGGCCGCTTGAGGGCTGCTTGAAAAAGCAGCTGAATCAGGGTGGTACCGCGTATTTTACGCCCCTGACCGTATGGTCAGGGGCGTTTTATCATGAAAATAATTACGAGACA
>OOCB01002262.1_pt1 | contig 22577 bp, 14 predicted proteins | sample 1671351 | NCBI WGS metagenome assembly OOCB01 (sample SAMN06348148, study PRJEB24527) | human gut metagenome | biome: human gut; feature: ankylosing spondylitis patient; material: feces | host: Homo sapiens | place: China | collected 2015-10 | reverse complement strand
ATAAATTGCGGCCGGGCAGATTTTTTCATTTCCGATAGGGTATTTCGCCGCGGAGGTGTTATTCTTAATAGTGAGGGCGGTTGCGGAGGCGGCGTATGGAATGCCCGATCCGCTCCGCAGTTCTCCTTTCGAACCGACCGAAATACGAATGCCTATGGAGTAGAACCGATTATAAAGGGCCGTGCCGACGGCTCGTCCGGCAGTACGAACGACTGCGACTTACCTTAAACCGAATATTCATCCGGATACGTGCCCGACGGAGATCGCGTCGGCGACGTGTTCCGAAAAACACAACCGAACGAATGAAGAGATTTATCCTGATCCTTTTCCTCCTGCTGGCCGCGCGCGAGATACGCGCCTTCGGGCTGGCCGGCCATGCGGCGATCGCCTGCATTGCCGAACATCATCTTACGCCGCGCGCCCGAGCCAACATCATGCGCTACACCGACCACCGTTCGATCGTCTACTACGCCTCGTGGATGGACGAGTGGCGCCGTTCGAAAGGCTATGAGTTCACGACGCACTGGCACGCCGGAACGGTCGATGCGGAGTTTCGCAGCACGCCGGCCGTGCGCGAGGCGTCGGGCGCGAAGGGCGACTGCGTCGTGGCCGTCGAACAATCGATTGCGCTGCTCTCCGAATATGACAAGCTCGACGACTCGACGGTATTGGTGCATATCAAATATCTGGTGCATCTGCTCGGCGACATGCACTGTCCGACGCATGTCTATTATTATCCCGACAACATGACGCTCGGAAAATTTCCGGTCAAGCTGCATGGCGTCGAGACCAACTACCACAAGATCTGGGATGGACAGCTGCTCGACAGCCGCCATAAGTTCTGGGGATTCCAGGATTACCGTCATGCGCTGGACAACTACACCGACGAGGAGATCGCCCGTATGACGGAGGGGACGCCCGTCGAATGGTTCGAGGAGTCGGCGCGGCGCTGCCGCGAGATTTACGACTGGGTGCAGCCCGGCGACGAGCTGGGGCAGGAGTTCTACAATGCGCACGCCCCGTTCGCGGAGTATCAGCTCGTGCTGTCGGGGTATCGGCTGGCCAAGGTGCTCAACGCACTGTTCGACCGGTAGGCTCCAATGATGCAGATGAAAAGAGGAGAGCTGTCCGACAGCTCTCCTCTCTTCATAGGTCGCTTGTGTCGTTTCATATTCTGTTCGGATCGTGCTTGTATTTGAATATGACTGCAAATACGATCGCTACGACGAGCGAGAACCCTGCGAACAGATACCATGAAAGCGGCCATCCGTAGTGGTTGACGACCCATCCGGCGAGATAGGAGCCGATTAGCGCGCCCAGACCGTTGGTCATGATCATGAATACGCCTTGTGCGCTCGAACGGATTGCCGCCGAGGTCTCCTTTTCGACGAATAGCGAACCGGAGATATTGAAGAAATCGAACGCCACGCCGTAGACGATCATCGAGAGAATGAACATCCAGACGCCCGGGCCGGGGTTGCCGGCGCCAAGCAATGCAAAACGCAATACCCATGCGAACATGGCGATCAGCATGACGCGCTTGATGCCGAACCGTTTGAGAAAGAATGGGATAAGCAGAATGCAGAGCGTTTCCGAGATCTGCGAGAGCGAGATCAGGATCGTGGAGTGTTCGACGCCGAAGGTGCCGAGATATTTGGCGCCGTGGATGCCCGTGTCGCCGAAACTTTTGATGTATCCGTCGGCGAAGGCATTGGTGATCTGCAACGACATGCCCAGCAGCATGGAGAAGATGAAGAAGATGGCCATCTTGCGCTGTTTGAAGAGGGCGAAGGCGCGCAGCCCGAGCAGATCGACGATCGACTTGCCGCCTCCCGACCGGTTGATCGGGCAGTTCGGCAGCGTGAACGAGTAGAGACCCAATATGAGGCCCAAGGTCGCCGAGAAGTAGAGTTGGGTTGCACTCAGGCCCATCTTTCCGAGATCGACGACCCACATGGCACAGATGAATCCGACCGTGCCCCACACGCGGATGGGCGGGAAGTGGGTTACGGTATCCAGTCCTGCTTTTTCGAGGGCGTTGTAGGCGACCGAATTGGACAGTGCGATGGTGGGCATATAGAACATTACGCTCAGCAGGACGAGCGTGTAAAGCGAATTGTAGTCGGTTCGGGTGGCGGCGAGGGTGATGAATCCTGCGGCGAAGAGATGGCAGAGGCCCAAGAGACGTTGCGCCGGAATCCATCGGTCAGCGATGATTCCCATGACGGCCGGCATAAATAGCGAGGCGATTCCCATCGTGGCGAAGAAGCTGCCGATTTGCAGCCCGTCGAATTTCAGCGTGTTGCCGAGGTAGGCCCCCAGTGAGATCAGCCAAGCCCCCCAGACGGCGTACTGGAGGAAGTTCATCAGGGTCAGGCGGATTTTTGTATTCATCGTGTTGGTGTTCTAAAATGCGGTTCTTATCGTCCGGTTTCCGGTGTGCAGGAAAACGAGCGGAAACAAAATTAGAAAAATTTTTCGGATTTTTCTTGCACAAAGCAAAATTATGTGCTACTTTTGCATCACCAAACCTGAGGGAACGGCAATCGCAGCGTACGTCGCACGATTTCGGGCCGACCGGAAGGGGCGGACACGTAGAACGGGTGGTTCCGTGGGACATTGAGCTATGGTGTAATGGTAACACAACAGATTCTGGTCCTGTTTTTCCTGGTTCGAGTCCGGGTAGCTCAACTCGAAGGCCGGTCAAGCATCGCTTGACCGGCCTTCATTTTTTAAGCGATCGCAGCCGGATTTGTGCCTGTATGCAAAGAAGGTTCCCGTCTCTGTTGCGGATGAGTCCGGAGCGGTTCGTCGATCTCTTCCGAAAGGTGACGGCCGCTTCCCTGTTGCAGACGGCGCCGCGGGGAGGCTCCTGTGCGGAAGACGTACCGGCACCGAGGGCCAGAAACAATACGAAGGTGGTGGACTTTTTCGTGATCCGCATGAGTCGAGATTCCGAAAATCGGGCAGGGAAACGCTTTTCCGTCCCGCCGGGTTCAGGGTAGCCGGGCGTTTTCCGGCGATACTCCGTGCATCAATACATGTTGTCGTACATCGACTGGCTCTTGTCGTATTTGAGGTCGGCCAGCGATGCGGCCTTGACGCCGATGTTGAAGCTCCAGCTGCGGTGGGCGCCGAACGGAATCCACGAGAAGGACATTTGCCAGCAGTGGAGGTCGCGCGAGATGCTGACCGACGAGGTGGTCAGTTTGTTCTCCTTGATGTCGTAACCGCCCTGGAACGTGATGCCCATCTTGGGCGTGAGGTTGACGCTGCCGTTGAACCCGATGTTCTGCGTGATGTTCTTGCGGTAGCCCGTCGTACCGTTGTTGACGTAGTTGATCGAGTAGGAGACCGTGTAGTTGAAGCCGAGGTTCCACGGCAGCGAGAAGTCGTAGTACGACTGCGCCATGTACTGCCTTCGCAGCACAGGGTCGAGGATGCCGTAGGGGTCGTAGAAGGGGTTGGCGTATTCGGGCGGGACGCTGTTGATGTCGTTGATCGCGGGCGTGGAGTTATCCTGCCGCGATTTGAAGGTATAACCGAACGACCAGCCCGTCGAAACGATACGTCCCGGAAAGAAGAGTTTGTCGATGCGCCGTCCCTCGGGGGTGACCCTGTACGGGTCGAGCGTGGCGTTGAGCTGGATGCCGAAGTTCGTGCCGAAGACCGTCGTGCGGAACTGGATGGGAATGGTCGAGAGCTTCATCGAGTCGGCCAGGAAGTTGTACGAGGCGCTGACCGACAGGTTGTCGATCAACTTGATCTTCTTGATGCCCGACGTGTCGCGCTTGGAGAGCACCTTCATTTCGAGCGTCTGCGACAGCGAGAAGTTCATCGACATGCTGCGGCCCGAACTGGGAACGCCGTAGGCATTGTCGGCGAAGGGCGAATAGACCTGGAACTTGCCGGTGGAGTCGGTCTGTACGGTTTTGTAGTAGCCGTATTTCTGATCCGAGAAGTCGGGGGCATACGAAAAGCCGAACGACGGGGTGAGCGTGTGCCGGATCGCCTGTATCTTGCTGGTCTTTTTCTTGAACTGATACATGCCGTAGAGCGTCGTCGAGGCGCTCACCGAGGTGGTGTAGTTGTAGAGCCGGTAGAATCCGTATTCGGGATCGAGGTAGCGCACTTCGTTGGTCACGGGGCTCCATTCGCGCTCCTGCTTCTTGAAATACCACTTCTCGGTATAGTTGAACGACGGCGAGACGTTGATGTAGTTGAAGAGGTTGAACGAGGCCGTGACGGGTATCGAGTGCTCGATGCCGTTGCGCATGTTTTCGAGCGTCTGTTTGGTGAAGACCTCCGACTCGGTCGTGGAGACGGTGTTGGTCATCTTGCCCGTATACTGCATCGAAATCTTCTCGTACCACCGTGCCTTGCCCTGCGCCTCGCGCCGTTTGAAGGGGTAGAAGCGCGAGACGTTGAAGACGATGTTGGGCAGCGTCATCGAGATCGTGGAGTTCTGCGAGTTCTGCGACACGGCCATGTTCATCGAGAGCGAGAAAGGGGTTCCCGCCCAGTTCTTCGAGTAGGAGATCGTCGAGTTGGTCTGCGTCTGGAGAATGTCATTGATCGTCGTGGCCGCGTATTTGGAGTAACCGCTCGTGGCGAAGTTGACCGATGCGGAGAAGGTGGAGCCCGGGTTGGCCTTCGGATCCTGCGAGTGCGTCCATTGCAGGCGGAAGGTGTTCTGTTTGAGGAAGTCGGGTTCGCCCTTCTCGCCGGTGCGGATGCTCGAGAACTGGGCGTTGAGGTTGCCCGTGTACTTGTAGCGTTTGATGTAGCGCGATGCGGCGGCTCCCTCCCACGATCCGAGCGTGTAGATGCCCGCCGTGAGGGCGAGGTCCATGTGTTGGCTGAGGGTGAAGTAGTAACCGAAATCGCGGAAGAAGAAGCCGCGCTGGCCGTCCTCGCCGTAGGTCGGCATCAGGAATCCCGACTTGGGGCCCGAACTGATCGGGAAGAAGCCCTCCGGAATACCGAGGAAATAGATCGGTACGTCCTCCATGACCAGGTAGGCGGGGCCGGTGACCACCTTCTTGCCCGGAATCACCTTCGCCTTGGTCATGGCCAGATAGAAGTGGGGGTGATCCGTCTGGTCGCAGGTGGTGTATTTGCCGCCCTGGATGTTGATGTTGTTGTTGGGCATCTTCTTCACGCTGCCGCCGATGAGCCATCCGTCGCCCTCCTGCGTCGCCACGCCCTTGATCTTGGCCTTGCCCGACTTGAAATTGTAGGTGATGGTGTCCATCTTGTAGGGCGAGGCCGAACCTTCGGTGAATTCGGGTCGGGTGACCGTGGGCTGCCCTTCCAGCGTGTCGGGCTTCCCGTAGGCGTAAATCTCCCGGGTGTCCATGTTGACGCGCATGAAGTCGGCTTTGAGGTTCATGTCCTGGTAGTTGATGTCGCCCTCGTTGTAGATGTAGACCATCTTATTGCGGATGTCGTAGACCAGCGAGTCGGTGTTCTTGCCGTTCATGATGTCTTCGAGGAAGGCTCCGCCCTCCTTTTTGCGGCGCGTGGTGTCGCGTTGGAGCGAATCGGACGGCACCCGCAGCGAGTCGGGCGGCAGGAGCGAATCCGCCTGCAACACGAGCGTATCGGAGACGACGGGCGGCTCCTGGGCTTCGGCGGCCTGCTTCATGCGGCGGCGTTCGCGCCGCGAGAGGCGCTGCGCCCTGCGGTCGTTGTCGGTCGATCCGCTGTCGGCAACGGCGACGTCCGTCTCTGCGGGACGTTGTATCGCGGTGTGGGGGGCAAAGCCGAAAACCATCTCCGTGAAGAGAACGACGACGAACGCCGCAGCGAGATATTTTAATGAAAATCGCTTCAAAATTCCAAAAAAAATTCATACCTTTGCCGACGAGTCGGCAAAACCGCCGGAATCGGGCCTTCGTGATTGTCTGAGGCCGATTTTGCATCCGACAAAGATAGGTAAAAAATTAGAGAAACACCATAGTTAATCCCACTTTTGCCATGCGGCGTCTGGTTTTCATCATATCGCTTTGCGTATGCTTCGCACTGAGTGCGAACGGAGCCGGAGCGGAAAATATTGCGCGCGGGGTACGGGTTATCGTCATCGATGCGGGCCACGGCGGGCCGAAATTTCCCGGAGCGCACTATCGCGGAATCTACGAGAAGGATCTCAACCTGAAAGTGGCGCTCAAACTGGGCGCGCTCATCGAACGGGAACTTCCCGAAGTGAAGGTGGTCTACACCCGCAAGACCGACAAGCAGTTTTCCGAGTCGCTGACCAAGGATTTGCAGGCGCGGGCCGACATCGCCAACAAGGCCGAGGGCGACCTGTTCTTTTCGATCCACACCAACGCGGCGCCCACCGCGGCGGCGCGGGGCGTCGAGACGCTCATCATGGGCGAAAGCCCGCTCGAACAGCGCATCAACGACGAGGTGCTCTTCGCCAACAACAAGGAGGAGTTCATCGACATGAGCGACCAGCGCACGGCGGCGATCGTGCGGGCCTATATCTCCAATCTGCGTTTCACCTACGGCGAGTACAGCGAGGCGATGGCGCGGCTGTTGGAGAAGAACTACAAGCAGGCGGGGCGGTACGTGCGCAAGACCAAACCCCAACTGCTCAAAGTACTCTATGCGACCAACATGCCGGGCGTGCTGACCGAAATCGGTTTCATGTCCAATCCCGAAGAACTGCGCTACATGTGTTCCGAGAAGGGACAGAACGAGATCGCCCGTTCGCTGTTCAACGCCGTGAAGGACTATGTGAATTTCGTGCGGGGTATGCAATTGGTCGAAGAGTGCGACGACGCCACGACGCAGGCCCCGGTCGAACCGGCGCCCGTTGTGTCCGAACCCGCTCCGCAGCCTGCGAAGGCCGCTGCTGCGAAGAAGCCGTCGAGCGGCTATACGATTCAGATTCTTGCCAGCACCAAGCGTCTGAAATCCAATGACTGGCAATTCAAGAGCTACAAGAACAAGGTGATCGAGCTGCGTTCCGCGGGCCGCTACCGTTATAAGTATTGTGTGGGTCGTTACGCGACGCAGGCCGAAGCCAAGCGTGCGCTGTCGCAGGTGAAGAAGAGCTTCGGCGACGCTTACATCGTGCGTTACGAAGGCGATGCGATCGCCCGATAAACATTCCGAATTATGAGACGAGAGGTAAAGATAGGCGTGTTCGCCGTCGTCATGCTGGGCTGCCTGTGGGGCGGCATCCGCTTTTTGAGCGGCATCGATATTTTCAGCCGCAACATTCCCTATTATGTGGCTTATCCGGAGATCAGCGGGATCCAGACCGCCACGCCCGTCACCATTCAGGGTGTGAAGGTCGGGACGGTCACCGCGATCGGCTTCGATCCTTCGGTGAGCCGCGACGTCGTGTTGCAGCTCACCGTGCGGCGCTCCTTCCGGATTCCGCGCGACTCCAAGGCGCGCATTTACAGCGACGGTTTCATGGGCGGCAAGGCGATCGCCATCGAGATGGGCGACAGCCCGCAGCTGTTGTCGAAGGGCGACACGCTCGTGGCGGCCGAGACGCGCGACATGCTGGCGGCGGCCGGAACCGAACTGGCCGACGTGAAGGAGCGTCTGACGCGGGTGATGGACAACCTGTCGGTCACGCTCGAAAGCGTCAACGCCGTGCTGAAAGACAACAAGGGAAATATCGACGGGACGCTGACGCACCTGAACTCGATTTCGGGCAATATGGACGCCGTGCTGGCGGCCGAAAAGGGCAGTTTGCGGACGGCGATCGACAACATCGGCAAGTTTTCGACCGCGCTGGGCGAGAACTCCGAGCGCTTCTCGTCGATGATCGCCAATCTGGACCGGTTCTCGCAGCAGCTGACCGAGGCCGACATCGACTCGCTGTCGCTCGGCCTGCGTACGACGCTGGGCGAATTGAATCGGACCGTGGCCCGCATCAACGAGGGGAAAGGCACGGTGGGTCGATTGATGAACGATCCGCGGCTCTACGAGTCGTTGGAGACGGCGAGCGCCAATCTGGCGGCGTTGCTCGAAGATTTGAAGGCTCACCCCAAGCGGTATGTTCATTTCTCGCTCTTCGGTCGCAAGGACAAGGGCGAGAAGGTGAAAACAAAAGAGGCGGCGATCTCGGCGGGCGACTCGCTGCCGGCGGCCCGATAGCGCGGTGCTGTCGTTACAAGAGGCTATCGGACGATGATTTATCCTGCGAATTTCGAAGAGAAAATAGGTTTCGACCGCATCCGCGAGCAGGTGACGGCGCTCTGTTCCACCCCTTCGGCGAAAGCGAAGCTGGCGGAGGAGGGTTTTTCGACCTCGGCCGATGAGATCGAACGCCGCCTGTCGCTGATGAACGAAATGCGTTCGCTGCTGATGCTCGAACGCGACTTTCCCGACGGCGACTATCCCGATCCTGCGCCGCTGGTGGCTAAAATCCGGGTCGAAGGGAGTTATTTGCTCGCTGCCGAAGCGGATCAGCTGCGCAAGGCGCTCGTTACCGTCGGGGCGATCGCGGAGTTCATCCTGGGGCGGGGCGGGGCACGCTATCCGCGCCTTTGGGAGTTGAGCCGCCGCGTGACGCTCTTTCCCGAAATCGTGCGGGCGATCGATGTTATTCTCGACGACCGCGGCGAGGTGAAGGACAGCGCTTCGCCCGAATTGCAGCAGGTGCGCCGCGCCATCCGCGAACGCGAGGGGCAGGCCGCCAAGCGGTTGCAGCAGGTGTTGCAGCGCGCCAAGCAGGCCGGTATCGTCGATGCCGACGCCGTGCTGTCGGTGCGTGACGGGCGGCCGGTGATTCCCGTCGCAGCGGCCAATAAACGCAAATTGCAGGGTTTCATCCACGACGAGTCGGCCACGGGCCGGACGTTCTATGTCGAGCCGGTCGAGGTGGTCGAGATCAACAACGAGCTCAAAGAGTTGGAGTATGCCGAGCGGCGCGAGGTAGTCAAGGTGCTGAGCACCTTCACCGAGTCGATCCGTCCCGATGCGGAGGCGATCGCCGATGCGGGCGACTACCTTTCGTCTGTCGACATGATTCGCGCCAAGGCGCGCTGGGCGCTTGCCAACGACGCCGGCAAGCCGATCCTTTCGACGGACGATCGGCTGGAACTGCGCACGGCGCGCCATCCGCTGTTGCAGCAGACGCTGCGGGCGCAGGGCCGCGAGGTCGTGCCGCTCGATCTTGCGCTGGACCGCCGCAAACATATCCTCGTGATTTCTGGCCCCAACGCGGGCGGCAAGTCGGTCTGCCTGAAAACGACGGGACTCATGCAGTACCTGTTCCAGTGCGGCTATCCCGTTCCGGCATCGGAGGTCTCGGAGCTGCCCGTCTTCCGGTCGATCTTCATCGACATCGGCGACGAGCAGTCGATCGACGACGACCTGTCGACCTATTCGTCGCACCTGCGCAACATGAAAAACATGCTGGCCGGCGCCTCCGACCGCACGCTGGTGCTCATCGACGAGTTCGGTTCGGGTACCGAGCCGACGATCGGCGGCGCCATCGCCGAGGCGATTCTCGAACGGCTGCTCGAACGCGGCTGTTACGGGGTCGTGACGACGCACTACGCCAACATCAAATATTTCGCCTCGAACGCCGAAGGGGTCGCTAACGGCGCGATGCTCTTCGACGTGCAGCGGATCCGTCCGCTGTTCAAACTCGAAATCGGCAAGCCCGGCAGTTCGTTCGCCGTGGAGATCGCCCGCAAGATCGGCCTTCCGGAGGAGATCATCCGTGCGGCGAGCGACAAGGCGGGTTCGGATCATATCAACCTCGAACGGCAGCTGCGCGAGATCGCCCGCGACAAACGCTACTGGGAGCAGAAGCGCGACCGCATCCGCCTGACCGACCGCAAGATCGAGGAGCTGGAACAGAGCTATGCCGCGCAACTGGCGCGTATCCGTCAGGAGCGGAGCGAGATTCTGCGTGCGGCCAAGGCCGAAGCGCGGGAGTTAATGGCTGAGGCCAACCGTCGCATCGAGCAGACGATCAAGGAGATCCGCGAGGCGCAGGCCGAGCGTGAAATGACGCGGTTCATCCGGCGCGATCTCGACGCCTTCAAGGAGCGGGTCGAGCAGGCGGATGCCGTCGACGCGGAGAAGGCGGCCCGCATCGAACGCGAAATGGAGAAGTTGCGGCGCCGCCGCGAACGTCGCGAGGAGCGCCGCCGCCAGCCCGTTGCGGCGGGCGACGCGCAGCCCGTCGTCGCGCCGCCGCGCGAAATCGAGGTCGGCTCGAAGGTGGTGCTCGAAGGGCAGCAGACGCCCGGCGTGGTGCAGTCGCTCAAAGGCGACAAGGTGCAGGTGGCCTTCGGTCAGTTGTTGACGACGGTCGATCGCAAACGTTTGCGCGTGGTGTCGAACAGTGAATACCGCGAGGCGACGCGTCCCGTGACGGCGCGTACGGTGGTGTCGGTCGACGTGGCGGCGCGAAAACTCAATTTCAAGGATCATATCGACGTGCGGGGGATGCGTGCTTCGGAAGCGGTCGAGGCCGTGCAGAACTTCATCGACGATGCGCTGATGGTGGGTGTCGGTTCGGTGACGATCCTCCACGGCAAGGGGACGGGGGCGCTCAAAGAGGAGATCCGCCGTTACCTGCGCACGGTGCCGGACATCGCCGGCGTCGCCGACGAACATGCCGACCGCGGCGGCGCGGGCATTACGGTCGTCACGTTCGGGAGCGAATGAGCCGTGCGGACGGGATGCCGACGGCGGAGCGGCCGTACGGTCGGCTCCGCCGGACAGAGAGAGAAACGGAGGAAAGATGAACTATACGTTAAGCGAAATAGCCCGTATCTGCGGGGGAACCTTCATCGGTGAGAACCGGCGCGTGATGGAGGTGGTGACCGACAGCCGGAGTTGCGGTATGCCGGCTGCGCCGCTCTTCGTCGCAATGTGCGGCGCGCGGCACGATTCGCACGATTTCGTCGACGGGATGTATGCTCGCGGTGTGCGGGCGTTTCTGGTCGAACGTCCGCTCGACGAGCGCGACGGGGCGGGGTATGTCGTCGTCGGCAATGCGATCGACGCCCTGCAACGGCTGGCCGCCGACTGGCGCCGCCGTTTCGGCGGTACGGTGGTGGGGATCACCGGCTCGAACGGCAAGACGGTCGTCAAGGAGTGGATCGCCCAGACGGCGCCCGACGGCGTGAAGCTGTTCCGCTCGCCGCGCAGCTACAATTCGCAGCTGGGTGCGGCGTTGTCGCTGCTGATGATCGAGGGCGACGAACGGTTCGCGCTGATCGAGGCGGGTATCTCGCAGCCGGGCGAAATGGCCCGGCTGGAACGGATGATCTCCCCCGACGTCGTGCTCTTCACTTCGCTGGGCGACGCGCATCAGGAGCATTTCGCGTCGGTGGAGGAGAAGTGCGCCGAGAAACTGTTGCTGGCGCTTCATGCACCGAAAATCATCTATCACAGCGCCTACGAGCCGATGGCTTCGATGCTGCGCGAGGTCTATGCCGCGGGGCACGAACTCCACGATGCGGCGGCGGAGGCGGGCGGCGGACTGGCCGACGCGGCTTCGGAGCGCAATTCGCAGCTGGTGGCGGCCTTCTGGCGGGTGGCGGGGGAGCCGGCGCCCGATTTCGGGCGGTTGCAGCGCGTGGCGATGCGGCTCGAAGTGAAAGAGGGGATCAACGACTCACTGCTGGTCGACGACGCCTACAATTCCGACATCAATTCGCTGGCCATCGCGCTGGACTATCTGCACGGCGTGGCGGCGGGACGGCCCACGACGCTGATCCTGTCCGACATCCTGCAAAGCGGTATGGACGACGACGAACTCTATGCGCGCGTGGCGGCGATGGTCGCGGCGGCGGGCGTGGGGCGATTCGTCGGCATCGGCCCGAAGTTGCAGGCGCAGGCGGAGCGTTTCGTCTGCGACAAGGCCTTCTATGCCTCGACCGACGACTATCTGCGGCGCATCGACCGCGCCGACATCGCGGGACGCGCCGTGTTGCTCAAAGGCAACCGCGACAGCCGGTTCGAGAAGCTGGAACATGCGCTCTCGCGCAAGAGCCACACGACGGTGCTCGAAGTCGATCTGGATGCCATGACCCACAACCTGAACTATTTCCGGTCGCATTTGCGGCCGGGCGTGCGGCTCGTGGCGATGGTCAAGGCCGCGAGCTACGGAGCCGGCGATTTCGAGGTTGCGCAGCTGTTGCAGCATCAGGGCGTCGACTATCTGGCCGTGGCGTTCGCCGACGAGGGTGTGTTGTTGCGCGAGCGGGGCATCACGATGCCCGTCGTGGTACTCAACGCCGATGCCGACAGTTTCGACGCGATGGCGGCCAACCGGCTCGAACCGGAGATTTACAGCCTGCGGTCGCTCCATGAGTTCGCTGCGGCGGTCGAACGTTACGGCGAACAGCGTTATCCGATCCACGTCAAGCTCGATACGGGAATGCATCGTCTGGGCTTCGTGGAGGAGGAGTTGCCTGCGCTGCTCGATGCGCTCGCCCGTTGCGGGCGGACGGTGCGTGTGGCGAGCGTCTTCGCGCACCTCTGTACGTCGGACGATCCCGCGCAGGACGATTTCACGCGGTTGCAGATCGCGCGTTTCGACCGCATGAGCAGCCGCATCGCGGAGGCGTTGCCCTATCCCGTCCTGCGTCATACGGCCAATTCGGCCGCGATCGAGCGTTTTCCCGAAGCGCAGTATGACATGTGCCGGCTGGGGCTGGGGCTTTACGGCTTCGGATTCGAGCACAACGCGGCGCTGCGTCCCGTCTCGACGCTGCGCACCCGCATCGTGCAGATCAAGCGGCTGGCTCCGACGGAGACGGTGGGCTACGGCCGTGCGGGGGTGTTGTCGCGGCCGACGGTGACGGCCACCGTGCCGATCGGCTATGCCGACGGACTGGATCGCCATCTGGGTTGCGGTGCCTGGTCGATGCGTGTGAAGGGCCGGCCGGCGCCGATCGTGGGGCGCGTCTGCATGGACAGCTGCATGATCGACGTCACCGACATCGACGGGGTCGCCGAGGGTGACGAAGCGGTGGTCTTCTCGCCTGCGGCGGGCAATACGCCCGAGGCGATGGCCGAGGTGCTCGGCACGATTCCCTATGAAATACTCACGTCGGTCGCAGGCCGCGTGAAACGGATTTATCTCAAAGAATAGTCGTCTGTCATGCCCGGAACGCTCTACCTGATTCCCTGTCCGATCGCCGAAGAGGGCGACGTGTGGGACGTGCTGCCTGCCGCCAACCGTGCGGTGATGGCCTCGCTGGATTACTTCATCGTCGAAAATACCCGTTCGGCGCGGCGTTTTCTGTCGAAGGCGAAGTTGGGAAGGCCGATCGAGGAGTTGGAGTTCAGGGAGCTGAACGAGCATACGGTCGCAGGCCGCGAGGTGGAGGAGCTGGTGGCGCCGATTGCGGCGGGCCGTTCGGCAGGCGTCATCTCGGAGGCGGGCGTGCCGGGCGTGGCCGATCCGGGGGCGCTGGTGGTGGCGTTGTGCCACCGGCGCGGCATCCGCGTCGTGCCGCTGGTGGGCCCTTCGTCGATTCTGCTGGCGATGATGGCTTCGGGACTCAACGGGCAGTCGTTCGCCTTCAACGGCTACCTGCCCGTCAAACCCGACGAACGGGCGCGGGCGATCCGCGCTTTCGAGCGGCGCGCCCGCGAGGGACAGGCGCAGCTCTTCATCGAGACGCCTTACCGCAACGTGAAGCTGGCCGAACAACTCTTGCAGCTCTGCGCGCCGCAGACGATGCTGACCGTCGCCTGCGACCTTACCGCACCGGGGGAGACGATCCTCACGCGCAGCGTCGCCGACTGGCGGCGGTCGCGGCTGCCGGAGCTGAACAGGCGTCCGGCGATCTTCATTCTGGGGTAGCCGGCGCTTGGTATACAATTTGCGCGATAGAGAAGAACCGAAATACAAAACAAAGAGATATGAAAAAGGAAGAGGTTTACAATGAGGCGATTGGCGGTGACGAGGGTTTTGCTCCGGGCGAAGGATACCCTTCGTGCGACGGCCAGCCGTGCGCCAATGTGTCAGGCGACGACGGCGTGGCTACTGACACAATGACAGACGCGACGCCGACGGGCGACGAGGGACCGTCGGACGGTGCCGCTTCGGGCGAGGCCGGCGAAGAGTCGGGTGTCGAAGCGGGCGGCAGCGAGCAGCTGGCGCCCGAATTGGAGCGTCGGATCGCCGAATGGCAGGACAAATACCTGCGTTTGCAGGCCGAATTCGACAACTATCGCAAGCGTACGCTGCGCGAGAAGATGGAGTTGGTCGAACGGGGCGGGGCGGACGTAATCAAGGCGATGCTGCCCGTGGCCGACGATATGGATCGTGCGGTGGAGGCGATGGCGGGAAGCGACGACATCGAGGCGCTGCGCGCAGGCGTCGGGTTGATCGCGCAGAAGTTTCACGAAGTGCTCCGCTCGTGCGGCGTGAGCGAGATCGAAGCCAAGGGGCTTGAACTGGACACCGATCACCACGAGGCGGTGGCGCGATTTCAGGCCGGCGAAGAGCAGCGCGGCAAGATTGTCGACGTGGTGCAGAAAGGCTATCGGTTGCGTGACAAGGTGCTTCGTTTCGCGAAGGTCGTCGTAGGCGAGTAGGCCGCGCCGTCGAAACTGGATAAATGAAGAATGGAATCGGGGTAGAATCCGAAGATTATGGCAGAAAATCGCGATTATTACGAGGTGTTGGGCGTCGGGAAGAACGCCAACGCCGATGAGATAAAGAAGGCCTACCGCAAGGCGGCCATCAAGTATCATCCCGACAAGAATCCGGGAGACAAGGAGGCCGAGGAGAAATTCAAGGAGGCCGCCGAGGCATACGACGTGTTGTCGAACCCCGACAAGCGCGCCCGTTACGACCAGTTCGGTCATGCGGGAATGAGCGGTGCGGCGGGTGCCGGCGGCGGATTCGGCGGCTTTTCGGGCGGCGGGTTCTCGATGGAGGATATCTTCTCGCAGTTCGGCGATATTTTCGGCGGTCATTTCAGCGGTGGCTTTTCGGGCTTTTCGGGGAGCGGCCGCGGGCAGCGCAGCCAGCGGGTCAACAAGGGTTCCGATCTGCGCGTGCGCGTGAAACTGACGTTGGCCGAAATCGCCAAAGGAACCACCAAGAAGCTCAAGATTTCGAAGCTCGTCGCCTGCGACAAATGCGGCGGATCGGGCGCCAAGGATTCCAACGCCTATTCGACCTGCCCGACCTGTAACGGATCGGGGTACGTGACCCGCGTGGAGAATACCTTTTTCGGACGGATGCAGACGCAGAGCGTCTGCCCTACCTGCGGTGGTACGGGCAAGGTCATCACCTCCAAGTGCGACAAGTGCGGCGGCGAAGGCGTCGTGCGCGGCGAGGAGGTCGTCGAGATACGCATTCCGGCCGGCGTGGGCGAAGGAATGGTGCTGACCGTCGCCGGCAAAGGCAATGCCGCGCGTCAGGGCGGCGTGAACGGCGATCTGCTGGTAGTGATCGACGAGGAGCGCAACCCCGAACTGGTACGCGACGGCAACGATCTGATCCACAACCTCAATATTACCGTTCCGACGGCATTGCTCGGCGGTTCGGTGGAGATTCCTACGGTTGACGGCCGTGTGAAGATCAAGATCGACCCCGGTACGCACGCCGGCAAGGTCCTCCGTCTGCGCGGGAAGGGACTGCCCGACGTCAACGGCTACGGGACGGGCGATTTGCTGGTGGTAGTCGACATCACCGTTCCGGCCAAACTCTCCGCCGAGGAGAAGCGCCTTGTCGAACAGTTGGCCGGGCAACCGTCGTTCGCAAAGGCGGAATCAGTCAAGAACCAGAACATCTTCGAGCGGATGAAGAACTTTTTCCAGTAAAAATTCGTAACTTCGCCCAAAACACGAGTCGCCATGTTAGGTTTTTCGCCCTTTAAGAAACACGCCAACAAGTTCAACTATATTCCGCGTTACTACGATCCCGAAGAGGAGCGTCGGGCGCAGCGTCGTGCCGAGCTGCTCGGCGAGAGTCCCGAGCATGCCAAGCACGAGTATGTGCCCGGGCAGTATGTGCGCACGGCCCGCACGGCGCGTGCCGCACGGCGCGAGGCGGAGCGCAGCACGCGTTCGAAGCGGCGTTTCGGTGTGCTGCTCACGGGCATCGTGGTGCTTTTGCTCTTCTTCGTGGTGATCTATCCCAAGTTGACGTCGATGATGCGGCGGGGTGTGGCGCCGGCTGTCCCGGCTGCGGTTGAATCGCGGGCTGCCGCCTCCGACCTCGACCAGTCGGGCATCAGCGACGTGGAGTGGCAGCAGATGCCGATCACGGTGGTACCTAACGACTACGAGGGGCGATAGAAGCGTATGGCCGACCGAATCAAACTCCTGCCCGACGTCGTAGCCAACCAGATCGCCGCAGGCGAAGTGGTCAACCGTCCGTCGTCGGTGGTGAAGGAGATGATGGAGAATGCGATCGACGCCGGTGCGCATACCGTGACGGTCAATGCGCGCGACGGCGGCCGCGAGTTGATCCAGATCGTCGACGACGGATGCGGCATGTCGCCGATGGATGCCCGCATGGCCTTCGACCGTCATGCCACGAGCAAGATCGCTTCGGTCGAGGACATCTATGCGCTCCATACGTTCGGTTTCCGCGGCGAGGCGCTCGCTTCGATCGCGGCCGTCGCGCAGGTCGAACTGCGCACGCGGCAGGAGGGCGACGAGGTGGGTACGCAGACGTCGGTCAACGGCGGCAAGTTCCAGAGCCAGGAGCCGGTGATGTGTCCCGCGGGATCGCAGTTCTACGTGCGCAACCTGTTTTACAACGTACCGGCGCGACGGCGGTTTTTGGAGAAGAGCACCGCGTCTTCGAAACAGATCAAGACCGAATTCCAGCGCGTGGCGCTATGCAATCCCGCCGTGGCGTTCGAGTTGTACGACAATGATGTTCCCGTATACCGTCTGCAACCGACTTCGCTGGCCGGGCGGATCGTCGACGTGGTGGGTCGCCATATCAAACCCAATCTGCTGGAGGTTGCGGCCGACACGTCGATCGTTCGCGTCGACGGGTTCGTGGGGCGTCCGGCGGCGGCCAAAAAGAGCAATGCCGAGCAGTACTTCTTCGTCAACGGACGCTATTTCAGCGACCAGTACTTGCGCAAGGCGGTGCTGAAAGCTTATGAGAAGCTGATTCCCGATACCTGTTTCCCCTCCTATTTCCTCTTCCTTACGATCGACCCCGAACGGATCGACGTCAATGTCCATCCCCAGAAAATCGAGGTGAAGTTCGACGACAAGGAGGCCGTGTGGGAGATCATCCACGCCGCCGTGCGCAACACGCTGGGCAAGACCGGCGCCGTGCCGATGATGGATTTCACGGCCGAGGGGCGCATCGAGATTCCCGTGGCGCGGCAGGGCGCCGTCTACGACGAACCGGCGGCGATGGTCAACGAACATTACAATCCCTTTGCCGAGGGGTATGTCGCCGAAGGGGCCGATGAGCAGTGCGGGGATGTCGAGGAGTTCCCCGGCGAGGATTTCACGGAGTTTCCAGGGCCGACACCCCGCGGCGGCCGTCCGGCCGCAGGAGGGGATGTCGGGGCGTCGCGCAGAGGTGCGGCGCCGCACCCTGCGTTCGATCCGGTGGGGGAATATCTCCTTTCCGATCGGGAGGGTGGGTACGACGAGGTGCCCTCGTCGGCGGTCGCGCCGGACGATGCGGCCGTCCCGTTCGCGGGAATGGCTGATGTGCCGTCGTCGCTGGGCGGCGGAGCGGTCGTCGCGGAGGATGACGCGCAGCGGAGCGTGCTGGAATACGTCTCTTCGGAGGATGCGGCCGTACAACAGCGGTTGATCGAGACGCCTGCGGCGGAGTTCCGCAGCGTGACGTCGGTGGCGCCCGGATACGTCGTGGCGATGCTGGGCGGTGTGCTCGTGGTCGTCGATTTGAAGCGGGCGCAGGAGCGACTGCTTTACGAATACTATCTGTTGATGCTCACCAACGGCTCGGCCGTGAGCGAGCAGTTGCTGTTCCCCGAACGGCTGGTGCTATCGCACGACGAATACGAGTTGCTCGGCCAGTATGCCGCCGAGTTCGCCGCCGTCGGATTCGACATCGAACGCGTGGGCGACGGGGCGATAGACGTGAAGGGGACGCCGGCCGACATGCCGTCGGATACGATCGACGAGCTGATTTACCAGCTGTTGCAGACCTTTGCGCACGTATCGGCGGCCGACCTGCGCAGACAGCGGATCGCCGCCGAACTGGCCCGCAGCGGGGCGCGTCCCATGGGGAGCTGTACTTCGCAGGAGGAGGCCGAGCGGCTGCTCGGACGATTGCAGGAGGCGGGCGGCCGCTGTTTCTCGCCTGCGGGGAAGCCGATTCTGGCCGAAATCACGCTTGACGAGTTGCGTGCGAAACTTCGGTAGAATATGCGCCGTTTGCGGGAAAAACGCTACCTTTGTGAATGAATAGGCGACGTCGGAGGATGTGTCCGATGTCCGTAAAACAACGAAAGACAATGAACAGCAGTTATTTCTCGACGCCTCCGGTGGTGAAGAACCTGATAATCATCAACTGCCTCGCGTTTCTGGGAGTCTGGCTCATCCCCTCGCTCAATCAGTTTATGGGACAGTACGGCGTGCTCTACTGGTTCGGGAGCCCCTATTACCACTCCTACCAGTTCGTCACCTACATGTTTCTTCATGCCAGCCTGGAACATCTGTTTTTCAATATGTTCGCACTGTGGATGTTCGGCCGTACGCTGGAATACGCGCTCGGCTCGAAGCGCTTTCTGATTTACTACATGGTCTGCGGCGTGGGGGCCGCGCTGGTGCAGATGGGAGTGGCGGGGCTGACGGGCGAGTTCGGCATTCAGTTGCTGGGAGCATCGGGTGCCGTAATGGGATTGCTGTTGGCTTTCGGTGTGCTGTGGCCCAATTCGATCATCATGCTGCTTATCCCGCCCATTCCGCTAAAAGCCAAGTGGTTCGTTATTATCTATGCGGCGATCGAACTGTTGTTGGGATGGACCGGACGCGATCCCGGAGTTGCGCATTTCGCCCATATCGGCGGTATGCTGTGGGGACTGGGACTGCTCTATTACTGGCGCCGCAAGGGAATCATCCGTTTCTGATTCGGAGCCATGGAGCGCTGGGTATACGATTCCGACAGCGGCCGTCCCGGCCGGCGGCGCGGCCTCTTCGTCTGGCTGCTCGACGCGGCATTCGCAGTGGTGACGGCGCTGGTGGCGCTGCTGTTGCTCTTCATGTATCTGGCGCCCTATGTTTCGCCCGATGCGTCGTGGGTCTTTTCCGTGCTGGGGCTCGTCGCGCCGGTGATCTATGTATCGGGGCTCGTGCTCTTCCTCTATTGGGTGATCCGCTGGCGGTGGGGCTATGCCTCGCCGATGCTCGTGCTGCTGCTCCTGGGGGTGCCAAAAATATCGCTTTATTATAAGATCGATACGCTGCGCCACTATGGTGAACCGGTCTACGACCGCTCGGCGTTGAAGGTCATGGCCTACAACGTGCGGATGTTCTACGGCGACGACGGCAGGAGCACGGTCGATTCGCTGGCAGCGTTCGTGAACCGATACGATCCCGATATTCTCTGTATCGAAGAGTTCAGCGACCTGGCACGCGGTGCGACGATGCGTTTCGATTCGCTGATCGCTCCGGGATACCGTCGGGCGGTCTATTCGCGCGACGGCGAGGGGACGGCCGGCGTCGCGCTTGCCGTCTATTCGAAACTGCGTATCCTCGCTTCGGGCGCCGTCGACTGTGTTAACGATGTCGATACGACCCGTGCGACGGCCGTCTGGGCCGATCTGCGCCTCGACCGCGATACGGTGCGCGTCTTCTGCAACCACCTGCGTTCGACCCATATCAAATCTTCCGACAGCGACTACCTGATGAACTACCGTTTTCTGACCGATACGGCCAGCCACGAGAAACTGCACAGCATCCTGAGCCGTCTGCGTTACAACAGCATCTCGCGTTCGCATCAGGTCGACTCGCTGTCGCAGCTGATCGCGGCCACACCCCACGCACGTATCGTGTGCGGCGATTTCAACGATACGCCCCTGTCCTACACCTACCGCCTCATGTCGCGCGGATTGCAGGACGCTTTCCGCGAGAAGGGACGGGGATTCTCGCATACCTATCGGGGATTCTACAATACGTTCCGCATCGATTACGTGCTGGTTTCCGACGATTTCGAGGTGCTTTCATACGAGGTGCCGTCCGTCGAGTTTTCGGATCACCACCCCGTTTTCGTCCGGCTCAAATACAATTCGCAACGACAATGATACTGGATTCGCTCGAAAACCGTGCGCGTTACTACGCACTCAATCCCCGCCTCGAAAAGGCGTTCGACTACCTGCTCTCCACCGATCTCGGCGCGTTGCCGGCGGGCCGGCACGCGATCGACGGCGACGATGTCTTCATCAACGTGATGGACGTCGATCTGAAACGATCGGCCGACGCCAAGCTGGAAATTCATGACCGTTACCTCGACATTCAGGTGCTCGTAAGGGGCGAACGCGAAGCCTTCGGGTGGAGCCAGCGCGACCGTGTGACCCGTCCGCTCGGCGCGTTCGACGTGCAGAAGGATATCCGGTTTTACGACGACGTGCCGCAGACCTACTACGAGGTGACGCCCGGCCAGTTCACGCTGCTTTTTCCCGAAGATGCGCACGCCCCGATGGTGGGCGAGGGGACGATCCGCAAGGTGATCGTCAAGGTGCGCGTCTGAGATTCTCGGGGCCGTTCGGCTCCGGACGATTCCCTGTTTTATGGCCGGCTGGAATCTGTGGCACGGGTGCCGCAAAGTGAGCGAGGGATGCCGTCGCTGCTATGTCTACCGTCAGGATGCGCGGTGGGAGCAGGATGCTTCGCAGGTGCGCAGGACGGCGGCCTTCGACCTTCCCGTGCGGCGCGACCGGACGGGACGTTACAAGATTCCTCCCGGCCAGACGGTCTATACCTGTTTCACCTCCGATTTTTTCATCGAGGAGGCTGACGCGTGGCGCGGCGAAGCGTGGGCGATGATCCGCGAGCGGAGCGACTGTACCTTCCTGATGATTACCAAGCGCATCGATCGCGTCGCGGCCTGCCTGCCGGCGGACTGGGGCGAAGGCTGGCCGCACGTGGTGCTGTGCTGTACCTGCGAGACGCAGGAGCGCGCCGACTATCGGCTGCCGATCTACCTCTCGCTGCCGTTGTGCCGCCGCGAGGTGATCTGCGAACCGCTGCTCGAACGCCTCGACCTGAGCCGCTACCTCGCCGAGGGGCGGATCGATTCGGTGTCGTGCGGGGGCGAGTCGGGCGATGACGCGCGTGTGTGCGATTTCGATTGGGTACTCGACCTGAGGCGACAGTGCGTCGATGCGGGTGTCGCGTTCCGCTTCCGGCAGACCGGTGCGCGGCTGCGCAAGGAGGGGCGCATCTACCGTATTCGGCGGCAATTCCAGCATTCGCAGGCCCGCAGGGCGGGCGTGGATTTCATCGTTGAGGGCTGAATCCGCTTGTGAGAGCAATTCGCCGTACGGGTGCGGTTGCCGCCCGACGCGCGAATCGATATCTTATTGGAGCAGATACACCGCCGCCGTGCGCGAGGTGTTGTAGATGCTGATCGCGGGCGAGGTCGTGCCGTCGCCGTTGTCTGCGGGCGAAGAGAAATGTTCGCTGCCGATGCGGGCGCGTTCGGTGCCGCCGAAACGGCGTTCGTCGGTCGAGAGGATCAACTCGTAGCGTCCGGCTTCGCGCACTCGGCAGCGGTAGTCGGGGATCGATGCTGCCGGATGCCAGTTGAAGACGAAGACGAGCCGCCCGTGCGAAAAGGCGATCGTCTGGTTGCGGTCGTCCATTTGCAGGCAGTAGGGATAGCCGTCGCGCAATATGCCGTAGCGTTTGACCAGCGCGAGCATTGCCCGGTCGAATGCCCCCAGCCACGAGTAACGCAGCAGACCGTCCTCGGCGAGCGACCACTGCCGGCGGGCGTGGGCGTAGCTCCAACCGTTGCCTTCGCGCGGGAAGTCGATCCATTCGGGGTGTCCGAATTCGTTGCCCATGAAGTTGAGATAGGCGTCGCCGCCGGTCGAGACGGTCATTAGCCGGATCATCTTGTGCAGCGCCATGCCGCGGTCGATCGTGAGGTTTTCCGACGCACGATCCATGTGGGTGTACATCTCCTTGTCCATCAGGCGGAAGGCGATCGTCTTGTCGCCCACGAGGGCCTGGTCGTGCGATTCGGCGTAGGCGACGGTCTTGACGCCCGGCAGGCGGTCGGTCATCACCGACCACATCTCGCGGATATCCCACTGTTCGTCGGGTACCTCTTCGATCTGCTTGATCCAGTAGTCGGGAATCGCCATGCCGAGCCGGTAGTCGAACCCGACGCCTCCCTCCTCCTGCGGGAAGCAGATGCCCGGCATTCCGCTCACGTCTTCGGCGATCGTGACGCAGGAGGGATGCAGGTCGTGGGCGAGCCGGTTGGCCAGCGAGAGATAGGTGATCGCCCCTTCGTTGACTCCTTCGTCGAAATAGCGGTCGCGGCTGTCGAAGGCGACGTAGCCGTGGTGGTGATAGAGCATCGACGTGACGCCGTCGAAGCGGAACCCGTCGAAACGGTACTCTTCGAGCCAGTATTTGATGTTCGACAGCATGAAATGTTCGACCTG
>OOCB01002216.1_pt1 | contig 23025 bp, 15 predicted proteins | sample 1671351 | NCBI WGS metagenome assembly OOCB01 (sample SAMN06348148, study PRJEB24527) | human gut metagenome | biome: human gut; feature: ankylosing spondylitis patient; material: feces | host: Homo sapiens | place: China | collected 2015-10 | reverse complement strand
CTGGCTTTGAATAATACGAATGATGACAATCGTAATTATTTCTTTGGATTAGAATCGTTTTTCTTTTCCATCACTTCAATCGGGGTGCCCTTGATCATTGGTACTTTTATCAGTCTGATGGACGGAAAGCAGATTTTGGGCTTTGTCTTTGATGTCACACTTTCTTATCAGGCTGTTACTCTTGCAGTGGTCATCATAACTGTAATTGCCTGCATCATATTGTGGAGAGGAGATTTCAAGAATCCTGAAGAAACGGAGTTTTTATACTTCCGCTTTACAAAATTGTGGAGAAAGATGTTGAGTATGGCTATGTTGAAAGGTATGGTACAGGGCTTCCTGGTGACAGCCCCTGCCATTCTGGTTTTGAAACTGGTAGGCGATGAAGGTGTGTTGGGTGTTATCCAGGGAATTAGCGGTGCACTGACGGCTTTGCTGGTCTATGTATTGGGACGTATTGCTCATCCGGAAGACCGTATCAAGATTTTTGTAAGTGGGTTGGTGTTGTTTTTTGTCGGAACGTTGTTTAATGGAATACTGTATTCGGCATTGGGAGTTATTCTGTTTGTACTTTGTAAGGTTATTTTTCAGCCGTTATTCGACTTGGCTTATTTCCCGATTATGATGCGTACCATTGATGCGGCTGCGAAAATAGAACAGCGAAATGAATATGCCTATATTTTGAGTCATGAATTCGGACTGTTTGCAGGAAGGGCTTTCGGATTATTGTTATTCTTGTTCCTGGCATATTGTTTCTCTCAGGATTTTGCATTAAAATATGCATTGGTGATAGTGGGAGCCTTGCAGTTGCTGGCTTATCCGCTTGCTAAGAATATTATAAAAGAAACCGATTTGATAATGAAAAATTAAATAACCATGAAACATAAAAGTTTGTTAGTTCTTGCGTCTGTAGCGTTGGCTGCTTGCTCCGGTACTGCCGATTTGGGGGCTCCAGTTGAACAGGTAGCCATCGAACGCGTTAACCTGATGCCTGATATGCCGGAATCTTATCAGATGATCGATTGGAAACAGAAAGCACGTGATTTTGATCGTTTTGTATTTGACTGGAATAACTCAAGTGAAGTCGGACCACTTATCTGGCTGGATAATGCACGGAGAAATGTGGACCAGGAAACTTTCGGATTGTATACGGCAGTGAAAGATATACGCCAGGGTAAAGATGCCAACAACGGTGAGTTCCACGAGAGTCTGAATTCACTGGCTGCGATTTTGGGAGCAGGACTGGTGGGTATCGACAAAACCAATCAGGATGGTTATAATTATGTGAAAATGGTGCAGAATTATTTTAATTCTGATACTGGCTGGAATATCGTAATGAATAATACTACTTCTTCAGTGGGATCAAAAGGAGGTGGATATGGCAGAGACTGGTGGTATGATGTATTGCCGAATGCCTTATATTATGCCGTTTGTGATGTCTTCCCTCATGTAGAAGGAGCTGAAGAAATTCAGAAGAGTATTGCAGAGCAGTTTGTAAAAGCCGATTCTGTGTTGAACGGAAATTATGATTACTCTTATTTTGATTATGGACAGATGAAGGGTGGGGTAAATCATATTCCATTGCAGCAGGATGCAGCTGGTGGCCATGCTTATGTATTGCTGTGTGCTTATCGTAAGTTCGGGGATAACCGTTATTTGCAGCATGCTAAGAGTGCAGTAGAGGCCTTGCTGTCTCAAAAGGAAAGTCGTTTTTATGAAGCATTGCTGCCGCTGGGGGCATATACGGCTGCTTACCTGAATGCGACAGAAGGTACTTCTTATGATGTGAAAAAATTGCTCGACTGGGTGTTTGATGGATGTAAGAGCCCTACAGGAAGAACCGGATGGGGAATTATTGTAGGCAAATGGGGAGACTATGATGTGAGTGGCTTGCAGGGTAGTATAACCGACGGAGGAGGATATGCTTTCCTGATGAACAGTATCAAGCCGGCCTGGCCATTTATTCCTCTTGTAAAATACCAGCCTGAATATGCACAGGCCATCGGTAAATGGATGTTGAATAATGCAAGTGCATGCCGTTTGTTTTATCCTGGATACATTGATGAACAGCATCAGTGGGCACCCGAATTGCGGAATCTGACAGCTAATAATATTGCGTATGAAGGGTTGAGAAAGGCGGATGATTATGGCAAGGAATCGTTGAAGGGTGTTTCACCGGTAGCCATAGGGGATGGTCCAAAATGGATTGACGGAAATCCTACTGAAAGTATGTTCAGTGTATACAGTTCTTCTCCAGTTGGTATTCTGGGGGCTATTGTAGATACGACCAATGTGAAGGGTATTCTGAAACTGGATTGTAATGCAACTGATTTTTATTCACAGAAACCTTATCCGGTTTATCTCTACTACAACCCGTTTGGTGAAGATAAAGTGGTGGAATACACATCCGCACAGCAGGCTGATCTGTTTGATATTGTGGCTAAGGAGTATGTAGCACGGAACATTGTGGAGAAGGGGTCTTTTACGATTCCTGCCAAGGCTGCACGTATCGTAGTTGAATTGCCGGTGGAAACGGAATTGACTAAAGAAGGACAACGTATTGTTGCCAATAAACAGTATATCATTTCATACAAATAACAAATCTTTAACACACTATGAGTAAGCATGTTTTTTCATTGATGTTGATGCTTTGGGCTTGTACCTCACTTTGGGCCCAAAGTGCGAAAAAGGTTTCCGGTACTGTATATGATGCAGGAACGGGAGAAGCTTTGATTGGGGTTTCAATTTTGGAGGTGGGAACTTCTAACGGAACCATTACAGACTTTGAAGGAAAATATTCACTGGAGGTGACTGATGGAAAACTTTCGTTTTCTTATATCGGTTATAAGACTCAGACGTTGACTGTGTCTGCCAGTGGAGTCTATGATATCAAACTGGAATCGGATAACGAGCAGCTCGATGAAATTGTGGTGATTGGTTATGGTACGCAGAAGAAGAGCGACTTGACCGGTTCATTGTCTTCTATCAGCAATAAGGATATCAAGAATTATGCCGTTTCCAATGCTTCTGAACTGTTGACCGGAAAGGCTGCCGGAGTCTTTGTTGCTGCCAGTTCCGGACAGCCGGGAGCTGATGCAGTGATTCGTGTTCGTGGATTGGGTACTGTAAATGATAATAACCCGCTTTATGTAGTAGACGGACAGTTTATGGATAATATCGGTAGCTTGAATCCTGCTGATATCGAACGTATCGAAGTGTTGAAGGATGCTTCTGCCTGTGCAATTTATGGTTCCAGAGGTTCTAACGGAGTCATTCTGATTACTACCAAAGGAGGAGTCAAGGGCGAAACCGTTGTGACTTTGGATGCTTACGTTGGTATCAAGAACAGTTATAAGGCGCTTGATATGATGAATAGTGAACAGTATTATAATTTTATTACTGAGGCCTATAAGGACGATCCTACTTTTGTGGGTGAGAAGAAAGAGAAATTCACCAATCAGTATAAGAAAGGTTACGATACCGACTGGTGGGATGAGGTTACTCGTACCGCTTTTACCCAAAACTATAATGTCAGCATCCGGAAAGGAACAGACAAGTCTCGCTCGGCTATCAGTTTAGGCTATGTAGGCGATCAGGGAGCGATTATTACTACAGAGTTCAACCGTCTTTCATTGCGTCTGAATCAGGAATATGACATCAATGATTATATTACGGTAGGAGCTACACTGAATGGAGCAAAAATACGCTCGCGCGATACAGGGGCGATTACTTCTTTCGATTTTATTCAGAAAGCCGACCCGTTTACTCCGGTTATCAATCCGCTGGTAGATCCTTCTTCTCCTAATTATGAATACAACAAGTATGCGCCAACGGAATGGTCTTTCGATCCTAATCCGGTAGCGATGCTGGAACAGCCCGACCGTTATAATGATAAATTTAATGTGTTCGGAAATGTGTTTGCTCAGATTAAACTCTTTAAAGGATTAAGTTATCGTGTTCAGTATAGTTTTGAAAGAAATCATGATGTGTTTAAAGATTTCCGCCCGGCCTTTGAGTCTACATTCTCTGAAGATAACCTGGCCAATACCGGTGGAAAGTATCTGGAGGAAACTCAGCTGACAAACAACAGTTCGGTTGTTTTTAATTACCTGGTAGAGCAGCGCTTGAACTATAATACTTCTTTTGGAAAGAGCTCACTTGATGCAATGGTGGCGATGACGTATGAAAAGAATACTTCTGAAGGAATCAACGGATATAAGCGTGGTGCACTGGGCAATGATGAGATCTATCATATACTGGATGCCCAGACTGTAGGCGATCAGGTTTCGGGTGGTAAAACTACTTCTGCCATGTTGTCTTATCTGGGACGTGTCAATTATTCGTATGATGACCGTTATCTGGCTACGGTAAACTTCCGTGCCGATGGTTCTTCCCGTTTCGCTAAAGGTAACCGCTGGGGATACTTCCCTTCTGTTTCTTTGGGATGGAGAATGAGTAATGAATCTTTCTTCCAGAATCTGAATATTGATAATATTATATCAAATGTAAAGGTCCGTTTGGGATGGGGACAGAATGGTAATCAGCGTATTAACCGGGATGCCCCTCTGACACTGATCGGTACTAACAATGAAATGCAGTGGTATTTTGGTAATGCTTATTCTCATGGTTATGTACCTACTTATACCGGTAATCCGGATATCCGTTGGGAAACCAGTCAGCAGACTAATGTGGGACTTGACCTGGCCTTTTTCCGTAACAGTCTGGATGTAAGCATGGATTTCTATGTCAAGAAGACCAACGATATGTTGTTGGAAATGCCTATTCCGGCTTTTGGAGGCTTCTCGAACAGTCCTTTCTTCAATGCTGGTGACTTGAAGAATGTCGGTTTTGAGGTAGTAATGCATTACCGTAACCAGATTGGTAAGGATTTCAGCTATAATATCGGTTTGAACATGTCTACTTATAAGACAACAGTAACTCAGCTGACTTCAGAGTACTTAAGTGGAAACAACTCCAGAACTTATGTAGGTGGTCCTATCGGAAGATTCTGGGGATATCAGCAGATTGGTATTTTCCAGAATCAGGAAGAAATTGATAATTACGTAGATAAGAATGGTAACAAGATCCAGCCGAATGCGCGTCCGGGTGATTTTAAATTTGCCAAGTTGGGAGAAGAAGGTCCTTTGAACGATGATGATGACCGTACATTCATCGGTGACCCGAATCCGGATCTGATCTATGGATTCAACCTGGGATTTGCCTATAAGAATCTGGATGTCAGCATGGCATTCCAGGGTACGCTGGGAAATGATATCTGGAATACAGCGAAAGGTACATTGGCTACAGCCGGTAATCAGAATGCACTGGCCGAAGCATATACCAATGCCTGGAGACAGGAGGGAGACGTGAATGTGAAGTATCCGCGTATTACGAATTCGGACACTAATAACAACATGCGTGCTTCTTCTTTCTACGTGGAAGACGGTTCTTATTTGAGATTGCAGAACATGCAGATTGGATATACGTTGCCTTCATCTGTTTGCCAGAAGACAAAATTGTTCTCCAGCTGCAGATTCTATGTCAGTGCCCAGAACCTGTTTACGTTGACCGGTTATACGGGGCTGGATCCGGAAATCGGAGTCGACAGTCCGCTGAATATGGGAGTTGACAATACGCATTATCCTACTTCACGGACATTTACACTGGGAGTTAACTTGCAGTTTTAATGATTTTAAAAGAGAAAAAGATGAAACCAAATAAATTATTAATCGCTTCTTTATTTGTTATAGGTTTGTGTGGAGGAAGTTGTTCCTTGGATGAGCCTAGTTACGGAAAGACCACAAGTGATAATTATTATCAGATTGATACTGATATTGAAAAGGCTTTGACCGGAGCTTATTTGCAGTTGCGTACCACTTGGAATGAATATGCACTGAATCATTATTTTGTTGGAGATTGCAGTACGGATGATGCTCTGAAAGGAGGAAACGGTGATGGCGACAGGGCTGAAGTACGTGATTTGTCTGATTTTACGGTGTATACTACCAACGGTGAGGTAGGACGGAGATGGGAAATTCTGTATCGTCTGATCAACCGTTGTAATGATGTCATTTATTATGCGCCTCAGGCTAAGGGCGACAAAGATTTGTTGAAACGCTATGAACTGGAAGCTAAGGCGCTGAGAGGTTTTGGATATTATTGTCTGGTAACGACCTTCGGCGGCGTACCTTTGCTGACCGAACCAAAGGATCCGGCTGAGGTACTGACCATTCCAAGAGCTGATGCAGAACAGGTGTATACGCAGATTATAAATGATTTCAAGGAGGCTTCTGAACTGCCGGCAAAAGGAGAATATGGGGAAGCCGATGCTTATCGGGTTACCCGTGGATTTGCCAAGACCATGCTGGCCAAGACGTATATGTTCCAGCAGAAGTTTGACCTGGCTGAGGCGGTATTGAATGAAATCGTGGAACAGGACAGAGATTATCAGTTGCTGGCCGATTACGGACAGAACTGGAGACCGGAATTTGAAAACAGTTCTGAATCAGTCTTTGAACTGCCCAATAAAGTGTACGACAAGAATATTGGAACAGGAACCAATGTACCTCATTTCTTTACCAGCCGTACTTCTCAAGGATATCAGGGTTATGGCTTTCATGTACCTACTTTAGACTTGTACAATGAGTTTGATCCGGATGATCCGCGTATTACGTATGTATTTACCCGCACGGGCGATATGTATGAAGGAGACCAATACCCTCAGGATAATTCCGGATCGGAGACTGGTTTTAATGATTATAAAATGACGGTTCCTACTAAAGATAAGGTGGGATTCGATAATTGGATGATCAGTTATAATATCCGCATGTTGCGTTATTCGGATGTGCTTTTGCTGTATGCTGAGGCTTTGAATGAAAACAATAAACCGGAACAGGCACTGATTTATCTGAACCAGGTAAGACAGCGTGCACGTCAGACAAATCCTAAAGACCCGCGGCGAAGTGCACAGGCTTATGTTCCGGAGGTTACAGAGAATACATTGAAGGATGTGACGGAAACGAATAAAGACCGGTTGAGGACTGCTATCTGGCATGAACGGCGTTGTGAACTGGCTATGGAAGGATGGCGCAGAGATGACCTGATGCGGCAAAAGCGTTTTGGAGAGGTGATGAGAGGCTATGCACAGAAATACAACGTGTCAAAGGGACGGAATTTTGACGATGCCAGAGATTATCTGTTGCCGATTCCCCAAAGTGAAAGGGATAAATCCAATAATATTCTGACTCAGAATCCGGGTTATTGATCGAAACGTAAAATATCACTTTGACTTATCAAAGTGATATTTTATTTTTTATAATACTGGAGAAAAGACTATCTTTGCTAACTTGTGTATGTATGAAGCCTATGAAAGAAACAATTGTATATATTAGATTAATCGTCGCAATATGTAGTTTTTGGCTCTGTGGCGGTGGTTTGTATGGCAATGAGGTTCATTCCATTTCCAATATTGACGGGTTGAGTAATAATTCGGTCAATTGTATCATAGAAGATAGCGATCATACGGTATGGATTGGTACTTGGGATGGCTTGAATGTGTATGATGGCAGAAATGTTTCCTCTTTCCGGTATAGTAAAAGTAATCCGAATTCTATTAGTAATAATGTAATCCGTCAGGTGGTTGAACAGGGGGAGAACCTGTGGGTTGCTACCGATAACGGAATCAACCGGGTGGACCGGAAAAGTCATCGGGTAACCCGGTATTATCTGGATAATGGTATTCCTACGCAGGAACAGGCTTTTCTTCTTGCAAAATTGCCTTCCGGGGGAATCTGTTGCTGGGTAAAGGGGCGTGGTATATTCCGCTATCATCTTCAGGAGGATGCATTTGTCTTGTCGGAACTTGTGAAAGGAAATGATATTGTCGATTTTAAGATTGACGGATCTGGAAATGTATTGCTGCTGGCAGCCGATGGAACGGTGCGAAAGACCCGGGAGCCCGAATTGTTTCATGATGGTAAATTCGATGAACTGGATGGCTGGAAGGGGGTAAAAGTAAACAAGATACTGGACCTCGGCAATTCCATTGCTTTCGTAACGGCCGATTCATTGCACTTGCTGGATTCTCATTTGAAGCAGGTAGGGGCTGTTGCATTGAAATCAAAATACAAGGTAGCTTCTGCAATGCGCAAGGATACTCATTTGTACGTGGGCTTTGTGGGAGGTGGATGTGTCTGCTACGATTTGAAGACCGGTCAGTCGGTGCGTCTGAATGGAGTGTCTGCGCAAATATCGGTTATGTCAATCTATCAGGGAAGTCAGGATATCATATGGATGGGAACTGACGGAAAAGGAGTGGTACAGCTGTTTCCTTTTCGTTCTTCTTTTCATACCTTGGAAATAGCCAATCCGGTACGTTGTTTTTGTCAGGATAATCAGGGCAATATGCTGGTCGGAACCAAGGGGAGTGGCATCAAACGCCTGAACCGGCAGACTTTCGGCTTGTCGGACTTTCTGGACGAGCAGGACGGACTGGGAGCTATGTCGGTCTATGCAATGAAGAAGAATGCTTCCGGGGATATCTTTATCGGTACCGAAGGGGGAGGCATTGATATTCTTTATCAAAATGGGAAAGGGGTATCAAAGTTGGACATCCCGGAGCAGTACCCGTATTTCCAGTCGGTATACAGCATTTGTTTCACCAACCATGATTCGTTGTTGTGGGTAGGTACTTCCGGGTATGGCTTGATTAAAATGAATTTGGTCAGGCAGTCAGGAAAGTATAAGGTTACCGGATTGAAGCAGTATATTTCATCGGCATCGGATGCGCCGCTGAACAATGATATAGTATATGCGGTAGCACCTGACCATTCGGGTAAGTATGTGTGGTTTGGAACGCGGGGAGGGGGTATCAGCCGGGTAAGTGTTTTTCGGAATGAGGTACAGTCGGTTGAAGACATTTATCCGCATATACAACTGACCAATAATGATGTCTTGTCTATATTGGCCGATAAAGAGGTGTTGTGGGTCGGCACGAGTTATGGATTGAACAAACTGGTACTGAAAGACGGAGGAAGCGTGGTGCAGTATGCTGATCAGTTGGCCGACCGGACCATTCACAGTCTTCTGAAAGACCGGAGTGGAAATATCTGGATGGGAACTAATCACGGGCTACTGCATTTGGATACAAAGACAGAGCATGTGGAAAACTATACTTTTGCTGACGGATTGCATAATGATGAGCTGGCCGATGGTGCAGCATTTGCTACAGAAAATAACCGTTTGTTTTTTGGGGGAGTAAACGGGTTCAGTTTTTTTCATGCAGACAGCATTCATCTGAGGCAGTTTGAACCGGTGCTGGTCTTGTCTGATCTGAAGATTCTGAATTTGTCACAAGATATCGGCGAACGTATTGTAAATGGTAAATTGAAACTGGGATATGACGAACGTACGTTTACCTTGACTTTTCTGACAAAGGAATTTATAAAGAATGCCAATTGTGAATATGCTTACCGTTTCCGCAACAATTCGTCCGACTGGATTTACCTTGGGAATAATCCTAAGATCAGTTTTGCGCAACTTCCTCCCGGGGAATTCCTGCTGGAAGTGAAGAGTACCAACGGGGATAAGGTGTGGAGCGATTATGTGTATCAGCTTGTCATACAGGTGGCATATCCATGGTGGTTCAGCGTACCGGCTATTATAACTTATATAATCATCGTATTGATAGTGTGCTATGTGTCCAAGAGGATCATTGTAGGACGTATCCGGATGAGCCGGCAAGTGCTGATTGCCCGGGTAGAGGCAGCTCACGAGCAGAAAATGTATGAGGCTAAACTGAATTTTTTCATGAATGTGGCGCATGAGTTTTTCACACCTCTTACGCTGATTTATACGCCGGTCCAGTATTTGCTGGAACAGAAGGATCTGAAGGCTAACTCCCGGAAGTATTTGAATCTGATTAAGAGCAATGCGGAGCGGATGCAGAAACTGATTGGAGAATTGATGGAGTTCCGCAAAGCCGGAGAAGGGAATGTCAGCCTGTATTCGGAACAGATTGATTTGAATGATTTCCTGCGGGTTGTGGCAGACAACTATGTAGATATTCTGAAGGAGAATAAAATTGCGTTTGAGATTGAGGTGCTTCCCGGAGAAACCACATTCTCTACCGATAGGAATTCACTGGAAAAAATAGTATTTAACCTGTTGTCGAATGCCTTTAAATATACTCCCCGAAACGGATACATCAGGGTTAAGGCCGAACTCCAGCAGGAGGGGGTATTATGTTTTAAAATCAGGAATTCGGGCAAAGGCCTGACTTCAGAGCAGATGGCAGAGATATTCGACAGGTATAAGATTTTTGATACTCCGAATGTTGACGGTTCTGTGAGCAACGGTATCGGGCTGAACCTGACCAAGCAATTGGTAGAAATACTTCATGGAAATATCCAAGTTGACAGTGTACTCGGAGAATTTGTAGAATTTACAGTTGTTTTGCCTTCTCTGCCTCCTGCATCTTCTTTGGTGTTGAGTGAGGATGCTTCAGAAAAGTCTTTCTCCGGAAGTCCGGATGAAGAAAGTAAGAGTCAGGCCACTGTATTGCTGGTTGAAGATGATGAAGAGATAGCCAAGTTGCTGAAGGATATATTGAAAGATTATGAAGTAAAGGAGGTATCCAATGGCAAAGAGGCTTTGGCTTATATTGAGGAGACTCATCCGGATATTATTCTCACCGACAGGATGATGGAGGAAATGGACGGACTGACTTTAACACGGAAACTGAAGTCGGATATCAAGACCAGTTATATACCTATTGTGATGATTTCCGGAAAGGGAGCCGTGGAGGACCAGATAGAGGCATGTAAGAGTGGAGTAGATGCTTATGTGGTGAAACCTTTTCATCCTCTGCAGGTGATTTCAGTAGTTGGAAACCTGATTTCACGTCAGCATTTGCTGAAGGACTATTTTAATTCAAGCTTGTCCATTATCCGGAAGAAAGAGGGATATGAACTGCATCCGGAAGATGAGAAGATGATTAATGCGGTGTCAGACATCATTGTAGAGCATATTGACGATGAGACTTTGTCTTCGGGCCTCATTGCTGAGAAGCTGGGGATGAGCAAGGCTACTTTATACAGGAAGTTTAAAGGAGCAATAGATAAGACTCCGAATGAGTTTATCCGGGAATTCCGTCTGGATTATGCCGCTAAATTGTTGAGGACTACTCAGCTTACAGTGATGGAGGTGATGTATAAGAGTGGTTTTTCTAACAAATCGTATTTTTATCGTGAATTTCAGAAACAATACGGTTTCTCTCCTAAGGATTATCGGACGAAGGAGCAGAAATCGCTGGGTCCGGAACCGGAAGAATCATAAATGGAAGAAAAAAATCTGCCTCCTTGGAGAAGGCAGATTTTTTTATGTTACTGTGTCAAAGGATTAGTTGTATTGGGGGAAATTCCCGTTCTCTTTTAGCGGACATGCTTCGGTCAGAATCCGGATAGCCTTCTCGCAGTCGCTTTCCCTCAGGGCAACCAGCAGATTACGATTGTCACTGCCGTAAGAAATCATCAGGATGGGAAGCTGATGCAACAGCCGGCTGATGTCGGTACCGATATGCTCTTCTTCCTGTGCCAGTGACTCGGGTATACGCAGGATGGCTACGTGGTGCTCCACGGTCCATTCGGCAAACTCCGACAGTTCCTTGCCGACTGAAAGAAAAGTCTCTTCCGTCATTTCCGTAGTCAGCGAAAGATTGGTACTCGATGAAGTCATCAGGTAGATGGGAATATGAGTATCGTGGAAAATGCGCAGTGACCGTTCCAGGAACTGGAAAGGAGGGACTGTGCCCCGTGACTGCAGGCGAAGGTAGCTTACCCCTTTGCGGACACAGTACGCTTCGTTTTCAGCCTGTACACCTTCCTCGCTTGATGTACTTTTCTCGCTTGATGTACTTTCCTTACTTGCAGCACTTTCCTTATTTGATCTACCTTCCTTAACCTCTGTATCTTCCTTACTTTCTGTGCTTTCTGTCATTGCTGTACCTGCTGAGCAGTACTGACAGTTTTCATTCTTCTGCGGCACAGCATATGCTGTGTCAGACAAGTCTTCTGTATGATAAATTTTCATCGTTTGGGTCTGTTAATGTTTTATTGTAGTTTATACCGGGCAATTCCTTATCCACTCCGGAGAATCCTGCTGTATCACAGGTAGTTCTGTCGGCCGGGCAGAAAATCCGGAGGATGCAAATACGATTATTCCTTATCCGGACATTGCATTCCCTGATTCATATAACATATCACATACCATCGTTCCATAAAACAGAAAATTTATTTTTCTGCAAAGATATAAATTTTACCACAGTATTGTCCGATTCAAAGGCCGATAACCGCGGTCAGGGCAAAAAAAGTCGCTCTCGTGTATGGAATGCTGATTTTTTCCCTATATTTGCGTCCACTCGAATCTGATGATATACTTCTGATTATGCACCGCATCCTTTTACATAGGGCTCAGAAGGCTATCCGTTTTTTGCGTTGGAGCCGTAAGGCATATGCTGCTTTTTGCAGCTTGCATCGTAATGTGACTATCGGACAGGTAGGCAAGGGAATAGCCGATGCTTCTTTGTCGAAAGCAAAGGAGGTGGTACAGGTATGTCATGTCTCAGAGGTCCGTCCGGTCGTTCCCGATTCCGGCGGAACGGATTCGTGTGTGGGGTGGACGGTACCCGCCGGATGCACTCTGTCGTTCCGGCAACTGATTGTCTTGCTGAAAGGCATCGTGTGGGGATGTCCTTGCCCTAAGGAGAATGTAGTATTATTTGTTTCACACTTCCCGGGTGGAAGTCTGAAGGCATTTGTCGTTCCGGGGTTTCCTGTGGTAACTGGAAGCCGTCTGGAAGGACAAATGCCTTTTTTATTTTATAGATTACCGATATGAAAATAGCTGAACTGGAAAGAAGAGTTGGAGGAGAAGGTATTACTCCCGAAGAAGCCCTTTGGCTGCTGGAGGAAGCACCTTTTGATGAGTTGTGTGAGGCAGCCCACCGGCTGACGGTGTGTCATGCATCCCGAAAGTTCGATATGTGTTCCATTATCAATGCCAAGTCAGGACGTTGTCCGGAAAACTGCAAGTGGTGTGCGCAGTCGGCCCATCATGCGACGGGAGTAGATACTTACGGACTGGTGGACGGTGAGGAATGCCTGCGTCATGCACAGTTGAACGAGTCGCAGGGAGTATCCCGCTTTTCTTTGGTGACCAGCGGACGGCGTCCGCTGGCCGGAGAGATGGAGAAACTGTCTGCACATTTCAGATATCTTAGGGAACACACGCACATATTGCTGTGTGCTTCACTGGGACTGGCTACTGAAGCACAGCTTCGTGTGTTGCATGAGTCGGGAGTGACCCGCTACCATTGCAACCTGGAGACGGCCCCTTCTTATTTTGCCAATTTATGTACGACACACTCTCAGGAAGAAAAGATTGAAACGCTGAAAGCAGCCCGCAGGGTGGGCATGGATGTCTGCAGCGGTGGAATTATCGGTATGGGAGAGACACTGGCACAGCGCGTGGAACTGGCTTTTACGCTGAAGGAACTGGAGGTGCAGTCTATTCCGCTGAACCTGTTGCAGCCCATTCCGGGTACGCCGCTGGAAAAGGCCCTGCCATTGTCGGAAGAAGAGGTGATACGTGCCGTAGCCATGTTCCGCTTCGTGAATCCGACAGCCTACCTCCGTTTTGCGGGAGGACGTTCCCTGCTTTCGGATGAGGCTGTCCGCCGGGCGCTCTACGTGGGTATCAACTCGGCCATTGTGGGTGATTTGCTGACTACCCTTGGATCGAAAGTCAGCGATGACGTAAAACGGATAGAGGAGGCAGGTTATGAGTTATGAACAGGTTGTTGATAACTTCGACAGGGAGCATTTGTGGCATCCCTATACGTCGATGTTGGATCCGCTTCCGACCTATAAGGTCCGGAGCGCAGAAGGGTGTACGATTGAACTGGAAGACGGTACACGCCTGATTGAGGGAATGTCTTCCTGGTGGTGTGCCGTACACGGGTACAATCATCCGGTGCTGAACCGGGCCGTCGAAGAGCAGTTGCACCGCATGGCTCATGTCATGTTTGGCGGACTGACTCATGAACCGGCCATTGCCTTGGGAAAGAAACTGCTTTCGCTGGCACCGCCTTCCATGCAGCACATATTCTATGCCGACAGCGGTTCGGTGGCTGTAGAAGTAGCCTTGAAGATGGCCGTTCAGTATCAGGTAGCTGCCGGGCACCCGGAAAAGACCAATTTCGTGACCATCCGCTCCGGCTATCACGGGGATACCTGGAATGCCATGTCGGTCTGCGATCCGGTAACCGGAATGCACAGCCTGTTCGGCAAGGCACTTCCGGTGCGTTACTTTGTTCCGGCACCGCAGTCGAAGTTTGGCGGAGAGTGGCTGGAATCCGACCTGCTGCCGTTGCGGCAGACCATTGAAGAGCATCATGAAGAGCTGGCCGGACTGATTCTCGAACCGGTGGTTCAGGGAGCAGGAGGCATGCGCTTCTATCATCCGAGGTATCTGGTGGAGGCAGCGGCCCTGTGTCGTAAGTACGGACTTCTGCTGATATTCGATGAGATTGCGACCGGTTTCGGACGGACCGGAAAACTGTTTGCCTGGGAACATGCGGGAGTAGAGCCCGATATCATGTGTGTGGGCAAGGCACTGACTGGCGGCTATATGACATTTTCGGCGGTGCTGACTACACATCCGGTGGCAGTGTGTATTTCGTCTCACGAACCGGGTGCCTTTATGCACGGTCCTACGTTCATGGGAAATCCGCTGGCTTGTGCGGTGGCCTGTGCGTCTATCGACTTGCTGTTGGCCTCAGACTGGCAGGGAAAGGTGAAGCGCATCGAGGCGCAGTTGAAAGAGGAACTGGCTCCGGCTGCTGCCTGGCCGCAGGTACAGGAGGTGCGGGTACTGGGTGCCATCGGGGTGATTGAAATGAAGCGTCCGGTAGACATGGCATGGATGCAGCGCCGTTTTGTGGAGGAAGGTATCTGGGTACGGCCTTTCGGCAGACTGGTTTACCTGATGCCGCCGTTTGTCATCTCTCCTCAGGAGCTGAGTCAGCTTACCCGCGGACTGTTGAAGATTGTAAGTGAAATTAATCCGTAGGAGGGTTGCCGTAAGGGAACAGGACTTCGGAAACGGTTCCGGACGGACCGGAACGGAAAGTATGAGAATCTATGGAACTTGATCAATATTATTTGAATGAATTGGAGCAACTGGCTGCGAAGGGAAACTTGCGCCGGTTGCCGCAGGCTATTTATAAAGGCAAGTGGGTGGAAAAGGAGGGGCAGTGTCTGCTGAACCTTTCTTCCAATGACTATCTGGGGCTGGCTTCCGATACCCGGCTGAGGGAGGAGTTTATGGAGACACTGAGCGAGAGGGACTTTCTTTTCTCGGCTTCTTCTTCCCGGTTGCTGACAGGGAATTTTCCGGTGTATGCGGAGTTGGAGGAACTGCTTGCCGACTTGTATCAGGCAGAGGGGGCACTGGTCCTCGACAGCGGTTACCACATGAATGTGGGAATCTTGCCTGCGGTGACGGATGCCCAGACGCTGATTCTGGCCGACAAACTGGTGCATGCCAGTCTGATAGACGGTATCCGTCTGTCTGCGGCCCGCTGTATCCGTTATCGTCATCAGGACTACGGGCAACTGGAGTCGCTGGTGGAAAAGTATCAGGCGGAGTATCCGCGGATGGTGATTGTGACGGAGAGTGTATTCAGTATGGACGGCGATGTGACCGACCTGCTTCGTCTGGTGGCGCTGAAGCGGCGTTATCCTCAGGTGATGCTTTATGTGGACGAGGCGCATGCCGTGGGGGTAAGAGGTGCTAACGGACTCGGAGTTGCCGAAGAACAGGGTTGTATCGCCGACATTGACTTTCTGTGCGGTACCTTTGGAAAGGCGCTGGCATCGGTCGGTGCGTTTGTCATCTGCCGGAAACTGCTGCGCGACTATCTGGTCAACAAGATGCGGACGCTGATATTTACTACGGCCCTGCCTCCTTTGAACATTGCCTGGACACGGTTTGTCGTGGCTCACCTGCCCCAGTGGCAGGAGCGGAGAAAGCACCTACAGCACCTGGCTGCCTGGTTGAGGGAGGATATCTTGTCAAAAGGATATGTCTGTCCGTCGCAGAGCCACATTGTGCCACTGACGATTGGGGCCAGCGAACGGGCCATCGAGCAGGCCAATGCCTTGCAGCGGAAAGGATTTTATGTGTTGCCGGTACGTCCGCCTACGGTGCCGGAGGGAACTTCGCGTCTGCGTTTCTCGCTGACGGCGGCAGTTACGGAGGAAGAAGTGAAGCGACTGATGGCATGTATCACCCCTAAATCGAGTGTGGTATGAGACAGGTATTTATCAAGCGGGAAGGAAATCCCCGGCTGCTGCTTTTCTTTGCCGGATGGGGATCCGACGAGCATCTTTTCACTCGTCCGGTGATGGAGGGTTACGATTACCTGCTCTGTTTCGACTACAGTTGCCTGGATTTCGATTTCTCGCTGCTCGAAGGCTATCGGGAAATACGTCTGATGGCCTGGTCGATGGGAGTCTGGGCAGCTTCTCAGGTATTGCAGGGAAGGGACTACCCGTGGCAGTTGCGGTTGGCGGTGAACGGTACTCCTGTGCCGGTGGATGACGAAAGAGGGATTCCCGAAGTCATCTTTCAGGGGACCCTGGCCAATTTCTCGGAACCGGTGCTGGTGCGTTTCCGGCGCCGTATCTGCGGAACGGCCGAAGGGGTAAAGGAGTTTCTCTCGTATGCTCCTTACCGTTCGGTGGAGAGCCTGCAGGAGGAACTGGCGGCGCTGTACCGCGAGGTGAAGGAGCGGCCCATTGCTCCGTTCGAGTGGGATATGGCCTATGTGGGCACTCGTGATAAGATATTTCCGCCTGCAGCCCAGTGCCGGGCATGGGAACAGCGTGCGGCGGTGGTGACGGTAGAGGCGGAGCATTACGATGCCGGGGTATTCAACCGGCTGCTCATAGGAGAGGAGGAGTTATGGACAAAGCGTTGATTCGGCGCCGTTTCTCCAAGGCTGCGGCTACCTATGCGGAGCGTGCGGACGTGCAGCGTGAGATTGCCCGGCGGATGGCCCGTCTGGTGCGGACGTATGTGCCGGTGTCGGAACGGAAGAAAGTGGTGGAAGTGGGTTGTGGCACGGGAACCTTTACGCGTGATTTCCTGCGGCATGAACGGCCGGAACGGATGTGGCTGAATGATCTCTGCCCCGAGATGGAGGTTCCCTTGAAGGACGTGCTGAGGGAAAATGTGTCATTTCTTCCGGGGGATGCGGAAACGGTGGATTTCCCCGACGGTCAGGATTTGTTCGTGTCTTGTTCGGCCATTCAGTGGTTTGAGCATCCCGAGGAGTTTTTTGTGAAATGCCATGCGCGCTTGCGTGAAGGAGGTTACTGGGCGTTCAGTACGTTTGGTCCGCGGAACATGGAAGAGGTGGCTGCCCTGACTTCGGCGACCTTGCCTTATCGTTCACAGGCGGAACTGAGAAGGGAACTGGAACGGAATTATCGGGTGTTGTACAGTAGGGAGGACCTGATCCGGCTGACGTTTGCTTCCCCGATGGAGGTCCTGAAGCACCTGAAGGAGACGGGGGTGACCGGTATCGGCAGCCGGACATGGACGCGCCAGTCACTGGCGGAATTCTGCCGCAGGTATGAGCAGCGTTATCCGTCTCCTGAGGGAGGGGTATTGCTGACGTATCATCCGATTTACATGATTGCGAAAAAGTAAGGGAAAGCTTACTTGTGTGTATATCGGTCGGAAGATGAAAAAATCAGGAGGAATACTGTACGACAGGCTGGAAGTAAATTGAAACCAATGCGGTGATTCTTGGAACTGCGGCGTGGATGATATAATCAGCGCCGCTGACTGATAAAACCGCGGTGCAGATGGATTTAGGAAAACTGGAGGGAAGGATTATAAAAGGAGGAAATAAGGGTTTTCCTTCAAGTTGCGTGAGAAAATGAAAATCGAAGAATATATTCAATATAGGATACTGAACGAAAGGGAGAAGGAATGAAAGAAAATGTATTTTTTGTCAGCGGCATTGACACCAATGTCGGCAAGAGTTATGCGGCCGGTTACCTGGCCAAGGTATGGAATGAACAGGGAAGGCGTACCATTACGCAGAAGTTTATACAGACGGGCAATGTGGATATCTCGGAGGATATCGAACTGCACCGCCGGATTATGGGAACGGGCTTGCTCCCGGAGGACAAGGAGGGGCTTACCATGCCGGAGATTTTTTCTTATCCGTGCTCTCCGCACCTGGCGGCAGAGATTGACCGGAGGCCGATTGATTTTGAAAAGATTGAGCGGGCGACAGCTGCCTTGTCGGAACGGTATGATGCCGTCTTGCTGGAGGGTGCCGGGGGACTGATGGTGCCGCTTACCCGCGACCTGCTGACGATTGATTATGTGGCAGAAAAGCAGTATCCGCTGGTGTTTGTGACCTCCGGACGCCTGGGTAGCATCAATCATACGTTGCTGAGTCTGGAGGCGATTGCCCGCAGGGGTATCCGCCTGCATACGCTGGTGTATAACCTGTATCCGGAGAATGACGATGAATGGATCCGGAAGGATACGGAAGGGTATCTGCGCAATCTGCTGCAACGGGATTTCCCGGATACCCAGTGGATAACGGTGCCTTATCTTAAATAGCGGACACAAAAAAAGGTTCCTCCTTTCGGGGGAACCTTTTTATTTGAAGAGATTATATCGTAGGCTAGAAATTACATCATGCCGCCCATACCGCCCATTCCTGGAGCAGCCATTGGCATTTCAGGTTTTTCTTCCTTCTTTTCAACGATTACACATTCGGTAGTCAGGAACATACCGGCGATAGAAGCGGCGTTTTCCAAAGCTACACGGGTAACCTTTGCTGGGTCAACCACACCGGCTGCATGCAAGTGTTCGTAAACATCTGTACGGGCATTGTAACCGAAGTCGCCTTCTCCTTCACGTACTTTCTGAACCACTACTGCACCTTCTTTACCTGCGTTGGCTACAATCTGACGCAGCGGCTCTTCGATGGCACGCTTGATGATTTCGATACCGGTAGTTTCGTCGGCGTTGTCACCCTTCATGCCTTCCAGTGAATCGATGGCACGGATGTAAGTTACACCACCACCCGGTACGATACCTTCTTCGATGGCTGCACGGGTTGCACAAAGAGCATCGTCTACACGGTCTTTCTTTTCTTTCATTTCTACTTCGCTGGCAGCACCTACATAGAGAACAGCTACTCCACCTGACAACTTGGCCAGACGTTCCTGCAGTTTTTCCTTATCGTAGTCTGAAGTAGAGTTCTTCATTTCGGCCTTGATCTGGTTGATACGTTCCTGGATCAGTTCTTTTTCACCAGCACCGTTGACAATGGTTGTATTTTCCTTAGATACAGTAACCTTGTCGCAAGTACCCAGCATTTCCAGAGTAGCCTGTTCCAGTTTCAAGCCCTTTTCTTCGCTGATTACCACACCACCGGTCAGTACGGCGATATCTTCCAGCATGGCTTTGCGGCGGTCGCCGAAGCCCGGAGCTTTTACGGCACAGATCTTCAACTGTCCGCGCAGACGGTTGACAACCAAAGTAGTCAGTGCTTCGCTGTCGACGTCCTCAGCGATTACCAGCAACGGACGTCCGCTCTGTACAGCCGGTTCCAGAATAGGCAAGAAATCTTTCAGGTTAGAAATCTTCTTGTCGTAGATCAGGATGTAAGGATGTTCCATTACACATTCCATCTTTTCTGTATCGGTTACGAAGTAAGCTGACAGATAACCGCGGTCGAACTGCATACCTTCTACTACACCGATAGTAGTGTCAGTTCCTTTGGCTTCTTCGATGGTGATGACACCGTCTTTAGAAACCTTGCGCATTGCATCGGCAATCAGTTTACCGATTACCGGGTCGTTGTTGGCAGAGATAGTGGCAACCTGTTCAATCTTGTCGTAGTTGTCACCTACGGTTTCAGCCTGTGACTTGATAGATTCTACTACTTTGGCAACGGCTTTGTCGATACCGCGTTTCAAATCCATCGGGTTGGCACCTGCAGTTACGTTTTTCAAACCGACGCCTACGATTGCCTGAGCCAGTACAGTAGCGGTAGTAGTACCGTCACCTGCATCGTCACCTGTCTTAGAGGCAACTGATTTTACCAGCTGTGCACCTGTGTTCTGGAACGGATCGCTCAATTCCACTTCCTTGGCTACTGTAACTCCGTCCTTAGTGATGTGAGGCGCACCGAATTTCTTTTCGATGATTACGTTACGGCCTTTCGGACCGAGGGTTACTTTCACTGCATTAGCCAGTTCATCTACACCTTTTTTCAACTGATCGCGAGCGTCAATGTTGAAGAGAATATCTTTTGCCATAATCTTGTTTCCTTTCTTTATTGTCTAAACTATTTGTTCATTAATTATCCCAATACTGCCAATACATCGCTCTGACGCATCATCAGGTATTTAACGCCTTCGAATTCGATTTCAGTACCGGAATATTTACCATACAATACGGTATCGTTTACTTTCAGCACCATTTCTTCGTCTTTTGTGCCGTTTCCTACTGCTATAACGGTTCCCTGTAACGGTTTTTCCTTAGCTGTGTCAGGAATGATAATACCACCGATTGTTTTTTCTTCTGCAGGAGCCGGAAGAATCAGGACTCTGTCTGCTAATGGTTTAATGTTCATAGTCTTTATATTTTTACTTGTTTATACTTGATTGGGTTGTCCGCAGCCTTTCTGTTTTGTCGGACGCTATATAAACAGCGAAAATCGTGCCAAAGGCAGGAACTGCCATTCTGACACGATTTTCTGACAAATACGCAGACAGGGCTGACACTTATCTGACTTTCTTTATGGCTTTGACCCATCCGTCGGCATGTGCGTCAAGACCGATGCGGGAGAAGTGTACGCCGTCGGGACGGTGAAGGGCTTTGTTCAGCCGGTCGGTATCGGGGCCGATGAACAGGTCCTTGTATTTCTTGCAGAGGGCCTGCTGGGCTTCCCGTATCTGGGAGTCATTCCCTTCCTCGCTGTCGATACAGTCGGGATGGTAGGAGGCCACGGCTATGCCGATGGGGCTTTCGATGCCCTGACTTCTGAAGGCTTCGCGGATGGTCTCAAACTGGCGGATGTATTCTTCTTTCGAGGTGTTCTTGATGTTGTCGGTTTCTCCCTGATGCCACAGAATGTAATCGGGGATAAGGCCTTGTGCTTTCAGGCCGGCAATGGTCTCGGTCAGTCTGTCATACAGATAGCCTCCCTTTGCCCAGGCTGCAATCTCCACACCTCCTACTCCGATGGGGATGAGGGTGACTTTCGTGGTCAGTTTCTCATCGATGAGTTTGTCGGCCAGGCGGTTCCACACACTGGCACCGTAGCCGGTTGCTCCGATCAGCGGATCGGAAGAAGGATAAAGACGGCCTTCGAAATAGTTGTATACGGTATGTTCGGGCTGGTATTTTCCGACTCCGTGGTTGGCCGAGTTCGACTGTCCGAAGGTGAACAATACCATTCCTCCCTTGGCTTCTTCCACCGGTACGGAACGGTAGTTCTCTGCCCATTCCTGCAGGCCTTCGATGGCGCGGCACAATACACCGGCTTCGCCACGGAAGGTACCTGAACCCTTCGGTTCTCCGGCAGGGGTATACCATTCGTTGAATCCCTGGTTCTTGACGACTCTTTCCAGCATCGGTCTCAGTTCTTCATAGGCTTCCTTGATGAATCCGTTTTCGGTCAGCCCCCAGATCATCCGGGCACCGAACCAGGTCCAGTCGCCCCCGTTCTGATAGCCGTAGGGATGCATGCCTACGTTCTGGAAACTGCCTGTCGGATAAGTCGGATACAGGGTCAGTCCGATGGTCTGGGCATGCGCCTTTTCCACGTTCTCCAGCATCCGCTGGTTGGCATGGGCAATTTCTTCTTTGCTGAGCAGACCGGCCAGGATGGCTACTGCCGTACCTCCGTGGTAATATACCTGGTTTTCATCGAAGGTCTCGGGGAAAGGAGAACCGTTCAGGTAGATGTGCGGAATGAATTTCTGCCGCTGACTGTCCCACAGGTGTTTGCGGATATTGCTTGTCAACTGTTGTTTCACGGCTGCCCATTTCTCTCCGCAGGCCTTGTCGGTCGCTATTTCCTTGAAATTGTCGATGGCCAGCACCAGCATGGCATTGTCGTAGATGTCGATGGTGTAATGTGTGTGCTCATCAATCACCACTCCCCAGGGATGTTCCGGCTGAACGTCTCCCCAGTCGGCGGTTGTGGCACCGGTAATCAGTCCGTACTGTTTGTTGAGCTTTTCATTCATCAGGTATTGCAGGGCCATGTCCATACGCTGTTCCACCGTCTTTCCGTTGATGACGGTCTGCAGGTAGGCCGTGTTCCGGCTTTTCTTCACATATTGGTAAACGGCCTGTACCAGAGAGGTCTCGTGGTCGGTTTCCACCGTATTCTTATGGGCGGCATATTGCGGACGGGTCTTCGACAGCCGGTAGCGATAACCCTCCGGGTCGTTCAGGTTGGCCTTGTGGATATCCATGTATCCGTCTACGATGTCACCGCCTTCTCCCTGAAAATGAAAGAAGGTATTCAGGCATTCCTGTACTTCACGGTCGGGCATGACATCCATGGCTACCTGTATGAAGGTGTTGAAGTCGCGGATCCATACTTCTCCGTATCCGTCTCCGGCATTGAGGCCGGTCGAAACGGTCTGGTGGGCCATCCGGGTGACTTGTTCCATCAGGGGATCTTCCAGAATGCTTTTCTGTACGGTTTTCAACGGGTCTTCGGGAGTGTTGCCCGAAGAAGGAAGGGCAAACAGCATCCCAAGGGCAAGGGAAATGAATCGGGTGTGTATCATAATGATTAAAGTTAATGTTAAATGTATGAACAATTAAAGATCATGCAAACTTACCAAAAATCTCTGGAAAAGACGAATAAAAAGGGACAAATGTCTTCGTAATGCCTGTCAATAAGGCGTTTGCGAA
>OOCB01002200.1_pt1 | contig 23189 bp, 20 predicted proteins | sample 1671351 | NCBI WGS metagenome assembly OOCB01 (sample SAMN06348148, study PRJEB24527) | human gut metagenome | biome: human gut; feature: ankylosing spondylitis patient; material: feces | host: Homo sapiens | place: China | collected 2015-10 | reverse complement strand
GCCTCGCTTCACTCAGCTTTGCCAGAACGAAAAATCTGCTATGCTCGATGCCATGTTTTAGAATCGAATTAGTATAAAATAGCATCATCAAGCTGGGGAGGAAGAAAAACAGATGAAACAGGTATTCAATCCGTATCTGCCGGCAGGGGAGTACATCCCGGACGGTGAGCCGCATGTCTTCGGCAATCGGGTGTATGTGTACGGCTCGCACGACCGCTTTAACGCCGCTATCTTCTGCGTCAACGACTATGTGTGCTACTCCGCGCCGGTGGACGATTTGTCTGCGTGGCGTTACGAGGGCGTTATCTACAAGAAAAAGCAAGACCCGCTGAATAAGCTGGGCATCCGCCTGCTGTTCGCGCCGGACGTGGTGCAGGGCGTGGACGGGCGCTATTACCTCTATTATGCCTATGATTTCCTTGGACGCATGGGTGTGGCGGTCAGCGATAAGCCGCAGGGCCCGTATGAATACTACGGTCATGTCCGTTATGCCGACGGGCGCGAGTGGGGCAGCCGCTCCGGGGATGAGTTCCCGTTCGACCCCGGTGCGCTGGTGGATGACGACGGGCGCGTCTACCTCTACTCCGGCTTTGCGACGAAGGTGCCGTTCATCATGAGCCGTTTCCATAACCTCCGCAATTCCGGCGGCGTCGGCATGGAGCTGGAACAGGACATGCTGACCATCAAGGACAAAATCCAGTTGATTTTCCCGCAGAAGGACAACAACCCGCCGAAGGAATTCGCGGGACATGCCTTCTTCGAGGCAAGCAGCATCCGCAAAATTGACGGCAAGTACGTTTTTGTGTACTCGTCGGAGAACAATCACGAATTGTGCTATGCGGTCAGCGAACATCCGCTGTCCGGCTACCGCTACGGCGGAACGCTGGTGGACTTGGGCGACCTGTACATGGAGGACGGCACCACCGACGAGACGCGCGGCACGAACTATCTCGGCAACACCCACGGCGGCATGGCGGAACTGAACGGGCAGTGGTACATCTTCTACCATCGCCAGACGAACCAGCACTCCTACTCCCGCCAAGCCTGCGCCGAACCGCTGAAGCGCACGCCCGACGGCGGCTTCCAGCAGGCGGAAGTGACCAGCTGCGGTCTGAACGGCGGCCCGCTGGACGGTATTGGCGAATACGAGGCGCGTATCGCCTGCAACCTGTGGAGCAAGCACGGCGTTGTCCGCTACGACAAGCGCTTCAATAAGAAGGAACACCCGTATTTTACCCAGAGCGGGCGCGACGGCGATCCGGCGGCGGTGCAGTATATCGCCAACATGCGCGACGGCAGCGTATGCGGATTTAAGTACTTCCAGATGCACGGCGCGAAAGCCATTCGGTGCGCCGTCAGCGGGGTATGCCGCGGCAATATCGAGGTCAGCGACACGCCGGAATTCTCGACGCTGGCGGCAAGCATCCCGGTCGAAGCCGGAAAGACCATGACGAACGTCACCGCGCCGTTCCGTATGGCAGATGGCGTGAAGGCACTGTACTTCCGCTTCCGCGGCGAGGGCGCAATGAACTTCTTTGCGTTTGAACTCAGCTAAGAGGTGAACTATATGAAGAAATTTGCTGGAATCCTCTTGATGCTGCTCCTGCTGTGCGGCGCGGCGCTTGCGGAAAATACCTATCATGTCGAAGAGTTCCCGATTGAAAAGGAAGACGAAAGCGTCATTGCGGGCTGGCTGTATGTGCCGGACGGCGCGGAGAACGCCCCCGCGGTCATCCTCTGCCACGGCTTCAACGGCACGCACCACAACATGGACGGCTACGCGGAATATCTCGCCCAGCGCGGGTACGTCTGCTATACGTTCGACTTCTGTGGCGGCGGCACGCAGAGCCAAAGCTCCGGTGCGACGACGGACATGACCCTGCTGACCGAACTCGACGACCTCGATGCTGTCGTTTCGTTCCTTGCCGAGCTGGATGAGGTGGATGCCAGCCGCCTTGTGATTGCGGGCGAAAGCCAAGGCGGGCTGGTGACGGCGCTGTATACGGCGCGGAATCCAGAAACCGTGCGCGGCGCGATGCTGCTCTATCCGGGGCTGATGATGGCGGACAATGCGCGCAGCCAGTATGCTGACGCCAGCGAGATTCCGGAGACAGTTGGCTTCATGCAGATGACCGTCAGTGGGCGCTACTACGAGGTCGCGCGGGAACTTGACCCGTGGACGGAAATCGCGTCGTTCGACAAGCCCGTGCTGCTAATTCACGGCACGGACGACCAGATTGTCCCCATCAGCGTGTCCGAAAAGGCGCTGACCATCTACCCCGACGCGCGGATGGTGACGATTCCCGGCGCGGGGCACGGGTTCTATCTGGACGACCGCGAAACGGCGTGCAAGGAAATGGAAGCATTCCTGAACGAGATTGACCAGTAACAAAAACGCACCTCCCCCAACCGGGCAGAGGTGCGTTTTTGGTTACAGCTCTTTGTCATCCAGCCGAATCGCGTCAATCAGCGCCTGTGGGGTGGAACAGTTCGCGCCGAACCGCTTCTCCGCGCGAAGTCCCGCCAGGGCGTGAATCAGCACGCCATACGCTGCCAGCGCGCTTGTGGAGAGCGACGTGGACAGCCGATTCCGCTGGCACAGCAGCGCCGTCAGGATGCCGGACAGCACGTCGCCGCTGCCGCCTTTCGCCAGCGCGGGCGTGCCGTAGAGGCTGATGTACGTCGCGTCGCCGTCGGACACAAGCGTCCGTGCGCCCTTGAGCAGCACGCAGCAGCCGCACAGGTCATGCAGCCGCGACAGGGCGTCCAGCGGCTCATCAAGAATGAACTCGACGTGCTGCTCCAGCAGGCGCGCCGCTTCGCCGGGGTGCGGCGTGATGATGTCCTCCTCCTTCAGCGGGAGGATGCCGTCGTGCGTCGCCAGCAGGGTCAGCGCGTCCGCGTCCCAGACGATGGGGCAGTCCGCCTCGGCGAACACGCGCAGCAGCATCGTCACGTCCGGGGTTAGCCCGCAGCCGCAGCCGATGCAAGCCGCGTCCGCCTTGTCCAGCGTCTCGCGGGTGATGCGCGCGGCTTGAGGCGTCAGCAGCCCGTTTGTTTCGGGCAGGGGAACGCACGTCGCGCCCGGCGCAAGCACTTGCAGCATCGGCAGCAGACTCTCGCGGCACAAAAGCGTCGTCAGCCCCGCACCCGCGCGGATGCAGGCATTGACGCAGAACGCCGCCGCGCCGACCATCCCGCGCGAACCGCAGAAAATCACCGCGCGGCCGCAATCGCCCTTGTGAAGCGCGGGTGTGCGGGCGAAAAGCGGCGCAAGCGAGGCAGGAGAGAGCGTCTCCAAACCGTCGAAGCCGAGGTCAATGTCGTCACCGGGGCGGATGAGAATCGGCTGCACGGTGATTTCGCCCGTGTATTCGACGCCCTGCCGCAGAAGCAAGCCCTGCTTGATGCGGTGGAACGTGACCGTCTCCGCCGCGCGGACGACATCAGCACCCAGCGCGCGCCCGGTCGTGCCGTCCAGCCCGCTGGGAATATCCACCGCGATAACCGGAATTTGTGGATGATCGCTCAGGCGGTGGATGAGAATCGCCGCGTCGCCCTCGATGGCGTGATTCAGCCCCGTGCCGTAGAGCGCGTCCACCACGGCGGCGTACTCGGCGACATTCACCGCGTCGACGCTGGGCAGAACGCGGACGCCGTGCAGCAGCGCCAAGGTGCGGGTCGTCAGTGCATCGCCGCGGACGGCGCTGGTCACTTCCCACACGTCTGCCTGACCGCCGCCTGAGCACCAGAGCCGCGCCGCCGCATAGCCGTCGCCGCCGTTATTGCCGGGACCGCAGAGGAAGAGCACGCGGGCGGATTTCGGTGCGTGGCGGGAAATTGCTGCGGCTACGCCCTGCGCAGCGTGTTCCATCAGCAGAATACTGGGCGTGCCGGTTTCGGACATGAAAAGCGTTTCCAAGGATTTCATCTCGTCGGGCGTAATCGTCGTCATGGAAGGCAGCCTCCTCCGGAAAGTCTCTTCCATTAGTATAGCGTATTTTCAGGAAATTGCAAGCACTCCGCAGATTTTCGGCTTTTTTCCTGTGCATAACGCCGCCGTGTCGCTTCGCCGCCGCGCAAATGGCGGACGGACTTGTTGTACGCCAACAGCGCCGATACCTCGCGGGCGAGGGCTGCATCCGCCTGCGGAAGGTGCTGGAGCATGTCTTTGTGGATGCCGGATTTGGAGAGCTGGAACGCGGCGGCAGTCTGCCGGATGGTCGTCCGGTGGCGGAGCATGTAGCGCGCCTCGGCAATGCAGCGCTGGGCGATGGCTTCGTCCATGTGCGAAACCTCCTTTTTGGTTCTTCACGGGAAGTTGGGGGGAGCAAACAAGGGCTTAGGCGAAGCCCCAAAAAAGCTGCACGCGAAAGGAGCATGAAAGCGCGACCAACTCAATCGCGAAAAGGGGTCAAGGGGCAATTGCCCCTTGCAGGGTCAAGGGACAGCGTCCCTTGTGGGGGTTGGGGCAACGCCCCAACTGTTCCGCGTCCGACCAATCCCAAGGAAGCCGCCAACAAAGGCGCAGGCAGCGAAGCGTCCCTGCCTCTAATTTTGCGCGTCCGCAGACGCGCCCCCAAGCTGCTCTTCCCCCAAGATTCCGTGAAGAACCTCCTTTTTGCGCTTCTGCATGGTCGCGCAGAAGGCTTTGCAGGAGGATATGAGCCGAAAACGCCCCTGATGACCGGCAGGGGGAAGCGAAAAAATGCCGAAAAAACGGGCATTTGCGGGGATTTTCCGAAAAACGCCCAAAAAGAATCAAAAAAACCGCAAAAAAATTCATTTTGGGGGTTGACAAACTGCTGAAATGGGTGTATACTTAAGAAGTCGCCTGCAGGACATGCAAGAGACACGGGAACGACGGGGTGTAGCGCAGTCTGGTAGCGCACGTGCTTTGGGAGCATGGGGCCGGGGGTTCAAATCCCTTCACCCCGACAGCTACTACTCTCCTTCGGATGGGAAATATGGCCCCGTGGTCAAGTGGCCTAAGACACCGCCCTTTCACGGCGGCTACTCGGGTTCGAATCCCGACGGGGTCATCCTTCTTCTTTTCCCTTCCGTATGGGCCTTTAGCTCAGTTGGTTAGAGCAACCGGCTTATATCCGGTCGGTCCCGGGTTCGAGTCCCTGAAGGCCTACTTTCTCAGGTGGCCCGGTAGCTCAGTTGGTTAGAGCGCCAGCCTGTCACGTTGGAGGTCGAGGGTTCGAGCCCCTTCCGGGTCGTCTACTTTCTGGTTTGAACTTCGCAGGTGCTACCAAGTAAGCAATGCTGGTGTAGCTCAATTGGCAGAGCAGCTGATTTGTAATCAGCAGGTTGCGGGTTCAAGTCCCATCGCCAGCTCCATTCTCTGGGTTACAGAGAAATTTCATATGGATGGGTTCCCGAGTGGCCAAAGGGAGCAGACTGTAAATCTGCCGTCACCGACTTCGGTGGTTCGAATCCACCCCCATCCACATTCTGCGGGAATGGCGGAATTGGCAGACGCGCTAGATTCAGGTTCTAGTGAGGGCTAACTTCATGCAGGTTCAAGTCCTGTTTCCCGCACCATACAGCAAAAACATCCGAACCGCTGGCTCTTGGAGCATGGTTCGGATGTTTTTTTGCATTTCCGTGTAACGTTTCGTCTCCCCACGCGACTAACTTCATGAAGGGAGGTGCTGGAGATGCTTGACGCAGAAGAAGCATATCAGCAGTACCGAGACATGGTGTACGGCTACCTGATCCGCCTGTGCCGCAACCGCGACCTTGCGGAGGAGCTCACGCAGGAAACATTCTATCAGGCGGTAAAGAACCGGAAGCAGTACAAGGGAAAAAGCGAAATCGGCACATGGCTCTGCGCGATTGCGCGGAATCAGTTTCTGCGCATCATGCGCAGGCAGTCGCCGCTGCCGCTCGACGATGTGCCGGAGCAATCCGTCCCGGATTTCACGGAGATGGTCGCGGAACACAGTCTCGCCCTGAGTGCGCATCAAGCTCTCCACCGTCTGCCGGAACCGTATCGCGAGGTGTTCACCCTGAAAACCTTCTGCGAATTGTCCAGCAAGGAGATTGCGGCGCTGTTCGGGAAATCCGAAAGCTGGGCGCGCGTAACGGTGTACCGGGCGAAGCAAATGCTGCTGGACGCGATGAAAGGAGAATGCAAGGAATGAAGCAGGAATGTGAAATCGTCCGCGACCTGATGCCGCTGGTGCTGGATGATGTCGCCAGCGACGGGAGCAAGCACATGGTGTCGGCGCATGTGCAGACGTGCGCGGAATGTGCCGCATACATGAATCAGCTCAAAGCTGACCTGCCCGCCGGAAAGAAAAGCGAGTTGGATTCGCGCGCCGCGTTCGACGCCGCCGCCCAGACGCTGCGGAAGCAGAAGCGCCGCCGCACCCTCCGCAATGTCCTGCTCGGTGCGCTGATTGTGTGCATTCTCGGGCTGGCAAATCTATACTGCTTCGATTGGCTGATGAACGAAACGCGCCCGATTCCGACGAGCGAATACGGGATTCAGCTGTCCAAGCTGGCGGACGGCAGACTTGTCGCTTCGTTCGACTATCACGAAAGCATGACCCCACTCTACGTCAAGCAGCAGCAGGTGACGGAGACGGCAGCTGACGGAAGCCGCGCCGAAATCCTCTATCTCTATGCCGAAAAGCATATCGTGCCGCAGACGGCAAGCACGCCTATGCAAAACACCGGCTTCACGCTCGATTCTGGCTGGCAGACGACGAACGCGGAAATCCGGCAGGGCACGCCGGAGGATTATCAGGTGCTGTGGCGGCAGGAGGATGAGGATGCGGCGATTCCGGCAGCGTCGCCAGAGATGGAAGCATATTACGCATGGGAAGCGGTGCTGACACAGCTTTGGTCGCAGCACTCGGAAAGCGCGGACGGAAAAGCTGGCTTCTCCGGCGTGAATGGAGAACGCTACACCTTGGCCATCCACCATGCGGACGCGCTGGCGGCGTGCGTCCCGGAGTGGCAGCCGCGGGTCACGCCGCAGTATCTGCTGCTGGATGATGAGACGATTCAGTGGATTTTAGCGGGAGTGGCGGAGGAAGTCGAATCAAATGACCCGTGAGCAGTTTCTCTCCCAATAGACCGGGGAATGGTCGCCATCCGACGGGCGTGAAGCGCGATTTGGCATGTACAAAAAAGAAGGTTCGGCGTATGCGCTGATTGGCGAATATGCCACGCCGCAGGAAGCGCTGGCGCAATGCCGCATTCAAGGAATGACTTTGGGCGACATTCTCGAAGATGAATCGACAGAATTGCTTGGGCATGACTAAAGTGGAAAATGATAGCAGCTTTCCTGAAAGGGGAAGCTGTTTTTTACAGCAGATAAATGCCTATTATACTATTTCCAGATAAGAATGCGCCAAGATGCGCCGCGAATTTTTCATTCTGGCTAACGTGAATGGAACGCAGCGTAGCAGCGCTACGCTAAGTGGAATGAGCGGACGCCAGAAGGGAAAAGGCGCAAGCAGATGGCGCAGGTGAATCTGGAAATAGTATTAAATGGAAAAGATGAATCTCTTTCGCGCATTGCAAAACCCGCGCATCTGTGCTATCATGTCGATACAGGCTGAAAATCAGCCAGCAAGGAGGAGAATTTCCATGTATACGCATCAGGGTGACAAGGTCGTGGGGTTGACCGTAGCTTATATCGGCGGCGGCTCGCGCGGATGGGCATGGGGTTTCATGCGCGATATTATTTCCGACGGGCAAATCAGCGGCACGGTACGGCTGTACGACATTGACCGCGAGGCGGCGGAGCGCAATCAGAAAATCGGCACGATGCTGGCGGCGCATCCCGACGCGGCATCCAAGTGGGCGTTTGAAGTCAGCAGTTCCTTGCAGGAGGCGCTCACGGGTGCGGATTTCGTCGTCATCAGCATTCTGCCGGGAACGTTTGCGCATATGCGCGGCGATGTACACCTGCCGGAGCGGGTCGGCGTATATCAGTCCGTGGGCGACACGGTGGGCGCGGGCGGCTTCATGCGGGCAATGCGCACGATTCCGATGTTCGTCGAGATTGCCGAAGCGATTCGCGACTTCGCGCCGAACGCATTTGTCATCAACTATACGAACCCGATGACGCTTTGCGTGCGGACGCTGTACGAGGTATTCCCGCAGGTGAAGGCGTTCGGCTGCTGCCACGAGGTCTTCGGCACGCAGAAGGTGCTGTGCGCGATGCTGGATGAGCAGGAGCACATTCCCGGCGTGAAGCGGCAGGACTTGTACACCACTGTCACCGGCATTAACCACTTCACTTGGATTACCTCTGCCAGCTATCAGGGCATGGATTTGATGCCGCTGTATGCCCGCTTTGTGGAGGAGCATCCCGAAGGCATTCAGCTGGGGTCGGACAATTGGATGAACAGCCATTTCGCGTGCGCGCACAAGGTCAAGTTCGATCTGTTCCGGCGCTATGGGGCGATTGCGGCGGCGGGCGACCGCCATCTGGTGGAATTCCTGCCGCAGTGGTATCTGCACAGCCCGGAGACAGCGCACCAGTGGAAATTCGACCTGACGCCCGTGTCTTGGCGCGAGGACGACCTGAAGAAGCGGATGCAGCGCTCGGACGACCTGCTCAGCGGAAAAGAGCCGCTTGACCTCACGCCGTCGGGTGAGGAAGGGCATTTGCTGCTCAAGGCGCTGCTGGGGCTGGGGAACATGGTCAGCAACGTGAACGTGCCGAATCAGGGGCAGATTCCGAACCTGCCCATTGGCGCGGTGGTGGAGACAAACGCGCTGTTCTCGCGCGGGCGCATCGATCCGATCTGCGCGGGCGACATGCCGTCGAACATCCTGCCGCTGGTAGCGCGCCACGTCTACAATCAGGAAAACACCTTGCAGGCTGCGCTGCACTGCGATCGCAAGCTGGGTTTCTCCACGTTCATGAACGACCCGCAATTGGGCGGCGTGACGCTGGAGGACGGGCAGAAGCTCTTCGACGACATGCTGCTGCATCAGCGGGATGTGCTGCCGAAGGGATGGTTTGAATAAATGAAAATCAAGCACTGGCATGTTGTTGTACTGGCACTTTTCGTGCTGCTCTGCGTCGCGCTCTTCTACCATTTCTACACGGAACGCATCTCGAACGAGGCACTTCAAGCGGTTGATTTCCAAGCGCTGCGGGCGCACAGCGCCGAACTGTTGGAAAACGGCTTTCGGGCGAATGACCAGCTGTTTTCGTCGGATTATTACGATGTGCGCCCGGACAGCACCTGCTACATTTGGCTGAATGGATCAGAGAATGATGCGGATACCCCCGTGTCTGTGGCGACGGGCTATCTCAATATCCGCAAATCGAGTCCGGATGCGGAAAATAAATGGATGCTGCGGGTTGTTCTCTGGCAGGAGGGCGGCGCGCGAGTGCGCATGGATGTGGATGCCAAAACGAGATGGGAGTGCGTCAAGCTGATGAATCAGCGTATTGTGACGCTGTTTACAGAATTCCGCATTCCGTAAACGGATGATTTGCATGAAGCTCAGGCGAATGTTGGCACTCACACTGGTGCTGATGACGCTGATGACCGCGGCGCTGGCGGCGGATGACCCCGGTCTGTACTACATCGGGGACGAAGCCATCCAGGAGAACCTGACGGGTCACACACGCATTTACAATGCGGTGGATGCCGAACCGGGCTGGCGCTACGGTTTCGTGGCATACTTGACGGACGGCACGCGCGTGTACAGCGACGTTTGCGCCGAAGATGAGGGCGCTGTGTCCTTCGATATTCCGGAGGAAACGCAGTATCTGTACTTCGTCGTGCTGGGCGCGCCGGAAAGCTATCAGGTGCACGTTTGGGACAATGACGAAGCGACGGATGCGCAGATGCCGTTTGAGATTCGGTTGGAATGGGGAAAGTGAAAATAGTATAGCATACGAGAACCCGCTGCCCATCCCTGCATTGGGGGTGAACAGCGGGTCTTTTTACGTTATATCCCTTACAGAACCGTCAAATCTTCCTTCTCGCAAGCGGCAATCGCGCCGTCATGTCCGACGACGCACACGCCGCCGTCCTTTGCCATCTGGTCAAGCACGCCGCACCACTTGAGCAGCGCGTCCTTGGTGGTGGAGAGCATTTCCGCGCGCTCACGGCAGAGATCCTCCGGCGTGATGCCGCACAGCAGGTTTTCGTCGCTGACAAGAATCTGATTCTCCGAACCCAGCGGCGGTTCGCTTTCACCGACGGTGGAAATGATGTACTTGTCAATCCGTTCGTCGCCCGCCACGAAGTCACGCAGACCCTTCGACATGCTGCGGTTGATGCCCAGCGTACGCGCCGGGGAGGGGTCGCGGTAGGAGTAAGTGACCATGCGCCCCGTCTCGCTGGTGTTCAGCCCTGCGCCGTATGCGCCACCCTGCACGCGGACTTCGTTCCACAGGTAGCTTAGGGACAGGATGTTGCTCATCACGCGCGCAATACCGCTGTACACCTTGCCCGCACGGCGGTAATCATAGCCCAGCGACGCAAAGCTGATCTGCGCCGGGATGCGGTAGGCGCACTTGGCAGGCAGGTCGCTGACATACGGCGCGGCATCCGGGATGGGCGTGCCGACCGGGTAGGCGGAGAGAATCGCGGCGGGGGCAAGCGCCTTATTCGTGGACAGGCTGAACGTGACGCGGGACTGCACCGCGCTGTCCTTGCTGAACCGCTCGCAGAGGGCAAGGAAATCCGGGTACTGTGCGTCGAAATTCTCCGCCAGCGCCTTCTGCACCATGCAGGCACTCAGACCGTTCAAGGCTTCCCGCGCTGCCGAGGCCGCGCTCATCGTCGCTGATGCGGCGTACATTGCCATCCTGTGGCCGTCGCTGATGACCTTTTGCTTCGCCATCTCGCTCAACTGGAGAATCAGCGTCTGCACACGCGCCCTGTCGTCAAAGCACGTTTCGGTCAGAATTTCCCGCACGAGCGCGGCTGCCTTGTCCACGTTCGCATCCAGCACGGAGCAGCTCACGTCCAGCACGGGCGTCGCCATTTCCGCACAGCGGGACATGACGCGCAGCTGGAACGTCAGCTTGCCGATATCGCGCTTGATGGCTTGGAAGAGGGACAGCGAATCGTGACGCTTCGTCGGCAGCTTGCCCAGCAGTTCGGGCAGTATCGACAGGCGCTTGAGTTCATCCAAGGTGAAATCGGTCAAGGAGATATACCAGTGCATGATGGTGATGCCGTTCATGGACAGATCATGCGTGATAACCTTTGCCGCGCCGCACTGCGCTTCCGCCGCGGGAATCAGCAGCGGGTCTGCGCTGATTTCGCTCAAGGACAGCACGGGCAGCGTTGCCAGCTGCTCGGCGGTGTCGGGGGTCTGCTGCCACGCGGTCAGCTTCTCGTTCTGCACGCGCAGCGCTTCCTTGTCCGCGTCCGTCCACGATGCCTGAATCGCCTGCAGGCGCGCCGTTTCGTCCGCGCGGAGTTCGTCGCCCTGCGTGTGGGACGGCACGGTGCGGATGATGCTCATCGTGCTTTCATCCAGCAGAAGTTCTGCCATCAGGCGGTCAAAGTCATCGCCTGCCGCCATTTCCCGCAGCTTCTGATAACGCTCTTCGGACAGGAGCGGCTGCAGCGGGTCGCCGCCGTAAAGCCACGCATCAAGCGCATGGATGCAGCGGAGCAGCCCCGACGGTTCGCCCGGCTGACGGGCAGAAAACTCGCTGCTGTTGATGGAGGCAGTCAGCGCGTCCTTGTCCAGCCCGGTTTTAAGCAGCTGCTGCACGGTGTCGCGGATCATCTGGCGCAGTTCCTGCTCACTGCCATCGGCAATGTTGCGCAGGGTCAGCATCATGTACGGCTGCGCCATCGCGTTGTCCAGAGACATGCTTACATCCTGACACTTGCCCGTCGCCAGCAGCGCCTTCTTCAGCGGCGCGTCATTGCTGCCCGTCAGCACATCAAAGAGGATTTCCGTCGCCGTGACGCGCACCGTATCCGACCACGGCGCAACAATCTTCGCCAGCGTCAGCATGGTCTTGTCGGCAGTATCCTCCTCGGCGCCGATTTCATACGCCTGTTCCGCTTCAGCGGCGAAGGGCTTCTGCATGGGAATTTCGTGCTTCTCGTCCAGCCGGTCGAAGCGGCTCAGGTACTCCTCCGCCAGCGTCAGCACCTTGTCCAGCGGAATCGCGCCATCAAGGAAAATGCGCGCGTTCGACGGATGATAATAGCGGCGGTACATGCGCAGGAACTGCTCGTAGGTCAGGTCGGGGATGTGCTTCGGGTCGCCGCCGGAATTCCAGCCGTAGCAGTTGTCCGTGAAGAGGACATCCAGCGTCTTCTGGTAAATCTGCTCGTCCACATCGCTCATGGCGCCCTTCATCTCGTTGAACACAACGCCCTTGTACAGCGGCGCGCCGTTTTCGTCCAGCTCGATGTGCCATCCTTCCTGATAGAAGATGTTCGGGTCTTGCAGGATGCGCGGCGCGAACACAGCATCCAGATACACTTCCGCCAAGTTCAGGAAGTCCTGCTCGTTGCGGCTGGAGACGGGGTAAATCGTCTTGTCGGGGAAGGTCATCGCGTTCAGGAACGTCGCCATGCTGCTCTTCATCAGCTCGACGAACGGTTCACGAACGGGATACTTGGCGCTGCCGCAGAGCACAGAATGCTCCAGAATATGGAATACGCCGGTCGAATCCTCCGGCAGGGTCTTAAACGCGACGCAGAACGTCTTGTTCACCTCGCCGTTATCCACCCAAACCAGCTGTGCGCCGGTCTTTTTGTGGTGCATTTCCACCATCTGCCCGTGCAGCTCTTCGCTTTCACGCACACGGTCAACGCAAAAGCCGTGACGCGCCGCAGTTTCGTTCAAATTCATCATGGGGAACTCCTTTCCCTGTGACCCAATCAGATAGGCGGGTCATTCATCTCCTTTATCATAGCACAACGGGCAGTTGAGTACAAGCGCGAATTGGCTGATATTTATTAAACGGTTATCGAATGCGCAGGAGTTCCGAAACATCCTTGCGCTTGGGGGCGGCAGGAGATTCCGCAGGCACGCCAATCGGAATCAGCGCCGACACGCTTTCCGTTTCCGGCAGATTCAGCACGTCCTTGACCTTCGTTTCATCATAAATGCCGAGGATGACCGTGCCAAGCCCCGCATCATGCGCGGCGACGCAGAAGGCTTCCGCCGCCAGCCCTGCATCGAAGGACTGCCAGTGCGTCCCTTTGCTGGTGGTGAACGAGCCGTCGCGTTCATAGCCGCTGCGGCCGTTCACGGTCGTAAGGACAATCAGCGCGGGCGCGCCGTGCAGGGTATCAATGTTCTTTTGAAAGCCCATCGTGCATTCGTCCGCTACGCGGTCAATTTCCTCGCGCTTGGTCAGCAGGGTATAGCGGGTGGTCTGGGAGTTCTTCCAGCTGGGCGCATACGCGGCGACGGCGACGATAGCGCGGATGGTGTCGGGCGACACAGGCGTTGGCTGGAACTTGCGGATAGAACGGCGGGCGGTAAGAGCGTTGCTCATGAGGGGTGTCCTCCTTATCAGCACATAAATGGATTTTGTGGATTTCGAGACGTGATTCATCGGGTTTTGTGATGCTTCCATGCTGATTATACGATTTCCAGATAAGAATGCGCCGCGAATTTTTCATTCTGGCTAACGTGAATGAAACGCAGCGTAGCAGCGCTACGCTAAGTGGAATGAGCGGACGCCAGAAGGGAAAAGGCGCAAGCAGATGGCGCAGGTGAATCTGGAAATAGTATTATACCACATCCGCCGCGCGCTGCATAGGATGGCGACAGGAAAAGAACAGCGGAACACATCCACCTATCAAAAACGCGCCTCCCGAAGTTTCCGGGAAGCGCGCTTTTGTCTGACAAGTTTTGAGAAAAATCAGTGGCAGCCCTTGCATTTGCCGCAGTCGCCGCCGCAGCTGCAAGCAGAATTGCCGCTTTTCTTGTCCTTGATCATCTTCCAAATGATTGCGCCAACAATCACCAGAAGTACACCGCCAACAATCCACGTTGCCATGATTCGTTCCTTTCTGCGCCTGTGCGGATGGAGGAAAACCGCTTTTGCGCGATAGAACATATGCCGGAGGGAAAGCGCAGATGATGCAGAACCCGCGCCAGCCCTCCGGCGTTCACAAGAGGGGTCTCAGAAAGCACCGGATGCAGCGGCGCTTTCCTCGGTTAAGCCCGATGGAAAATCAGGCAGAAACCTTCTGGGTGAGGTGGTTGTCGTTGTAAGGATTCTTACGAACGACCAGATACACCAGGCCAGCCAGCAGCAGGATGGCAATCGCCGTCGCAACGGTGAAGCCAGCGCCGCTGAAGAGCAGGCCAAGCTGATAGACAATCAGGGCGACGACGTAAGCGAACGCGCACTGATAGCCAACCGCAGCCAGCGTCCACTTGGCATTGTTGAACTCACGCTTCATCGCGCCGATGGCCGCGAAGCAGGGAGCGCACAGGAGGTTGAAAATCATGAAGGCATATGCCGCCAGACGGCCGTGACCGTTGGAGGACTCGTTAAACGCCGTCGCAATCGGGCTGAGGGCTTCCGCCTTCTCTTCCTCGGTCATGTTCTCGTCGTCAACAACGTCCGCCGCGTCATCCGCGCCATACAGCACGCCCAGAGCGCCAACGACTTCTTCCTTCGCAACCAGACCCATGACCGTAGCGACCGTGGACGGCATATTGCCGAAGCCCAGCGGCTTGAACACCACGCTGACCGGGTTGCCGATCTTGCCAAGGATGGAGTTGTCCATATCCGCGACAGCGCCCCAAGAGCCAGCCGCGCGATCCATTTCGGGCGCAAGTTGCGGTTCTTCCTCGTCTTCTTCCAGCGTTCCAGCTTCCGCCTTCGCGTTGTAATCAGCCAGTTCCGTCTGGTAGGTCTGCTGCGCTTCAAGCTGCACGTCCGCCGCGGGCGCCCAGCCGTAGGTCTTCGTAAACCAAATCACGATAGAGGACAGGAGGATGACCGTGCCAGCGCGCTTGATGAAGCTCCAGCCGCGCTCCCACACGCTGTGGAACACGTTGCGGCCAGACGGGAAGTGATACGCCGGCAGCTCCATGACGAAGGGAGCCGGGTCGCCCGCGAACATCTTCGTCTTCTTCAGCATGATGCCGGAGATAACAATCGCCGCCACGCCGATGAAGTATGCGGACGTCGCAATCCACGCGCTGCCGCCGAAGACCGCCGCGGCAATCAGACCGATAATCGGCATCTTCGCGCCGCAGGGGATGAAGGTCGTGGTCATGATGGTCATCTTGCGGTCACGGTCGCTCTCGATGGTACGAGAAGCCATGATACCGGGAACGCCGCAGCCAGAACCAATCAACATCGGGATGAAGCTCTTGCCGGACAGACCGAACTTGCGGAAGATACGGTCCATGATGAAGGCGATACGAGCCATGTAGCCGACGTCTTCAAGGATAGCCAGCAGGAGGAACAGCACCAGCATCTGCGGCACAAAGCCCAGCACCGCGCCGCAGCCGCCGACGATACCATCAACAATCAGACCGCTCAGCCAGCCCGCACAGCCAACGCCGTCCAGCCACGTCTGAAGGTTGCCCTGCACGATTTCCGCAACGAACACATCATTCGTCCAGTCCGTCAGCAGGCTACCAATCGTCGTCACGGAAATGTAATACACAAGGAACATGATAAGCGCGAAAATCGGCAGCGCCAGCACGCGGTTGGTCACCACGCGGTCAATCTTGTCCGAAACGCTCAGACTGCCCTTCGCCTTGCCCTTCTTCACCGCGTTCTGCATCAAGGTGTTGATGTAGGCGTAACGCTGATTGGTGATGATGGACTCGGCGTCGTCATCCATTTCCTTTTCGCAGGAGGAGACAGCTTCTTCGATGCCCTTCTTGACATCTTCGGACAGCTTCAGTTCCGCAACAACCTTCTCGTCGCGTTCGAACAGCTTCACGGCGTACCAGCGCAGGAAGCGGGGATCAACCTTGCCGCCGATGAGGTCTTCAATATGCGCCAGCGCGTGTTCCACCGAGCCGGTGAATACGTGCGGATGTTCGCCCGTCGTGCGGTTCTTGGCAGCAGCGGCAGCCTTTTCAGCTGCCTTCACGCTGCCTTCGCCCTTCAGCGCGGAAGTCTCGACGATTTCCACACCCAGCGCTGCGCTCAGCTTCTTCATGTCGATCTTGTCGCCGTTTTTGCGGGACACATCGATCATGTTCATCGCGATGACCATCGGCGTGCCGAGTTCAAGCAGCTGCGTGGTCAGGTAAAGGTTGCGTTCGATGGAGGTGGAGTCCACAATATTCAGGATGGCATCAGGCTTGTCGTTCACCAGGTAGTTGCGGGCGACGACTTCCTCCAGCGTGTAGGGAGACAGGGAGTAAATGCCGGGCAAGTCCTGAATGACCACATCGTCATTGCCCTTGAGCTTGCCTTCCTTCTTTTCAACCGTAACACCCGGCCAGTTGCCGACGAACTGACGAGAACCCGTCAGCGCGTTGAACATGGTCGTTTTGCCGCAGTTCGGGTTGCCTGCGAGCGCAATCGTAATCGCCATTTTCGGCGCCTCCTTATGCGAATTTGTCTTAACTAACCCCACCAGAGACTCCGCCTCTGGACTCCGCAAGGGACTCTGTCCCTTGACCCTTTCTCGCGATTGCGTTGAGCGCGCTTCCATACTGTATGCGCGTGGAAGGCTTGGAACGACGCGAAATCAGGTTTTATCGTAAGGGAAACAGAATTACTGAACCTCGATCATTTCCGCATCCGCCTTGCGCACGCTCAGCTCATAGCCGCGCACGGTCAGCTCCATCGGATCGCCCAGCGGCGCAACCTTGCGCACATGGACTTCCGTCCCGCGGGTCAGTCCCATGTCCATGATGCGGCGCTTGACGGCACCTTCACCATGCAGGCGGACAACCACCGCGGTTTCCCCGACCTTGACATCCTTCAGGGTTTTCATGCCTTCTGCCTCCTTTTCCTCAGTTCACCAGCACACGCATAGCCATGGATTGGCTCAACGCAACACGGCTATCCTTGACAGCGCAAATCAGATTGCCGCCCATTTTGCTGACGACCGTCACTCTTTCGCCCATCACGAAGCCCAGCTCCGCCAGATGCTGACGCACCTCATCCTGTCCGGTGATTTTGCCAATCACACCAGACTCGCCAATTTCCACCATGCCCAACGGCATCATGTTCCATGACCTCCTTGTGTCAGTCCTTTTGCGGATAGTTTATTCCAACTAATCCGGCGATTCGCAAGCGTTAGTTTAGCATAACTAATAGGCTATGTCAAGCGTTTTTCGCGTGTTTTTTTGTTTTTTGTCCACCTTTTTTCTGGTCTTTGCATCGTTTGCCCAATTCGGGGGAATGCTGACCAGCAAAAACAAAGGGCAGCTCTGCTTTGCAGGGAAATCAGATACTTTTCCGAACAAAATCGAACCACCCCCTATCAAAAACTTCTGATTATCACCACTATGGCTTAAAGTGCCGAAGGGAGCACGAAGAAAGCCCCTTTGTCACCTCCGCCGAGGCGAAATCCCCTGCATGATCATGCGATTCTATCAGAAAATGAAAACCGCAAAAAAGAGGTGCGAGAATGAAGGAATGGGCGGTCTGGATGGCGAACAAGATGGAGGAGCAATTGCTGCGGATGGAGCAGCTGCGGCTCAGTGAATTTGTTGCATATGAGAAGAACTGGAAGAAGCGTCTTCTGATGCAGTTTGTAGGCGGAATTGCAAGAGGATTAGGGACAGCGGTTGGGTTTACGCTTCTGGGCGCGCTGGTGGTGTGGCTGCTGCAAGGACTGGTGCAAAGGAATCTGCCGATTATCGGGGATTTCCTGACCCAGCTGCTGAACCTCGTGGAAGGCAAGGGCAGCGGCAGCTAAAGCGTCCCCGCCCGTAACTTCGCGCTTCCGCAGAAGCGCCCCAAGCTGCTCTATCCGCCATTTTCACATTGTCGCGTCAATGGGCGCGACCTGATTCCGCCGCTTCCCAAATCATTATCACCAGAAAGGGCTATCATCACCATGCGCAAACCCGTTTCCCAAAGGCTGCTGCCTCTCCTGCTCATCCTCCTGACCCTCGCGCTTGACCGCTTCACCAAAGCCCTCGCCGTTGCGCTGCCGGATGAGCGCACCCTCATTCCCGGCATTCTTCGTTGGATTTATGTTGAAAATACGGGCATGGCGTTCAGCCTGTTCAGCGGGCGCTCGTGGATGCTGGGCGTGGTGTCCGTCACCGCGGTTATCGCCGGATGGCTCGTCCTCCGCCGCTATCAGCTCAGTGGATGGAGCAGAACCGCGGCGGCGCTGATGATTGGCGGCGCGCTTGGCAACGCCTACGACCGCTTGGCGCTGGGCTATGTCGTCGATATGCTGGATATCACCCTGTTCCCCTTCGCAGTGTTCAATATTGCGGACGCGGCGCTCGTCGTCGGCACAGTGCTGATGGCGTACTGCATCGTGTTCCGCACGGAAGATTGGAGGAAAATCAATCATGACGCAAATGATGCCTGACGCACTCGAATCGCGCACTATCTCCATCCCCGGCGACGGCCGTCGGCTGGATGTTGCCCTGTCCGAAGCCGCTGGGCTGACTCGCTCGCGGGTGGCGGCGCTGATGGCGGACGGAAACGTCACGGTGGACGGGAAAGTCGAGACGAAATCCGGCGCAAAGGCGAAACCGGGGCAAACTGTCGTCCTGATGATTCCCACGCCGAAGCCCGCCGTGCCCGTCGCGCAGGAAATTCCGCTCACGATTCTCTATCAGGATGACGACCTCGCCGTCGTCCTGAAGCCCTGCGGCATGGTCGTTCACCCCGCCGCCGGCAATGAGGACGGCACGCTCGTCAACGCGCTCCTGCACCACCTTGACCACTTGAGCGGCATCGGCGGTGAACTGCGCCCCGGCATCGTCCACCGGCTGGACAAGGACACCAGCGGTCTGCTGCTCGTGGCAAAGAACGACCAGAGCCAACTCGCCCTCAGCCGCCAATTGCAGGAGCGGCAGATGGAGAAGCACTACCGCGCGCTGGTTGAAGGGAATCTGCGCGAGGACAGCGGGCGCATCGACCAGCCCATCGCGCGGAGCAAGAAAGACCGCAAGAAAATGGCGATTGACCCCGAAGGCCGCCCGTCGATTACGGACTGGACGGTGCTTGCGCGCGGGCGGAACGTGACGCTGCTGGACGTCCACATTCTGACCGGGCGGACGCACCAAATCCGCGTGCACATGAAGTCCATCGGGCATCCGGTCTGCGGCGACCCGATTTACGGCTCCGGCAAGGGCGCGAAAGTCCCCCGCCTGATGCTGCACGCGTACACGCTTTCGTTCACGCACCCACGGACGGGGGAAAGGATGACGTTCACCGCGCCGCTGCCGGAGGAGTTTGTGCAGGGGCTAAAGGGGAACGGGATTGAATAGGATTCTTGAACGCAAAAAGCGCAACCGATTTTCGTCGATTGCGCTTTGAGAGAATATGAGCAAGTTTATTTTGATTTCTTTAAGGCACAACCGCACAAATGAGGTGGTGCCTTAACAATCGAATTTGCTTCCTTTTTACTGCGCCACAGTGAACAGCGCAAAGAAATACCCTTTCTTCTCCATAAGCTCGTCGAAGCTGCCCGCCTCGGCGATTCGTCCGTCCTTCAGGACGAGGATGCCGTCATAGCGGTGGAGCAGGGATTCCTCCAGCGTATGCGTCACGATGATGCGGGTCATACCATGCAGGTCAAGAATATCGCTTGTGACCTGATAGGCCGTTTGTGCGTCCAGCGAAGCCGTTACCTCGTCAGCCAGAAGGACGGAGGATTTTTTCAGCAGGCTTCGGGCAATGGATATGCGCTGCTTTTCGCCGCCGGACAGCCCGCTGCCGCCCTCGCCGCAGAGATAGTCTTCTCCCCGTTCCGCGATCAGCCCCGTTAGATGGGCGCGGCGCATCGCCTCGTCAAGCTCCTGCCGTGGGAAACTGCGGAACATGGAAACATTATCCTTTATGGAGGCATTGAACACGAATACATTCTGTTGTATGGCTGAAATCGTTTCATACAGCGATTCCGGGGCGATACTGCGAAGCTCCGTTCCGTCGAGCAAGATGCTTCCAGCATATTCCCTGCTCCCCGCCATCAACAGATGAAGCAGCGTTGATTTTCCGCTGCCACTGCCGCCTACAATGGCATAGGCTTTGCCGACCTTAAACTCGGCGGAGAGCTCGTGCAGCACATCCTTTTCTCCGTCATAGCTGAACGACACCTGTTCGAGACGAATGCCCTTCTCCAGCCGGGAAAGCGTCGCGCTGCCGCCAGAGGTAGGATTCTTTTCCAGCGCCGTCGCCAGCTTGTCGATCAGCCCCAGCGCCGCCTTGCGGCTTGCCAGCAGCCCCGGCAGCTCCGCGATGGGCTGAATCATAAAATTCATCAGGTTTACGAAAATAATCAGAACACCGGGGGTCAACCCATAGCCGGACAGAGCGAGGTACGCTCCAATGAGAAACACACCAAGCTGCGCAAAAATGCCCGTCACAGCGCCGATCATACCCACGAGGATCTTGATCCTCCGCTTGCTGAACTTATCCCCCTCCAAAGCCCGGTTGCTTTCGGCAAAGAGCTTATAGACTTCCTTCTCCGCCTTGAAGCTCTTAACGACCGAGAATCCGCTGAGGCAGTCGTGCAGCGCGGCGGTAAAGTCCTTGTTTCGCTCCGACACACGCTTTTCAGCTTCTTGCAGTTTATTTCCCGTCAGGAGGGAAGCGACCAGCGGCAAAATCGTAACGCCGATGGCGATGGCGGTCATAACCGGGGAGTACCACAGCATCATGGCGAGCGCGCCGATGAATGTCACAGTTTTTGTGATCAGGGAAAGCTGCTGCGCAAGATAATCCGCCTCTATGCTGCCTGCGTCGTTGGTCAGAGCCGAAAGATAGGCAGCCGTACTCTCGTCCCGAAAGGATGAAATGCTCTTTTCCGTGAGCTTCTGAAAGGCGAAATCTTTATACTGCCGCATGGCTCTCTCAATAAAGCGGGGCTGCGAAATATAGTCCAGCAGAAACGCCGCTACGCAAAGCAGCACAAACCCTCCGCTGATTTTTGCGAGCGTTCCGATGGGAAGCGCACCAGGAACACCGGATGCTGCATCGATAAGCTGCTGCATGATCCACGAAAGAATCAGATTGAGCGTGCCTGCAACCAATGCGCCAAAGACAGCGACGCAGAGAGCAGGGATGTTCCGACGATAAAACTGCGCTGAGAGTTGCTTTTTCAGCGGTTTATTCTTCATGGTCATTTACCTTCCTCCACATAGTAGAGAGTATATCGTCCCCGATGGCAGCAAGCGTGCACACTGTTTATCTTGTCGAGGAAGCTGCTCTTGTCCTCATTTCTCAACCCGGAAAGAACACGATCTCCCCAAAGCAGGAAGGGAGGCTCTGCCTGCTTCGGCAGAGCCTCCCTGGGCAGCATCCGTTGTACCGGAAAGGCAGTGAATTATTCCACAACCTTCGCGCCGGCAGCGATCGCGTCTTCCTTGGTTCTGAAGAACTGCCAAGTGCTTTCCACGGTGGGGGTGATTTCCTTCTGGTCGCGGATGTACTGTGCCAGAATGTTACGCACCTGACCGTTATCGTTGCCCAGCGTATCGCCGGTGTACATATCCGTGAGGCTGTAATCCTCAGGAGTCAGACCAGCCGCCTGCATGAAGCCGGCGCCGCCGGTGAAGCGGTAGTTGTTCATCACCACGGAGAACACCTGATCAGGCGCCACGGGCTGACCCTGATACTGCATGTTCTGGATGCGCTTTCCTTCAGGCGCATAGTAGTGGATTTCGTAGTACAAACCGTAGATTTCATCGGTGTAGTAGCCACCGCCAAGGTAATCGGGGTTCGACGCACTGGTGTAGTTGGTGGTAGCATGCTCCAGCCACAGCCGCAGCTGTTCGCCGGTCATGTTCACGCGATAGAGCCAGTTTTCAAACACGTACAGCTGATACAGCAAACGCATCGGAACGTCGCCCGCAGGAATCAGGTCGCGAACCTCGGCGCCGCTGGTCAGAGGCGCGCAGATGGACAGCTGCGCAGGAACCGCAGACAGCTGCGCCTTGTTCAGCAGATCCATCAGCGCGGTGGGCTGCAGGGAGATGTTCTCATTGGAGAAAGCGCCGGTAGCAGTGCCAAGAGGCTGATCCAGATAAGCCTGCAGCTCCTCGTTGTAGGGAGCCAGCGCCGTGGCAACCTTCTGATTTTCCACCAGGCCTTCCTGATCCGCCAGGAAGCGGTAGCCGTTTTCAGCCGTCACAGGGGTCACAGTCTTGGTCGCCGGGTCGTAGGCGAGCTTCATGAAGCCCAGGCCTTCACCGGCGCCACCTGCCAGCACGGGCACAACCTTGCCCTCGGCATTGAGGATGTCCTCACGGTAGTCGGTCTTATGGAAGTGACCATACACAACCGCGTCAATCCCGGTAGTCAGGTTAATCATTGCGCGAACCTGGTTTTCGTAGTCCGCGGGGTTGTTGCCATCGGTAGAAACAGCGTCTTCCACGCCGGAGTGCGCCACGACAATCACCACGTCGCAGCCCTCCTGCTCGCGCAGGATCGGCACGAAGTGCTCAACCGTGGGAACCAGATTGCGGAAGTCGATGCCCTCATAGTGGGACTCAACCTCCCAAGCGGGGATGTTGGGCGTATCCATGCCGATGACGCCAACCTTCACGCCCTCAAATTCCTTGACGATGTAAGGGACGCCCATCCAGGAATCCCACTCGGTGCCCTTCGCCACAAAGTTGGCGGCGGACATGGGCACGGAATGCTCCTCGCCGTTGTCGGGGCTCATCACATACTCAATCTGACGCTTGAGAATCGGCAGATCGTTGTTGAACTCGTGATTGCCCAAGCACCACATGTCGTAGTCCATCAGGCGCAGCGCCTTCATCATGGGATCGTCCTTTTCAGGAGCGAAGTAGGAGTAGTAATAGGTCATGGCAGAGCCCTGCACGGTATCGCCGCCATCCACCAGAATGACGTTCTTTTCCGTAGCACGAACCTGCTCGATCATGGAAGCGATCATGGACAGACCCACGTTCGGAGAAGGTTCGCCAGTGGCGTAGTTGATGGGCAGCACTTTGCCGTGCACGTCGCTGGTCGCGATGACGGTAATCATGATGGGATCCGCATTCTCTGCGAACGCCACGCAGCCCACCAGGGGGAGAATCATGGTCAGCGCCAACAGAAGGGATAGGAGCTTCTTCATGATGGGCAC
>OOCB01002162.1_pt1 | contig 23529 bp, 17 predicted proteins | sample 1671351 | NCBI WGS metagenome assembly OOCB01 (sample SAMN06348148, study PRJEB24527) | human gut metagenome | biome: human gut; feature: ankylosing spondylitis patient; material: feces | host: Homo sapiens | place: China | collected 2015-10 | reverse complement strand
TTCTTGAATTATTTTTAAATCTGATATATCAATAATTTCTTTCTGTAGTGTTTTGTTGTAAAATGCTGCATCTTCTAACAGATTATTAATTGCCTTATTTTTGATGTTTTCTGTTATATTTTTATTTGCATTTATCTTCTGGATAACCTGTTCAAACACCTCTTGTGGAGAAAGTGCCGATGAAAGCTGTGTGCATTTTGAAGTTGTAAGCTCTTCAGAGGGAAGTCTATAATTATTTTTTTCTATTTTGTTTATGTACTCACTTGCAAAAGAAGAAATTACTGCTTTACATTCTTTTTCACTGATTGTTTTTTGTGATTTTGCTTCAATACCAAGAGATGCTGCCTCTTTTGTGATGATAAATCTTTGCCTGTCGTTACTTTGTTTATCAATAAGCTTTGAAATAAAATTCTGCTTTTCTTCCGGTGTTTCCATTTCGTTGACTGTTTTCTGTATATATTCATGCGTATTTTCAGTTATTCCATTCTTGCTTCTGTATGTGCTTTCAAGCGCCGCTCCATATAGCAATTTGTCTGCAATAGAAGCCTTATCTATGACGTTCAGCCTCATGTTTTTTTCTTTATATTTTTCTGCAATCTGATAAAGCAGTTTGTCATCTGATGTCTTTGATACAGCAATCGCTATTGCAAGCTGTGCAAAGTCCTCTCTTTTTGCCTTTGTTATTTTATCAAACTGGTTTTTATAATTATCCAAGGCTTCATCTAATAAATCTGATGATTTCATGTCGGTTACTGTTATTACATTGCCAAGTGCTGAAAATCCGTAAAAGGCTTCTTTTATGTCTTCAAATCGTGTTTTCTCATTACTGATATCGTTTTGTTCTACCTTTTCATGTTTGTCCTGCTTTGGCTCTTTTATAACTTTTTTATCTTTATTTACTTCTCTTGGAGTTATGCTTTCCCAGTCAAAATCTTTTTCGTCTACTGTTTTGCTAATCTGTTCAGTATATTTTCCCTGCTCATAGTTTGCAAGCAGTTCTCTTATTACATTTTTGGCTGCGACTGACACTTCATCATACCGCATTCCACTGCTGAGGCTGTTTGCATATGCACTGTACATCTCATTTTTTTTCGAACCTTCTAATGTTTCTATGTATGCCATATCTTTTATGAACATTTGCTCAGCCTGTTTTTTTGATATTGCATCAGCGCTGAGTAATAAGACAAGTTCCTGCCCCTTCTCTTCATATGCCGCATGCATTACGGCAAAAAATGGTGATGATTGCTTTTCAGCCTCTTGGTTTTTTTCATCCTGAACTGATTCCTGTTCAGTCTTGTCATCTTTTTTAAATTCAGGGTTATGATATTCTATTGTGTCGTGTATAAAATTTGAAACCTTTTCTATAAAATTAGTTATATGTGTAGCTTTTCTTATGAGCCCACTCACTATTCCTGTATCATATTTATCAACAGGGCCATAGCCAGGCCGTCTTTTCATTTCCGCCAGCTCTTTCCTGAAGTTTTGAAGTTGCTGCATGAGTACTGTTTTTGATTTTATTTTCTGCCAGGAGTCATCTTTTTCATTTTCGCTTAGTTTAATCCTTCTTGTTTCAAATTTATTGCTTCTCTCTTTGTTATTTAGCTTTATTGCAGAATCTAATGTCTTACGGTCCTCCCGACTGATTCTCTTGTCTAATATATTTATTGCAATCTGCAGGTCTTCCGGTCTTTCTGTACGTGCCAGTTTTTTAAATTCATATTTAAATTCGCTTCTTATTTTAGCCTTTTCTATTTCCTGTTTTTCTTTTGGCATTTTTTTTAGTATTTCTTTATCCACGTAAAGTTTCTTTTCCATATCCTCTGCCAATTTATTTGCTTTTGCGAAATCAGGGACATTCAGCCTGATAAGTGTTTCATTGCTGTATAATTTTATTACTTTTTCAAAATTTTCCATCCTAAGTTTGTCATCATCTGTCATAAAGCCCTGCTCTGCAATTGCATTTTCCAAGTTCTTCGTTATTTCGTCAACTATGTTCTGTAAATCATACGATTTTACATCTTTCATGGAGTCTTTAAATTGGTCATATATATAATCATCAAGGTTCGTATTTTCCCTTCCGTATGCATGCCCATGTTGTAAAAATAACACAGTCATGTCTGCAATTGCATCTTTATGCATTTCAATTACCGAATCTTTTTTTAATATTTTTTCTTCTTCAGGCTGACGTGAATTGTATTTATCAATTACTTTATCTAATTTATCCAATGCATCGCCATTTATATTTGCATATAAGTTGTTCACATATTTTTGCTTACACACACTTCCTTCAAGATGCTGTTCTTTGAATTTTTCTTCCAGCATTTTTTCAAGGTCTTCTATTTTATTTTTTTTATTTTCAAGCTTTTTTACAAGCTCATCTTCTCTTTCATACGTCATAATTTATTCCTCCTTATGCCAATTTTCGGTTGTTTCCGGTATATTTTGTTTAATTTCATATACTTAATATGCAAAATATCGTAGAAACAAAAAAAACAGACCGGAACATTTTCCGGCCTGTCTAACGAAACGCAGCATCTTTTTTCAGCATGCCTCCAGTGACTCACGCAGTACTGCGATTCCTTTACTGTACACTTTTTTAACATTATGTGGTGTCATTCCTGTTTCTTTTGCAATTGCAGTGAATGATACGCCTTCAATTGCTTTCAGCCGGATGATTCTGCGGCTGAGTTCGTCAACTGCTGAAAGCATATCATTAACAACGAAACTATCTGTCAGGGACATGTCTGACGGTGTATTTTCAAGTACATCGTAAGACACCTTTGTGTGGTCAACCTTCATTTCTCTTTTTACGATTTTGTGGCTGAGCCCGGTTTCTTTCGCAAGGCTTTCGACTGTGGCCATATTGCCATTTGTTTCAATCCTGCTTTTTGCGCGGTTGATGGAGTTATGAATGGATGCGAAATATTCGGAGCTTTCCCCGGCAATAAACCGCACGTGCTTACTGATTTCCTTTTTGATAAAAGGAGTACTGTATGTAGTAAAGGCACCTTTTTCAGGGTCGTAAGAATGCATGGCGTTCATGATACCGATAACGCCCTGTTGGTACATTTCAGGGATTTCCTTATGGAATGTCGGGTAGCTGCTGTTGATTACATCATACACATATTTAGAGTATTTATTAATCATCTGTTCATTGCCTGCTTTTTTGTCTTTTCTGTAGATTGCCATGATTTCAACATCACTCATGCGGCCCTGGTTTTCTGTTCTCTTTTCCATATTCTGATTTCTCCTTTTTGATTACTCGCCAGCTTCGCTGGACTCGTTACCAGACTTCGAACGGGGATTCCCCGTTCTTCGTTGATAAAAAACACTGTTTTCGTTTCGTCTTATTTGATATGCCGAAATTTTATGGCTGCTGTAAATTTTTGCGAATTATTTTTAAATAAATTTTTACGATTTTTTTTTTGCATATTGTCATTATTTTGTAAGATTTTATTTTTTCGTGATTCAGGCATGTTATATATGAAAAATCACATAAAGAAAGGAGATACATACTATGGATAACGTTATGTATCAGCAGGCCGCAGTGTCTGCAAAAACAAAGAAGGAAACTCGTAGACCATCTTTTCTTTTTGTTCTTGGAATGATTGGAACCATTTTATTTTCATTCCTTGTCGTATCTGAGTTTATGAAGACTCCTGTATACGGTGCAGACCTTGGGAATTGTCAGTACAGACAGAGCGATGAATTAGAATCATTTGAATCATTGTTCTCTGACACTGCTGCAAGTGCGCAGGAAGCGACCGGGTATTATGCGCAGAAGATTCTTATTCCGGTTGTCATATTTTGCTTTGCTGCGCTGGCTGTTATTTTTGCAATTGTAAAAATAACATCGAAAGTTGATATGTTGAAACGTTATTTTGATGTATGGAAGAATCACCGTTAGGGTCTATACTTTGGTCATTCTTCCATAGAGGCGTGTGTTTTTACATGCGCTTCTTTTTTTATGTAATTCCAAATGTTCCAGGCAGCCAAAACTCTCCTCTTATCATCTGAATCACCCAAAAAAGGCCAAGTATAACCAGGCATACTAATAGAAACTGCAGTATGCGTAAGCAAATCCAGTATGTCTTATATTTTCCAAGCCATCCTCGGATTATCCAAATCCCCATTTTATCTGATTTTTTTGAGTTACATTCTTTGCATGCCGGTGCAAGATTACGTATATCATTTACGCTTCCGCACCTCCTCATTGCCAGCATCATTTTTGCACGGGCTGTCTTTTGTGTTTTTGCTACCGGGATTATATGGTCAACAAATACTTTATCCTTGCTTAATTTCTTATTACAATATCTGCATCGGTAAGGCCCTTTTGTCCTCTGAAAAAAAGTCTGTCTGTAATTGCTTGCACGTTCATACTCCACGCGGTAACATGTATATTTAATCCCTGCTTTTTGAAGTTTTTTTATTTCTTTTTTTGGCTTATCTATATAATTGTAAGTATTATCTTTTTGTGTTTTTTTTCTGCATATTTTTTTGACGGTATTTAATTGATATTGTTTTGGATATGTTTTTAAAATCCAGTTTCCTTTCATTTATTTTCTGTTCCTTTTTGTTTTTCTTTTTGGCTGTCTGCCTTAAAGATAAAATGCAAAAAGAATACAGAATGGTTCGTTTTTTTGTATAAAAAAGGCAGCTGCCTGCAAAAATGCAGCCGCCTTGTGTGTCTGGATTCAAAAAATATAGAAATATTGTGGGTCGAGAGTGGGTCCCGAGAACTGTTTCTATGCCGCAGGATGAAAGCCTGCAAATTTTTTCTTTTTCTTTTCAGTTACTTTGATATTTTCATTACCAAATTTTATTCTTGCTTTCTGTATAACTTCCGGTGTGACTGAGATTTCGCCGAGAAGCTCAGGTTTTCTGGTCTTTAGTGACATTACATAAACGTAATCGCCGAGACCTGAATTTTCCCTCATAAAATCAGACGCAAGCTTTTTGATATTGATTAATGAAGTATCAGGTGTTGCAATCCATAATATTACAGGAGTTTCTTTCATCTCACATACTTTATTAAGCATGATTGAACTGTCTTCTCCTCCTCCCCTTACTTTTCCCTGTATGAATACAAGGCCGTCTTCATGTAGTTCGGAAGCGTACTGCTGGATTGCCCTGTCGAACAGCATTACAGTTATTGATTCTGTCTCATCTTCTACTTTCAATATCATCATCGGGTTGCCATTTTTAGTAACCTTTCTTGTTATTTCAGTGATAACCCCATAGATTGAGACCTTATCATTGTTTTCAAATACAGAATTCTCATCAAGTATATCAGCGATATCAACAGCTCCGTGTTTTTTCGCAGCTTCTTCAATCTCTGATGCCGGATGACCGGATATATACATTCCCGTTGCATCTTTTTCAAATCTGCATTTCTGCAGGAAATCATATTCCGGAAGTTCATTCATGCAGAATGAGTTACTTGGTTTTTCAAGTCCAATATCAAATAATGTCAATTGGCCTTTATCAATATTTTTGTTTGCTTTTTTAATATTATTAAGAATATCGCCAAGATTTTCTACAAGTGTGTGTCTTGTGTATCCGAAGGAATCAAGCGCACCAGATTTTGCAAGTGATTCAAATGCCTTCTTATTAAAATCAAGATGGCGTGTCACAAAGTCTTCAATATCTTCATAGGAACGTTTTTTCCTTTCTTTTGGAATGCTTGTTGCGATTTCTTCTCCAACTCCCTTTAGTGCGAAAAGACCGAAACGGATGCTTTCATTTTTGTTTTTGTCTTCTTCAATAGAAAATCCATACTCAGAATTTCTCACATCAGGTGGAAGGATGTTAACTCCCATTGCCCTGTATGAATTTACATATTTCATCAGTTTTTTGGAATCATCCATTACGGATGTCAAGAGACCGACTGCAAATTCAAGCGGATAATTTACTTTCAGGTATGCTGTCTGCATACTGATTGCTGCATAAGCGGCTGCATGGGATTTATTAAATGCATATTTTCCAAAGTCTTCCATCTGGCTCCACAGGTCTTCTGCTACTGTCTTTTTGATTCCATGGTTAATACATCCTTCAATACCAAGTTCTTCATCACCATAAACAAAATGAATTCCTTCCTGCTGCATGATATCTTGTTTTTTCTTTCCCATCGCTTTACGGACTAAGTCAGCCCTGCCCGTTGAGAATCCGGCAATTGCCTGGACAATGAGCATGACCTGCTCCTGGTATACGATAATTCCGTATGTGGACTCCAGGATTGGCTTTAATTCAGGCGCCGCATATTTAATTCCGCTAGGATTGTGTTTGTTTCTGATGTAATCAGGAATATAATCCATCGGGCCTGGACGGTACAGCGCCACTCCGGCAATGATATCTTCAAAACAGTCTGGCTGCAGCTGTCTCATAAACCGCTTCATACCGTCAGATTCAAGCTGGAATACTCCATTTGTATCTCCGGCAGCAATCATTTCAAGCGCTTTTTTGTCGTTGAGTATCTCTTCTGTCCACAGTGGAATCTTCTTCCCTGTCCTTCGCTCAATTTCTTTCTGCGCTGTATCAATAATTGTGAGGTTTCTCAGCATCAGCAGGTCCTTTTTCAGGTTTCCAAGATGCTCTGCCTGGTTCATATCATATTCACATACGAGATATCCGGATTCAGTATCCAGGCGACAGGGGAAAAGCTGCTCGCATGGTACCGGTGTTGGAATGTGTCCACATGCATGAGTTCCGGCAGATTTTTTGGTTCCTTCCAGTTTTAAAGCGATTTCAAAGATTTTTTCAAGTCTTGGGTCGCTATGAACATATGCCTGAAAGTCTTCATTTGTATCCCAGGCTTTTTTTAATGTCTGCTTATCATCAAGAATAAACTTCGCAAGCTTATTACCAATTGCGACATGGTTTTCAATTCCGGATACTTTTGCGCATCCTTTTAAAACATTTTTTGCTTTCATTGTTCCAAATGTCTCAATCTTGGCAAAGCAGTCATACCCATAATCTTCTGCTTCTTCCTTTAGTACATCATCCTTTCTTAAGAACTCGAAGTCCGTATCGATGTCCGGCATCGATATTCTTTCCGGGTTCAAAAATCTTTCAAACAGCAAATCATATCTAAGCGGGTCAAGGTCTGTGATTCCCAGGCAGTAGTTTAAACAGCTTCCTGCTCCTGAGCCACGTCCTGGTCCGACAAGGATATTAGCCTTTCTCGCTTCCAGAATTGTTTTTCTGATATCAATAAAGTACTGAGCGAAATTCATCTGTTTGATAATACCAAGTTCATATTCAAGTCGTGGTTTTGCCTTCTGTCTGTTGATGTGTCCGGCCGGATATCTCATTTCGTATCCATTCCAGGCTTCATCTTCCAGATATTTATAATAGTCGTCACCATATTTTCTTGGAATACGGACTTTTGGCATTCTGTAATGTCCATAATCAAACTCAAAATTGCATTTATCAACAATTTCCTGTGTGTTATAGACAGCTTCGGTGCAGTATGGAAACAAATCAAGCATTTCCTGTTCTGATTTTAAATAGTAGTCTCCATCATTAATCATACGGTTTTCTTCGCCGATTTTTTTCTCCATCTGCATACAGAGAAGCCAGTTATGAGCCTCTTTGTCATCTTTATGAACATAATGACAGTCATTTGTTGCAATCAGTTTTACACCGCATTCACACGAAAGCCGTAGTAATTCAGTGATTACTACCCTGTCGTCTGCAAAACCGTGGTCCTGAATCTCAAGGTAGAAATCTTCACCAAAAACTTCTTTATAGTCCATGATGATTTTTCTTGCCTTGTCAATATCACCAGCCAGTATGGCTTTAGGGATTGCTCCTGCGAGGCAGGCTGACGTTACGATAAGGCCTTCGTGATGCTCTTTTAGCAGCTCAAAATCAATACGTGGTTTATAATAAAAACCTTCTGTATTGCTTCTTGTCAGTAATATGCAGCCGTTTTTATAGCCAATCTCATTTTTAAATAAAATAACCAGATGATTGTATGCTTTTTCACCCAACATTTTTTTATCAAAACGAGATGTTCCATAAGGTGCCGTATATGCTTCAAACCCTCCAATGAATTTCATGCCGTATTTTTTGCATGCATCATAAGCTGTAACGAGTCCGGACATTGTTCCGTGGTCTGTAAAAGCCATAGCATTCATTCCAAGTGAAAGACCGGTTTTTACATAATCATCAATTTTTCCAAGGCCATCCAGCAAACTGTAGTCAGTATGCACATGAAGATGTGCGAACTTTGCATTATTATTTTTATCCATTTTTCAATCTCCTTTTCTTTATTTTGTATTGCAGGTTTAATATGCTGGAAACCTCTAAAAATGGAAACTTTGGGAATACTGTTTTTACATACAGGAACATCCGTTCGATTTAATTTCATTATAAACATAATAGTGGGTGATAAAACGGACTGAAGCCACACAAAAACGAATATATGTTCGGTTTTTCCGCTTTTTAATTTTTTTGTATAGAATATGTTCTTTTTTTTAATGAATTTGGCATATTAAATCCAAAGCCAAAAAAGTTGAAAAGGAGAAAAAGTATGAAATCATTAAAATATTGGCTGTCTTTTTTATCACTAATTCTTTTGATTGCAGTTCCATGTGGAGGTATCTATTACCTGTCAACACAGCCTGGGTTTGATATCACCGAATTTGCGATGGAATACCCGATGCAGATTTGTATTGCCGTTGTCGTATGGCTTGCATTGTTTAAGTCATGTAACAGATGGTATGAGAAATCAAAATACAATAAGAACGTTGATGCATTTGGTATGACAAGTAAATTTGGTTATTTTGACTTGTCAGATAAAGAACGAAAAGAATATGATAAACAGCGAAAAGAAGAAATGAACCGTGTTATGCCAGAATCTACAATAAGAAAGGCAACACATCCTGGTTCAAAAAAGCCAGAGCAGGAAATGGCTGCCCTTTCCGGTATGGATGAGGTGAAAGAAAAAATAACAGAAATCGTAGCCCGTGCAAATTATGATAAAGCACATGGCAAAAAAGGTGAAGGGTTCAGTTCACATTATGTTTTTTACGGTGCACCAGGAACAGGTAAAACTACATTTGCAAGAATACTTACAGGATTTTTGTACAAAAACAAAATCATTGCAAAAAACCAGTGCATTGAAGTTGATGGAAACCTTCTCAAGGCATCTGCCCCTGGAGAAGGAGGTATGAAGGCTGAAATTCTTGTAAAATACGCAATGGGCGGTGTCCTTTTTATTGATGAGGCATACTCTATGGCTGAAGGATACGGAAATGAGGCTGTTGATACACTGATTAAGCTGATGGAAGATATGAGGGGCCAGTTTGTTTTGATTCTGGCTGGTTATACAGAGCCAATGGCAAACCTTCTTTCATCCAATCCTGGGTTCCGTTCCAGAATCAAGGATTATCTTGAGTTCCCTGATTATACGGTTGATGAAGCGGTATCTATTTTTAAATCAATGGCTGAAAGAGCCGGCCTGCATGTAAGCCGGGAAGGTATTGAAAAATTTAAGGAGCGGTATGAAATTGAACTTACAAAATCCGATTTTGGTAATGCAAGAACTGTAAGAAATATTCTGGATGAATCAATAAGCAAGCATGCGCTTAGACTTACACGAGACAAAAAGGCAAAGCCAAATCTAATTACTTCTGCCGACATAGCAGGTGAATCAAGAAAAATAATCTAAAACACAAGAAACACTGTTCCCATACTATAACAGTGTTTCTTTCTTTTTGCAATAAGGAAATTCTCACAATTTTTTTTACGAAAAAACGTTACTTTTTTTTATTTATTTTGCATATTGGATATGTAATATATTATATATGCATAAGGTAGACCTCCTTTGGCATTTAAAAATGCCGGCCGGAATGACATGGTGTCTGAAACAAAGGTTCGAGTCCTTTTTCCGGCTTCCTGCCTGGCCTTTTGTCAGACAGTTTACATATATTCTTCTAAGAAGTCGTCCGTCAGGCCGGGATGTATAGCGCTTACATCTTATGTGAGACTGCCGGACGGCTTACAAAAAAAACACCGATGAGAAATCATCGGTGTTTGTATTTCTGAATATTAAAGTTTATAAGCCGGTGCAACAAGGCAATTGTTATTCTTGCTGTAAAGATATACCTCATCAGTGAGGATATTTCCGTTAATGCCTGACAGGACATTCCTGTTCGCGTCTTCCACATCTCCGGCAGACACTTTTGATGCAGGGAAAATCAAAGACATAGAATCAAGGATAGGAGCAACAATAAGAGTCTCCTCTTTCATGGCATCTGCGATTCCGTACAGGATATTATTTCCAAGGATTGCGGCTGCTCCGTGTTCAATACTATCAATCGATAAAGCGAGAATTCTGACCGGAAATTTATCGCTAACAATGTCTTTGCTGTCTGCAATGGTCACCTTTCTTGTAAGGTTCTCAATAGCAGCATCATAAATCTCTTCTTCTGTCATATCAAGGTCACTGATAACTCTACGTGATAATACAGCAGTACCGTCTGCTGGCTGGTTTGTCCTCTTGATAAAATCGTTATCAATATAATAGACAACAGACATATCAAAGATATCCCTTCCGACAGCATCTGAGCAACCTTCTGCTACATCTCTTGGAATCCTTGGGATGAGGAGCGGAAGAACGTTGTTTAAAATGTTATTTTTAACCTCTTCCTTTTCATTTCTCTCTTCCTTTCTCATCGGCATACGTTTTCTCATGCCGCCTTCAATTCCAAACTGCTTTGCCAGACTTTCAAGGGCCTGATTGAACAGTTCCCTCTGGTCTTCAGGTACGTCTTCAATAGGGTCATACTCTCGTGACATACCATTATTTACAGGAGCTGCTGGCTCTTTCTTTTTTAAGACATCAGCAAAGCTGCCTTCTGTTTTGGCTGTCTGCTGTTTTGGCTGTTTCTGTTCATTATTGTTGAATAATGCATTCACCAAATCAGCAAGAGACTGAGGTTCTGGCTCTGTATTTGCTTGAGGCTGCGGTTTCGGCTGTGGTGCAGTTTTTGGCATTACGCTTGACATGGTCGGCTGTTTCTTGGTAGCCGCATTCGCTACTGTTCTGCTTCCGTTTTTCATAACTTCAGTAAAAGCCTGTGTAACTGCCTGTGCGATATGGTTAATATCAACAGAGCCTTCATTATACGCCTGCCACAGAGAATTAAGCTCTGACTTAATTGTTGTAGGTCCGTTCTGGCATGTCAGCACAATCTGACCATCATCGCCATGATTGTCAACAAAACACACGACTCCGTTTTTGTTGACTAATGCTGCTACTAATGTTGCAAATTCTCTTAAATTCATTTTCATATTCATTTTCTCCTTTTCTTTGTAGGCTAGATTTTTTTCTGCCTTATTTTGTTTTGACATATCCAATATGCTTGATTTTTTTACAAACAAAAAAAGCAGCCGAATTTTTCAGCTGCTTTAAAAATATTTTTCAGTCTTTTTTTAGCAAGTTCTTTACAATAAACAATCCAACCGGGATTGCCGCAAAGATAAGGCAGGCTTTTGCAATGCATTTGCGCCGCATGCAGTCCAAATCATCCAGCTCTTCGTCAGCCCAGTCTTCATCCAGGTCTTCATCATCGTTTTTGCATTCACTGTATTTACACTCTTCTGCACTGTCGTATTTCGGTTTACAACTTTCGCTCTGCTGGCACGGCTCTTCGCTTTCACCGTCAAAACATGTATTTTCCTCCAGAATACGCTTAATGATGTCATTTGAGATATGTTTTAATACTTCCGCCTGAGGTGTTTCGTGTTCCAGCATCATAATATATGTGTGGTATTGCGCGTTCATGTTTAATGTCATGGAATAAGAATACTTTCTGCTCCTGTACGACTGTTCTGCTTTTTCTTCCTTTTCCTTTTCTGCTTTAATAGTCATGACAATGCGGATGCTCTCATTTTCTCCTGCATTTGGCGTTTCCGTGATTTTTAGATTATACTTTTTGTTCTCTTTTGAAAGCCCAGCCTCCACAAGTGCTTTAACCACATCTGAGAACTGTCTTAAAGTTAATTTTTCCATTATTTTTTCCTCCTGTTTTTAGTTTTTGTTTTTTATTGCAATTACAATATGCTGGAAAAAATAAAAATTGGAATTTTTTCTTGAAAAAAGTTTTCTCAAAAGCGTTAAATTGTTACAAAAATTTTACATATTAAATGTGTAACAAAAGAATACACTAAAAAGGAGATTAAAAATGCAAAAGGGACATAAGAGATTATTTATGCTGTTACTTATATTAACAGCCTTGTTTATTTGCGGCTTTTCAGCAACTACTGCTCATGCCGCAGGCTTTAAAAAGATGAGCGGAAAAACGTATTATATTAAATCTGACGGCAGTAAGGCGAAGGGCTGGCTTAAGATTGGAAAAAGACGGTATTACTTTAACAAAATAACAGGTGCACAGATAAAGGGCTGGGTAAAAACAAGCACCGGCAAGAAGCGATATTTTACTAAAGGCGCCGGTTATATGGTTACCGGGTGGCTTAAGGACTCAAATGGAAATAAGAGATATTTCAGTACAAAAAACGGTTATTTAAAAACTGGCTGGCAGACGGATAAAAAAGGACGAAAGAGATACTTTTCCAGTAAATCAGGGATTATGATGACCGGATGGGCAAAGGATTCGAAGGGGAAAACACGGTATTTTAGCCATTCAACCGGATATATGCTTACCGGGATGCAGCAGATAGGCGATAAGACATATTATTTTTATTCTAAAAGCGGAACAATGGCAAGTGGATGGCTGACAAGTAAAAATGGAAGTAAGCGATATTTTAATGAATCAGGTGTCATGGCAGTCGGTTCACAAAATATCAGTGGAACTGATTATATATTTGCAAGCAGCGGTGTTCTGATTGGCACTCCTACCCCGATTCCTGTTCAGCTTCCTCAAAACACCTCCACAGCAAAAACGATTAAAAATTATCTAAAAGGCGCATTGCAGCCGGTCGGTAAAGCACTTTACGTATGGGGAGGCGGTTGGAATGACTCAACAAGAAAAGGCCTGAGTCAGACGATGACAGATTTTTATAATAACCAGACAAACGATTATAATTACAAGGACTATAAAGACCTTAGTACCTCAACAAGGGCAAAAGGTTTTGACTGTTCTGGTTTTGTTGGATGGTCAGCATATCAGGTAATGAAGCCTCAGTCTAATATTGGATATGGATATACAGTTGTAGCAGAAGAAGTTGGTTCCTATTATGAAGACCTTGGCTGGGGTACAGTTCTGAATCAGGCTTATCTTTCAGGAAACGGATGGACTTTAAAACCTGGTGATGTAGGGTTTAATAGTGGACATACATGGATTGTTATCGGACAGTGTTCTGACAAGAGCGTTGTTATTGTTCACTCCACACCAAACGCCGGTGTACAAATTTCAGGTACCAGCACGCCAGGAGGTAATTACAGCAGTGAAGCAGCGTGTCTTGCAGCACAGTATATGTCAAGATATGCAGGATTTTCAAAATATAACTATCATACCTCGTGCGGAAATTACATTAGGAATGGTAATTATTTGAGATGGAACGGGTCAACGCTTTCAGACCCTGACGGATATATGAATATGACTGCTGACCAGATTCTTGCAGATTTGTTCAGTTAGAAAAAAAAGCCCGATTGTATCGGGCTTTTATGTAAAAATAGAAGAATTACACGAATGAAGAGAACTTTCCACCCTTATAAACATATGCATGATTTGATAACACCATCTTTGGGTCAATAATGTCTTTGTCAACATTCACGCTCTGAATCATAGCTGAAATCTCTTCCGGCGTCAAATAAGTATCATTTCCTGGTAAAATAAGAAACTCTGCAGAGCTGGAGGGGATAACGTAGAAATATCCATCAAGTGCATTGGCAAAATGCTCCAGAATTCCATCATAAAATAATGATGCCCCTGTGAACTGCGCTGCAGTAGTGACGATTATCATTGATGAGTGTGAAATCGTTGACAACATATCTTTTTCATCCATGAAGTTCGGAACTTCTCCGCTCTGCTTCATTTCAGAAATCATTTTCATGGCAACTGCGCATGAATCCATTATTACAGGTGGTAGTAATTTTGGAGCGTTTCTCTTTGCCTCCTTCATTACTTCATCTTCTGTGACACCCCAGGACTTCATTAATTCCTTACTTATCATAGAGCTTGAAACAACCCCATCAGTAATATCTGCGCATACTCTTGGTACAAGTGCAAGGTCCTCAATACGCTCAAAAACCTTTCCTTTAAGATAAGACGCGTTAATCTCTGCATTACAAACTGACAGGATTAGTCTTGTTTTTGCTGTATCCAAGGATTTTACAGCTTTAACGAAGTTATCAACAAAATCTGGCTTCCCATTGTCATTAAAAAGACCAATGATTTCTTTTACCACAGATTCCATCATTGGTGGCCTTCCTTTCATATACTGTTCCATATAATCATTGTAAACCTGCTCAATATGGATTGAAGCAGACATTTTGCACCCGTCAGATTTTTCGGCTGCTTCGTCTATATTAATAAGACGATGTTCCGGGCCAAGTTTTCCAGGAACTTCAATGATTTTTGTGCTGTAACCTCGTTCTTTCAGTTGTTCAATTACGGTGTTTTCAAATGTCTCAAGTGTAATATTACTCTTCATGTTTTTGTCTCCTTTCTTAATCAGACAATTTTTTATATTTACAAAATCAATATGCGGGATTTAGCCGGAGACAAAAAAGAACCGGCTTTTGTTTGTCAGATAGTATGCATGTCTTGTAGCAGAAGAATTAGAACGCTATGCCCGCCGCTTACGCGGCGGGCTCTGTCTTTGTTTCTGTTTTTTGTTCTATTTTTGTTTCTATTGTTTCAGTCTCTTTTTTCTTCTTCCCCTCTTTTTTCTCCACCACCATATCCCTCAGGAATTTCCAGTATTTCTTTTCCACTCCTTCCGCCATTGAATACATTGTTTCAATATAAACTTGCCATTCTTTTGATTTTACTTTTAAGAAGTCTTTTACCAGTTCCGGATGCACCGCAATGACGGCTTTATGTTCTAACAGTGTAAGCTGCTGCTCTTTTTTGGCTTTAGAAAGGCGTGGTTCTTTTCCACTTTCTTTTATTTTTTTGAGGTAATTGACCCAATCAAGGTCAGTGAAGGAAGTGAAAGATTTGCTTTCTTCTTTAAAAGGCGTGGCAAAAATTTCGCTTGCTTTATCTTCTAACTTTAAAATATCAAAGTGACCATATGTTCCCTTGAGGTCTTTTTCGTAAATTAGTTTGTCTCTTAAAAGCTGACGCACTGCGGATTCAACTTCTTCATTTGTCAATATTTCATATTTGCCGCTGTTTTCTATGTCTTCAACATTTGAACTTAATGTCTGAGTCATGCCTCTCAAGTTCTTAACTACTGCCGTTTCTGTGATATAGCGTTCATTCTTAGCAATAACCCTGAGAGCGTCAATACAAAGCAGGTTGTTGTATGATTTCAGTATACGGATTTTATCATATTTTTCTTCTTTTTTTCTCTTTTCTTCTTCTTCGAAATTTTTCCGGCTTTCTTTACACCATTTTTTAATATCAGCAGATATGATTTTATTTTCTGAAGAAATTGTCAATGCTCCAAGACACCTATTTCCTTTAATGACAAGCTTGCCCTTTTTTATCCTACAGCATAAGCCATATTCAGTTTTTAGTGCTTCACATGCTTTTTTGCATATTTTTATATTTCTTTTTTGTTTGTTTAGTCGTTCTGAACGAACTAACAACTCATCTTTTTGCTCTGGCTCGAATTCTACGGAATCGGAGCTAATATTGTATATGAATTTACAATTTTTAAATGTAAATGTGATAATGCCATTATTATATTTTTCATTTGAAAAATTCCCAATTGCATATTCTGGTTTCTTATGTCCTCTTGAACACAGTCTGTTAACAAACATGAAGATTTCTTTGTATTCAGCTGTTAATGGATATAACAAATCTTCATCTACCTTAATATCTTTTTGTTTTTTGAGGTATTTACAGGTGGCATCAAAAATATGTAATGTTCCATTATGGCATAATGTTATGTCGTGAACAGGCCGTTTTACGGATGATATGATTTTGCTTTCAAGCCCTTCAATGGAACATTCTGCATCAACATTTTTGCAGTCAATTTTGCGTATAGCGTCAGCCAGTTTACCAATTGTACTTCTTTTTCTGATTACTTCAAGCCGGATGTGTATTTCCGCTGATACGCTATTTCCAAGAGCATTAATTATATTACAAGCGTCTACATTTCCAATGAATTGATTGCATTTGGTAGACTTCTTGTTATTATTGATATTTTCTGTTGCCGTTTTTAGATTTTTTGCCAATTCCTTTTGCAGCTTTGCTTGTAATTCTCTTGCATGTTGCCGTTCAAGTCTTTTCTGTTCTTCAATCTGTCTCCGTTTCTCCGCTTTTTCTATTTTCTTTTCAGCCTTTGTTTTCTTTGGAGCCTGAGATACTGCCTGCAATTGAATTGTCATTGGGATGAATGCTTTTGGAATCATTAAGATATCCTGGCTTGTTGTTTTATCTCTGCATACAATATTTCCAGCACCGCTGATTCTTATTTCACAGTTATTTATGTTGATATTCTTTTCTGCAGCATATTCGTATGCATATTTAACCTCTTCTTCTTTTGCCGGTCTCGGTTTTGCCATTTTTTCAAACCCTTTCATATTTTTTCTTATACTTAATATGCTTGATTTTTCTTTCATACAGCAATTTTTGCGGATTTTCTTTTACATATTTTTCTGCATTTTATATCTGATAACAAAATTTTTCAAACAAGAAAGGAGCTTATATTATGAGCAAAATGACAAAAGAATTCGCAGAAAAATATCTGAAGAAGGGACTTGATTCCCTGCTGAAACACCTTGGAGGCCAGCCTGACGCACTTTGTCAGGCATACCAGGCAGCACTTGAGGCTATGGCGCCAAAAAAGAAGTGCTATGTTTTTACCGTTGAAACAAGAGATGCGCAGGCTTATCTGGAGCCGGCTTGCATTCCACCGTCAGATGAAGACGAATGGGAAGATGAGGATGTTGAAGAACTGGACGAAGAAGGCATCTGGTCTGATGTAAGCGGAAGTATTATATACGACCGAATTTATGCTAATTCCAAGAAGGAGGCCGTGCAAGCGTTTATTAAAAAATGCCCGCAGCATGATATTGACAGCTTTGGTATTGAAGTATATATCGCGCCGGATGACGATACTACACGTAGCAAAAATAAAGCTGCAGCTAAACTCCTTAAGAAGCAGATGGAATATCGTCTGAATATCCTTGAGGGCTACCCGGATTTGCTTTACCAGGCTTGCGATATTGCAGTTAAAATGCTGAAGCCGAAGAAATGCTATCTCATCACAGCCGACACCAGAGACGCGCAGGCATGCCTGCCGTCGGTATCAGATGGGCCAAAGGATGATATTTCCGAATGGAAAGAGGAAGCTATGGGTGACGAGGATAACTGGATTGACGTAAAAGGTGAAATCATTTACGACAGAATTTATGCAAAATCCAAAAAGAAAGCTATGAATAAGTTGTTTAAGATGTATCCGGAGTATGACATCAGCTGTTTTGGTGTAGAGGAATATGTCATGCCATATTGCGATACCGAGGAAGATTAACTTCTTAACCATAATTTGAGCCGTTTTTACGGCTCTTTTTTGCTGTCTTGTTTTCCGGCATATTAGATATGAAAACATTTCGCAAGCACGAAAGGAGAAATTAATATGGAAAAATGTTTAACGCAGTCAGAAAGACAGGAAAAGAAAACTGCTATCAAATATCTGCGAGGAGAACTGAAAGAACGGTTGGACTACCTGAACGGCGAGCCAGACAATCTTTGCAAGGCATATCAGGCGATTATTGAATCAATGCAGCACCAGGTTGAAGCACGAGATATCGTCAAAGAAACTCACGACTTTCTTAATAACGAGAAAATCGGATTTGAGACGTTAATCCGTGCATTTAATTTCTTTTCTGACCTGACACCAGAAGAAAGAGATACAGTGATTGAGGCTTATAAGAACAATGCGTTTAATGGCCATGGATGGTATTAACTTGCCAGCAAAGTCGTTGCTTGGCTTTGAACATCAGTCACAACTTGAGCCGTTTTCACGGCTCTTTTTTGTTGTTTTGTTTTTCAGCATATTAGATATGAAAATATTTCACAAACAAGAATGGAGAACGTACTATGAAAAAATGTTTAACACAGACAGAAAGACAGGAAAAGAAAGCTGCTATCAGATATCTTCGCGGAGAGCTAAAAGAACGCCTGGACTACCTGAACGGTGAGCCAGACAATCTCTGCAAGGCATATCAGGCAATCATTGAATCTGTGCAGCGCCAGATTGGAGCGAAAGATGTAGTTGAGGAAACTCACAGTGTTCTTCGCGCCGAGCAAATCAGTTTTAAGGCTATGCTTCGTATTTTTAACTTTTTTGCTGAATTAACACCAGATGAAAGGGATGTAGTAATTGAAGCATCTAAGAATGGAGAATTTGACGGCGAGTTTGATGGAAATGGGTGGGAGTGACCGATTGCTTAATATTGTAGAGTGGCTTTTCGTTAGATGAGCACCCGATTTTCTTAATGTCAGGAAAATCGTTCACCGCAAAAAAAAGAAGAGATGCATAACGCACCTCTTCTTTTTTTTCTCATATTTTCTTAAGCGTTCCTTTTCCTCCCCTTTTTGCTTTCGCCAGTTTAGAAAACGGAATCTGCTTTTTGTTCTTTAAGGTTAAAATCAACTCAGCCGGCTGCTGCTCTTCAGCTGGCATGACGTCATCTTTCGCTGCCACCGTTTTATCTACAGGTATTTCTTCCCCGCCTGCCAGCATTGCTTCCGGCATCAGGCTTACACTTCCGGCAGCATCTTTACCAGCATTCTTTTCGTTAATGCTCTCTCCTGCCGGCACCTCATCGCTTCCAGCTCCAGCCGCCTTTTTTATATCTTCCGGCCATACAAAGAACACATCACTCAGTTTTTCGCCGTCCTTCATTGCTATACCGGCAACCGTTCCCGCGCCTCGTTTTTTCTCTGGAATGTCTGCTGCGGAAAACCGCAGGAACCTTCCGGCCTCACTTACAAGCACGATTTCAGGCTCACTTTTTTCTACTTTCACAAAATTCGTGCAAACTTCGCCATCTTTCAGCTTGATGTATTTGGTATTTTTTGATTTCACGTTAAATTCAATACCAGGAAGCTTCTTTACACCGCCAAAATTAGTTACCATAATATAATTATTGACAACCTTTTCGCATGCCATATCCTTCATCGCTTCAGCATACAGAATAAGGTCTGTCGTAGTATCCAGCGTTGAAACATTATCAACCGGAATACTTTTGTCTCTGAACTTGCCAAATGGAATCTTGTTCGCCGGCACAGTATGCATCATTCCGTTTTCTGTAATGAACACCACTTTATCGTCACTCATCACCGGGATGACCCATTTACTCTCAGAGTCTGCAGCTTCTTTATTCTTTTCATAAACTGTATCACTCACAGCCCTGACATACCCGAATTTATCCATCAGCACAACTTCTTTAAAAGCCTTCGGCGCTTCTTTTTTAATCACTGCTTTCTCAATATTTTTAATGCTTGTTTTTCTTGGCTGTCCGTATTCCTTGATGATATGTTCCAAATCATCTTTGATTACTTTTTTCATATACTTTTTATCACTCAGGATTTTTGTATATTTTTCAATATTTTTTTTAGTCTTTTCATTTTCTTTCTTTAAGGCTTCCAGTTCCAGGCCAATCAGACGTGAAAGACGCATATCCAGGATTGCGTCCGCCTGCAATTCTGTAAAGTCAAAGGTCTTTGCAATCTTCTTGTCTTCCGCGATGCGGTATTTTATATTGTCAACATTGCCCGTCATTAAGCATTCTTTTGCTTCTGTTTTTGTCTTGCTACCTCTGATTGTCTCAATCACGGCATCCAAAACATCAATCGCCTTGATTAAACCTTCCTGCACTTCTGCCTTTTCGTTTTCTTTTGCAAGCATTGTTGTATATTTGCGTGTATTGATTTCAAATAAGAAGCTGATGTGATATTCCAGGGCAGATTTTAAGGTAAGTGTCTCCGGGCGTCCGTTTGCGATAGCCAGCATGTTGACACCAAAGGTATCTTCCAGTTTTGTTTTACTGAGCAGGACAGTCTTAATTTTTTCGGCGTCTTCTTCAGACACGTTCTTCTTTAAGTCCAAAACGATTTTAATGCCTTCTTTTGATGACTGGTTTGAAATATCCACGATATCTGGAATCTGTTTGGAATCCACAAGCATTGCCACGTCATTTAAGAAATTTGCAATACCGGCGCCAATCATTGTGTACGGAATTTCAGTAATAACAAGGCGGTTTATCTGTCTGTTCTTCTCATGTATCACCCTGCCCTGTACTCTGATTTTTCCTGTTCCGGTCTTGTAAATTTCCAAAAGGTCGTTACTGTTTGCCACAATGCCGCCAGTAGGGAAATCCGGGCCTTTCACAAAATCCATCAGCTCTTCAATGCTGGCACCTGGGGTATCAATCAAATATTCTTCCGCTTTCAACACTTCCACCAGGTTATGAGACGGTGTTGAAGTAGTCATACCGACAGCGATACCTTCAGAGCCGTTGATTAAGAAGTTTGGTATTTTTACTGGCAGTACCTCCGGCTCCTTTTCTGTCTCGTCATAGTTAGGGACATAGTCAACAACTTTTTTGTCAAGGTCAGCCAGGTAATTTTCCTGCGTGATTTTCTGCAGCCTTGATTCTGTATATCGCTGTGCAGCAGCTCCGTCACCCTCAATTGAACCGAAATTACCGTGACCATCTACAAGCGGGATTTCACGTTTAAAGTCCTGCGCCATCACAACCATTGCGTCATAGATGGATGAATCGCCGTGCGGGTGGAATTTACCCATTGTATCACCAACGATACGTGCCGATTTCCTGTAAGGTTTATTATAATCCAGCCCCAGTTCTTCACCCATATCATACAGGATACGCCGCTGCACCGGTTTCAGGCCGTCACGGATATCAGGTACCGCTCTTGCGACAATTACACTCATTGCATAGTCAATATATGACTGTTTCATAATATCTGAATATTCCTGTTTAATGATTTTTTCTTCAGCAGGCTCAAAAAGGCTTAGCTGGCCATCATCTACATTTTTTTTCCTCATTTTTTTACTCCTCATTTTTGGTTTTACCAGTTCTTATATCTAGTATGCAGAAAAATTTTTGTTTTGGTGATTTTAGCGAAAAAAATAGAGGCTGCCTTTGCATCCTCTGACGTTTGAAGGTTTTTTATCAAATTTTTTTATTGCATATAAGCACGCAAAAAAACACCGTCGGCATCAGCCGGCGGTACAATGCAGAATGTTATATTTTGTTTTTTAAGTTTTTAATCCGAAATATCCTCAAATACAGACTCAAACTCCTCTTTCGTCAGAGCTCTATTCAGGCGATATACATAATTCGGTTCTGTTAGACGCAGCCTGCCATATGGATGATTTGGATTCACCGGCTCAGCATAAAAGAACTTTTCTCCGCGTTCAAAGGCTTCTTTTGCCCATTGCGTCAGGTCTTCCCTGCGATACAGCCTCGATTTGCCATCATCTTCTGCAGAATAGGCGTTAACACATTCTTTCCGAAAACATTTTTTTAAGTCTTCTTTTGTCTGTACTTTTCTTTTTCCGGTCCGAAGCTCTAATCCGTACAGGATATCTTGAATTCTTTTGGGAAATGGTTTAGTTTCGCTCATTTTTTTTCTCCTTTCAGATAAGGTCGGCGTCATTTCCGTCCTGGTCTACAAGACGGAAACCATCATGGCAAAATCCGGTTTCATCAGATAACCAGTCAGAAATTTCATCCGGGTCGGTCATACCTTCAGGAATGTTCATTTCTGTCGGAAGTGATTCCAGAATTTCGCAGGCCTCATCATCTGATTCGTCAATATCATCATCAGTTACATCCCATTTAATATCTACAGCTTTAAGCATCTTTTTCTCCTTTTCTTTGCGATAAGTTTTTAAATGTCCATCCAGCTCTCTTGCCGGCACAAATTCCATTGCTACGATAACGGTCAGCCCTTCTCCAATACCTTCATCTGGCATAGTCCATTCTTCTGTGGCAATGACGGGTTCGCTGTCGTCATAAGAATCACCGTCAAGCGGGATAATCTCTCCATTTTTAACCTTAAAGCATCCGCAGAATTCGCCGTCAGTGTTATTACCAGTTGCCGGCGGGTAGTTTCTTTTCTCATCGTATCCACGATAAGAAACGTAGTCGTAGTCTTTGCCGGCGACAATCTCTCCAATTGTTGGATATGGCTTTGAGTATTTTTTTAACATTCCTTTTTGCTCCTTTCTTGGACAAATTTGATTGCATATTTAATATGCGGATTTTTGCCGGCGAAGAAAAAAGAGCAGCCAGCGGCTGCTCCAAAACAAATTAAATTTTAAAAATATCATGTGGGCGTTTTATCGCCTGAAGGGCGTAAGCTTTCAGAGAGGTGTATTTTAGCGAGTTATCAGAAAAATTGTTAGATTTCTCAATATGTTCTATCAGATTTTGTAGGGCTTTATCGGTAAACATTCCTGATTTGATATATTCAGCCATTAACCTTTCGCCATTGTCTTCCATGAGCATGAATGTAAAAACTTCTTTGATATTTTTGTTGAGAAATTCATCCACATCTTTTCCTGGATATAGTTTGCGGTGCTCTAATGCTGTCGCATATTTTGTCGTTCTCCTGCTTTCAGAATATGTCTCTGGCGGAGATGTAATTTTTCCTTTTGCATACAGTTTAACTCGCCTTGCGATGACATTAATACTATCCATCTCCTTCGGCATTACAATTGGCTGCAGTCCTTCAATGTGAAGTTTCCAGAAATCGCAGTCGTGACTAAAAGGCGTTTCTGATAACCTACCGTTTGCTCTTGCGCCGGCTCTTACAGTGTTGAGATTAGCCTCTTTTGTGTAAATATTCGATGCATTGCAGAATGCATACTTGCCAATTTCTTTTAATGACACTGGCAGATGAATATCATACATCTTGTCAGGAGTAATATGAGATATCTCTCCATTGTCTTTAAGATTTGCAGTGTTGAATGCATGCGAGCCGACATATTTTAATCCTTCAGGAAGGAAAATTTTAGTCAGTTGAGTATTTTGAAATGCACTTCCACCGATTCTTTCTAAATTTGTTCCAAAAGAAAAATCTTTAAGACTAGTGCAGTTCTTGAAGGACGCATCACCAATGCTTTCAAGGCCTTTTCCTCCGTCTACACATTCTAGAAACATATTGCTATGAAACGCATACTGTTCAATCCGTTTCACGGAATCTGGAATGATAAGATGATTAATTTTGCATTCGTAGCACGCATATTCGTAGACTCTTTCAGTACCTTCATGGATTTTAACTGTTCCTCTTCTGCCAAGCGGACAAAAAACCAGATATTTGAAATCTGCCGTATGAAGTCTCCACCCCTATGCGGTGCATTGCTCCTATAAAGGTGGTATCTAAAACGGAGCAAAGCTCCGAAAAATAC
>OOCB01002157.1_pt1 | contig 23610 bp, 20 predicted proteins | sample 1671351 | NCBI WGS metagenome assembly OOCB01 (sample SAMN06348148, study PRJEB24527) | human gut metagenome | biome: human gut; feature: ankylosing spondylitis patient; material: feces | host: Homo sapiens | place: China | collected 2015-10 | reverse complement strand
TTGGTGTTCGTGTTCATTGGATGCACCCGTTTGGCGGGCTCCGATTATCCCATGGACACAAAATTTCTGACGCTCTCCCAGCGCTCGAGACTACCTCCCATTGTCCATACATCAAGAGCCAAGGACTCACGCTCAAGCGTCCCACGAAAAATCTCGACATTCCCAAGCTGAGTAACGATATCATCGATTACACGATTATTCGCAGTTGCCGTCGTAGCAATAACAGGCACATTTTTAGGAAGCAATTCAATGACACGACTCAAGCGTCGATAATCAGGCCTAAAATCATGTCCCCAGTCGGAGATGCAATGCGCCTCATCAATCACAAGAAGGCCAAATCTCCCCAAATAAGGAACAAGAACCCTTTGCTTAAACTCTTCATTAGCCAAACGCTCCGGCGTTATAAAGAGACAATCCAGTCGATCTGCGTTAAGAGCGCAAAGGGCCTCAGCTTGAGATTCATGATCTGAACTATCAATTTTTATAGCTCGCAATCCGAAACGAGCCGCTGCATCGATTTGGTTTCTCATGAGCGCCAGAAGAGGGGAAATAATTAACGTACAACCCCCATAAGTTCTTCGTAACGTTTGAGCAGCCAAAAAGTAGACCGCACTCTTTCCCCAACCGGTTCGCTGAACCACTAAGAGTCGTCTTTTTTGGTTAACAACAGCATCTAATGCTTCCCATTGTCCCTCTCGAAATACGGCAGATGGTCCAAAAGCTGCACGTAATTCTTTTAATGCTTGTTGTTGAGTGAGAATAGGCATATTCACCTTTTTGAGATCTACGACCGATTCACGCCAAGCAGGACGGAAACTCCTGCTTGAGGTGGAAGTTTAAAATCACGGGACGGTCTTCTTCGTCCCTTCGACGATCTTCATCGCGGACGTGATAAGGGTCGACATGTCGGCCATGTTTCCGGGCACGACGAGGGTGTTCGAGCTCTTGGCGAGTTCCCCGAAAGCGGCCACGTACTTTTCCGCCACCTGGAGGTTGACGGCCGTCATGCCGCCCTTTTCTTCGGTCGCGGCGGCGATGCGACGGAGCGCCTCGGCCGTGGCGGTCGCGATGGCGAGCGTGGCCGCCGCCTGACCTTCCGCCTTGTTGATTTCGGCCTGCTTCTCGCCTTCCGACTGCGCGATGGCGGCTTCGCGGGCACCCGTCGCGAGGTTGATCTGTTCGAGCTTGCGGCCTTCGGAAGCCGCAACAACCGCACGCTTTTCGCGTTCGGCCGTGATCTGCTGTTGCATCGCCTGAAGAATCACGGCGGGCGGGGTCAGGTCCTTGATTTCATAGCGCAGGACCTTCACGCCCCAGTTGAGAGCCGCTTCGTCGATCGCGGAGACCACGGACTTGTTGATGAGGTCGCGCTCTTCGAAGGTCTTGTCAAGCTCCATCTTGCCCACGACGCTGCGCAGAGTCGTCTGTGCGAGCTGGGTGATGGCGATCACGTAGTTGGACGTACCGTAACTCGCACGTTGCGGATCCGTGACCTGGAAAAAGAGCACGCCGTCAACCGTGAGCTGCGTGTTGTCGCGCGTGATGCAGACCTGGCTCGGCGTATCGAGCGGAATTTCCTTCAAGGAGTGCCGATAGGCCACGCGGTCGATGAAGGGGATGATGAAATTGAGCCCCGGCGTCAGGACCGCGTGGAATTTGCCGAGACGTTCGACCACCCAGGCCGTCTGCTGCGGCACCACTTTGATCGACTGCATGGCAAACGCCACGGCCACGACAAGCAGGACGATCGTGAGAATGAGAAAACCGCTGATTTCTATCATTGTTGACCCCAAAAGGCAAGATTGAGAACGACCCGGCCTCGCGACCGCTTCGCCCCGGAAAAATTTCAGTCGGCGACGCGCTCGCCCAAGACGAGTTCCGTCCCGTCGACGCGCACGATCGTCCAGGTACCGCGAGAGAGCGCCCCCGATTCTGCCCGAGCACGCCAGGGAGCGCCCCGGTAACGCACTTCGCTCGTGCCGTCGCGCCGCACGGCCTCAACGAAGACCCGCTGCCCGACGTCGAGTTTTTGAATCGCTTCGGCCTCCCCTTCGGGCATGCGGCGGCGAATCGAGCGCACGGCCACGGCGCCGAGCACGGTCGTGACGCCGCAGCCGAAGAGTTCCGCGGAAAACGAGAAGTCCAGGAAGGAAAGGAAGGCCGCCACGGCAGCGCCCGCCGCCACCGCCAGCAAATAGACGGTACCCGCAAACATTTCAAGGCCGACGACGACCAGCGCCGCGACGCACCAAAGTACGGTTCCGGAAACGAGCATGGCAATTCCCCCGGGAAAGAGCGTTCGGTCCCCGGATGCTCCAAAAGCATCCCGCGAAACCGATCGAATTCGATAGGTTCGGAATGTTCGATTTTTTTCAACTCGGCGACGGGCGGAAGGGGTTGCCTTCGTCCGTCTGTTTTCCGAGTGCTTTTTCGCATTCTACCTTCTGACGGAGGTCGAATCGTCGGGGGTGAAAGCGGGTTCGGGAGGCGGAATGTGACAAAACAAAACGGTCCGAACTCCGTTGTCGGGAATTCGGACCGTTTGTTCGGGTCTTACGGCGTCAAGCCGCAAGGATCCTCACTCGCGCGAGTCGAAACTCAGCGGCGGACGGCGAGACGACGCCAGGTGTCAACCACCGTGTCGGGGTTGAGCGAGATCGATTCGATCCCTTCGTCCATCAGCCACTGAGCGAAGTCGGCGTGGTCGGACGGGCCCTGACCGCAGATGCCGACGTACTTGCCCTGAGCACGGCAGGCCTTGATGGCCATCGAGAGGAGAGCCTTGACGGCATCGTTGCGTTCGTCGAACGAGGCGGCCACAAGGCCGGAGTCGCGGTCGAGACCGAGCGCAAGCTGCGTCATGTCGTTCGAGCCGATCGAGAAGCCGTCGAAGTATTCGAGGAACTGGTCGGCGAGAACGGCGTTGCTCGGGATTTCGCACATCATGTTGAGGCGCAGGCCGTTGACGCCGCGCTTCAGACCGTGTTCGGCCATGATTTCCGTCGTGCGGCGGGCTTCGTCGACCGTACGAACGAACGGGATCATGAGTTCGACGTTCGTGAGGCCCATTTCGTCGCGAACGAACTTCATCGCACGGCATTCCATGGCGAAGCATTCGGCGAACTGGTTCGAGATGTAGCGCGACGCACCGCGGAAGCCGAGCATCGGGTTTTCTTCGACCGGTTCGTAGTGTTCGCCGCCGATCAACTTGCGGTATTCGTTCGACTTGAAGTCGGAGAGACGAACGATCACCTTCTTCGGCCAGAACGCGGCCGCGATCGTGGCGACGCCTTCGGCGATCTTGCGTTCGAAGAAGGCCTTGGGCGACGGGTAACCCGCGGAGAGGCGTTCGACCGCATCGCGCAGTTCGCTCGGGATGTTCGGGTACTCGAGGATCGCCTTCGGGTGCAGACCGATGTTGTTGTTGATGATGAACTCAAGGCGAGCGAGACCCACGCCCTTGTTCGGGATCGACTGGAATTCGAACGCGAGCTGCGGGTTGCCGACGTTCATCATGATCTTGACGGGCACTTCGGGGAGCGCGCCGCGACGAACTTCTTCGACCGCAACGGCAAGACGCCCTTCGTAGATGTTGCCCGTGTCGCCTTCGGCGCAGGAAACCGTGACTTCGTCGCCTTCCATCAGACGTTCGGTCGCGTCGCCGCAGCCGACGACGGCGGGAATGCCGAGTTCGCGCGCGATGATGGCGGCGTGGCAGGTGCGGCCGCCGCGATTCGTGACGATGGCCGCGGCCTTCTTCATGACGGGTTCCCAGTTGGGGTCGGTCATGTCCGTAACAAGCACGTCGCCCGCCTGAACGCGATCCATTTCGGCGGCGCTTTCAACGATGCGAACCGTACCCTGGCCGATCTTCTGACCGATGGCGCGACCCTGAGCGAGGAGACGGCCCTTTTCCTTCAGGGAGTAACGGAGCTGCACGTCGGCGGCGGACTGCTGGGACTTCACCGTTTCGGGACGAGCCTGCAGGATGTAGATCTTGCCGTCGATGCCGTCCTTGCCCCATTCGATGTCCATGGGACGGCCGTAGTGCTTTTCAATGATGCGGGCGAACTTCGCGAGTTCGATCACGTCTTCGTCGGTGATCGCGAAGCGACGACGGTCTTCGGCCGAGACGTCGACCGTGCGAACCGTGCGACCCGTGGCGCTCTTCGGTTCGAATTCCATCTTGATGAGCTTCGAGCCGAGCGTCTTGCGGATGATCGGGAACTTGCCCGCGTCGAGCATGGGCTTGTGCACGTAGAATTCGTCGGGGTTGACGGCACCCTGAACGACCGTTTCGCCGAGACCGTAGGAAGCGGTAATGAAGACCACCTGGTCGAAGCCCGATTCCGTGTCGAGCGTGAACATCACGCCCGCGGCGCCGCGGTCGGAGCGGCACATGCGCTGCACGCCGGCGGAAAGAGCCACTTCGGCGTGGGTGAAGCCCTTGTGAACGCGGTAGGAGATGGCGCGGTCGTTGTAAAGCGACGCGAACACTTCCTTCATGCGGTAGAGCACGGCATCGATGCCGACCACGTTGAGAACCGTTTCCTGCTGACCGGCGAACGACGCGTCGGGAAGGTCTTCGGCCGTGGCCGAGGAACGAACGGCGACGGAGATTTCTTCCTGGCCGTCCTTGAGCCAATCGTAGAATTCGCGGATTTCGCGTTCGAGTTCGGCCGGGAACGGGGCCGCTTCGATCCAGCCGCGGATTTCCGCGCCGGCGGCCGCCAGGGCCTTCACGTCGTCGACGTCGAGGTGGGCGAGGCGTTCGTGAATACGTTCCTCAAGACCGCCTTCACGAAGGAAGAGGCGGAACGCTTCGGCCGTCGTCGCGAAGCCGTCGGGAACACGGATGCCCGCGCTCGTCAACTGGCTCAAGAGTTCGCCGAGCGAGGCGTTCTTGCCGCCCACTCGGTCCACGTCCGTCATGCGAAGCTGACTAAAGGGAAATACGTAACGACCCTGTACCATTGTGTAGTCCTTTGATCCCGTGAGAACGGGTTGTTGCTCAATCGGAGGGGATTGTAACCACAAAGAGTGCGACATGTGGCCCGCAGGGCGCCCGCCGAGGGCTTTCGGACGGCCGCAAAACGGTTTTTTGCCGTTTTTTCCGCGTTTTTTCCCTCGATCACGCCCGAAATACAGGTTTTCCCTTAGGAAAGATCGATCGAAAACGCATTCCGAATAGTCGCCCTCGTCCTTCGTCTGAAAACTCTCAAAAGAACGCCCCTTGTCGAATCCGACCTTCCGATCGCAAGCGTCGGACCGTCGCACGCCCCGCGAAAAGGCCTCCCGGGACCCGCGGAGGAACGTTTCCCTTTCGCTAGAATGGCTCGATGTCGGCTCGCTCTTTGCCCGACCCCAGCGTCGGGGCGGAAGCGACCGTTTTTCCCCAAGCCCCACCCCGACCACACCCGGAGGATCCCCACGTCATGGCCACGCCGCGACTAGAAAACTATGCCCGTCAGTCGGTTTTCGACGCCCTTGCCGCCCTTTTCATTCGTCCCGATGCCGCGGGCGTCCTCGAACGCTGGGCGGACGCCGTGAAGGTCACCGCGGCCCTCGCGGGCGAAGTTGGGATACCCACCGCGACGCTCGACGCTCTGCGCGAGAAGCCCCTCCCGACGGCCGAATCCGTGCAGACCGAGTACGAGACGCTCTTCGGCGAAGAGGGCCCCGTCTCTCTTCTTGAAAGCGACTGGCCGAAGACGTGCGACGATCCGCGCGCGACCTGCCGCCTCGAATACCTGAAAGCGGACCTGGCCGTCACGGACGAGCTCGGCGTTCCCGAAGACCACCTCGGCATGCTCTGCGGCTTCATGGCGGTTTTGCTGTTGCGCGAAAACCCCGATGCGGCGGAACGCTTCTTCGACCGGCATCCGGGCAAGTGGCTCCCCGCGCTCGTTGACGCGATTCGCAACCGTCCCGAAGCGGTCTTTTTCCGAGACGCCGCAACGCTTCTCGAAACGATCTGCGAAATCGAAGCATCGCTTCGCGAAGCGAAGAACTATTGAGGCTTCCGAAAGCCCGCCCGCTATTCAAGGCCTCCCGACGGAGGCCTTGTTAGAATACGCCGCACCGCAACCCAAAGCGCCGGAAACCTTTTCCGGCCTCTTACCCATGACCGAAACGACTTCGCCCACCCGACCGGTATTCATCGTAAGCGACGGCACCGCCATTACCGCCGAAACGCTCGCGCATGCGATTCTCGCCCAGTTCACGGATCTCTCCTATCAGCAGACCCGCATCCCGTTCGTCAACACGGTCGAGAAGGCGCTTGAGACCGCCCGTCGCATCAATTCCGTTGAAAAAGAACGCGGCGTTCGCCCGATCATTTTCACGACCTTCGTCGACCCCGACGTGATGCGCTGCTTCAACGAGCACGTCTCGGGCCACATCATCGACCTCTTCCGCAAGTTCGTCGGTCCGCTCGAAACGGAACTCGGCATGAAGAGCGCGCACAGCATCGGGCGCACGCACCGCATCCGCGACGACGAAAAGTACAACCGCCGCATTGCCGCGATCGACTACACGCTGCAACACGACGACGGTCAGACGAACCGCGGCCTCGACGAAGCGGACGTCATCCTCGTAGGCGTTTCCCGCTCGGGCAAAACTCCGACGTCGCTCTTTCTGGCGATGCAGTTCGGCCTCAAGGTCGCCAACTACCCCCTCATCCCCGAAGACTTCGACCGCGGCACGTTGCCCGAAGCGCTTCAGTCGTTGCGCTCCAAGCTTTTCGGCCTCTCGATCAAACCCGAACGCCTCTCCGAAATCCGCAACGAACGTCGCCCGGGGAGTCGCTACGCGAGCATCGAAAATTGCCGTCAGGAAATCTTCGACGCCGAAAGCCTGATGCAGCGCGAAGGCATCCGCTGGCTCAATTCGACGACGAAGTCGATCGAGGAAATTTCCGCGACCATCATGTCGGAGCTCGGCCTCGAAAAGCTCCACACCGCCTGATCGACGGTACGACCGATCGAGTCGTTTGTTTTCATCGCGCCCGACGCTCAACCACTGAGTGTCGGGCGCGTTTTGTTTTGCCAACCGCGAATGCCCCTGCCAAGAGCGGCCTGCGATACCCGAGCAGCCCCTTTCTTCCGTTTTCCGAGTTCGATCGCGCCGTTGCGGGAAGAAAGGTGCTCTCACCGCACAATCGGTTCGGCGCGCGACCGAACATAAGCCGTCCGCGCACCGAGAGCGATTGGCAAAAGCAAAAAATACCCGGAGGTCTCAGGCGAGGAGCGCTTCCACGGCGGTCGCCGACACGTCGTTCGGGCGCGCGCCCTTGAAGCCCGTGACGGCGTAGCGGGTCCAACGACCGATCACCCAACTCATGATGAGGTTCGCCTTGGCGGTCGTATTGAAGTCGGCGGGAAGTTCGCCCGCCATCACGCCTTCGCGGTAGCGCTGACGGAAGGTCGCTTCGAACTTGTCGAAAACGAGGGCGAGACGCTGCATGAGGCGTTCGTCTTCGCCGAGGAAGACCTGACCCGCGAAGACGCGGGCAAAGCCCGGATTGGCCGTACCGAAGTCAAGAAGCGCGCGCACCATCGTGCGGACGCGATCGTTCGTGGCGGGAAGCGCCGGGTCGGCGGCGATGCGGTCGAACACCTCGACGACGGACCCTTCCATCAGGTCGAGAAGCCCCAGGTAGATGTCCGCCTTCGAGATGAAGATGCGGTAGAGGGCCGCTTCCGACAGCGAGAGTTCGCGTGCGATCTGCGCCGTGGTGATGCGATCGACCTTCGGATCGGCCAAAAGGGTCGCAACCGTTTTCAGAATTTCGATGCGACGGTCCGCACGGGGCTTGCGCGTACGGCGCACGGGTTGAAGGTTCGAGCTTTGCAGGTTCTTCGGGGCAAGTTGGGAATCGTGACTGTCCGACATGGTTCGTGTGTTCGCCCCTTTCGAGGGGCTGTGTTTTGAGTTTTGTGCCGAAACTCTAGCGTATCGGCGTGTGCGAGCACAAACTTTTCGAGAAAAAAAGCGGAAAAAAGCGCGGGTCGACGGGAGAGAGGCTTTTCGGAGCTTTCCGGACCCCGGAAAGCACGCAGTCCCCTCAGCCAAGCAGCGTCTCGTCGAGCGTTCCCGCCTTGAGGTCCGCCGCACGGCGTGCGGCCGCTTCGCCCGCAGCGCGACCGAGCACGACGCAGCTCGTGAGCGACATGCCGCCCGGGCGCTCTTCGCCGAAGATGCCGCCCACGACTTCGCCCGCCGCCCAAAAGCCCGGGATCCGTCGGCGCACTTCGTCGACCAACTGCCCGTCGGGGGTCGTGAGAAGACCGCCCAGCGTCATGTGAACGAAAAGCCGCTCGCGCCCCCAGTAAAAGGGCGGCTCCTCGATCTTCTGCGCGAAGACCCGCTTGCCCGTTGCGGGGTCGAACCCCGCCTCGACCGCCCGGTTGTAGCTCGCGATCGTGCGCTCCAGGGTGGACGGGGGAATCCCCATCCCTTCCGCCATGTCGGCGATCGTCTCCGACTTGTGCACGACGCCCGAAGCCAGCTTCACGCCGAGCGTCGCCCCTTTGCGGGAGCGGCTGTCGGTGATCACCCACACGTCGCCTCCGGGAGCGGCCATCACCGCATCCGCCACGGTGCTCCAGCCCGCCGTTTCGTCGACGATGCGTTCGCCCTCGCGGTTGACGTAAATGTCCGCCCCCGCGTAGTCGACGAGACGCCCGCCCGCGTAGAGGAGAAGCATCACGTTCTCCATCCCGCTCGTGACCGCTCCGATTTCGCGCCCCATCAGGACGCCGTCCCCTTGAGCGCCGTCCCAGTAGAGACCTTCGGGATTGGCGGTCGTCGTCATGTCGGGCGTGATGCGCGGGTCGGAGGCGGCGCGCATGGCGGCGTTGGCGGTAAAGCCGCCGCTTGCGATCACGATGCCGCCCGCCGAAAGGATTTGCGTTCCGTCGGGCCCTTCGACCTCAAGAGATGCCCTGCCGTCCGTACCCGATTCCGTTCGATAGAGGTGCGTGGCGCGCAGGTTGAAGCGCACGTCGATCCCTGCGCGTCGTACGGCCTCAAGAAGCACGATCACGTAGCGTCGCCCCGAAGCCGTCCCCGTGACGCCGTAAGAGCGCCGGCGATGCGTGCCGAGCGCCTGGAAAATCACGCCCGAAAAGGGAACGCCCTTCGCTTCCAACCAGTCGAGCGCCGCTTCGGAATGCTCGGCAATGTAGCGTACGTGCGGAAGGCTTACGCCCGATCCGCCCGTTTCGATGCACTCCCGAACGAGCATGTCGACCGAATCCTCGATCCCGAGGGGCTTTTGACGCTTGGGACTCACGGCCGAGAGGGACCCCGCCGAATAGAGCGTGTGTCCGCCCGCAAGCGGCCCCTTTTCGACGAGCAGGATGCGCTCCGCGCCCGCTTCGCGGGCGGCAAGCGCCGCCGTCAAACCCGCCATCCCCGAGCCGATCACGATCACGTCCCAGTACGGGGCAAGCGCGGGCGAGGGATGAAGTGCGGCCGAGGCGGGGCCTTCGGTCGTGGTCGTCCGTGAGGTCGATGTCGTCGAAAGGCTCGAAAAGGGCGAAGCGGCCGCCGCGGGTCTCACGACGGACGCGGCACCCGACGGGCGCACGACGGCGAGCGCCGCCGCAAGGGACGCTCCCTGAAGGAGTCGGCGCCGAACGCACTCGTCCGGCACCCCGACGTTCCTCAAAAACGCAGGCACGGTTGTCCTCGGGCGCGAGCGGTCACACATGGTCAATCCTCCGAGCGACCGCCCTTTTCGACGACCCCGATCGATTCGAGGAGCCAGAAGGCTTCGAGGGCGCCGCGCACGCCGAGCTTCTGGAAGCCGTTCCCGCGGTGCATCTTGACGGTCGGAAGCGAAATGCCGAGCTCTTCCCCGATCACCTTGTTCGAGCGGTCGAGCGCCGCAAGCCGCACGACCTCGCGCTCGCGGGGCGTCAGCGATTCATAAATCGCCTTCGTTTCTTCAACCTTGCGCTTCGATTCGGCGAGGGTTCGAGCGTGTCGGACGGCCGCCTCCACGACCGCATTCAAGGTCACGGGATCGACGGGCTTTTGAAGGAAGTCGTACGCCCCGCGCTTCAAGGCATGGACTGCCATGTCAACGTCGCCGTGCCCCGTCAAAAAGACGACGGGCAGAAGCGCCTTGCGCCCGAGCAGCGCGTCGAAGAGTTCGATACCGGTCATCCCCGGCATGCGCACGTCGAGAATCAACACGCCCGGGCGTTCCGGATCGTCAAAGGCGAGAAAATCGCGCCCGCTCGAATAGGTCTGCACGTGCCAGCCCATCGCCTGCAGAAAGAGCTTTTGCGAGCTCGCAAAGGTTTCGTCGTCGTCGACAATGCGAACGAGAGGGAGAGTCGGTGTCGTCATGGGATGTATCTCAAAAAGTCGTAACCATCCTAACGGAGGAAAAGTGCGTCGGTCACGCGCGGCGGGGCGGTTCGGCACCCGTGGGCGAAGCCGCGTCGGAAGTCGAAGCAGATGCAGAGGACGCTTCGTTCGGATCTTGCGCATCGTCCGAGTCTTCCGTCTCATCGGACTCGTCGGATTCGTCCGACTCGACGAGCATCTCGAAAACGACGTTCACGACGACGCCCCCGCCCGGGCGGCGGCGGAATTTGATCGTCGCGCCGTGGCTGTCGGCGATCCCGCGCACGATCCCGAGGCCGAGGCCGAGCCCTTCGGGCTTCACCGAATCGAACCCCGCCGTGAGGCGTTCGAACCCCGCGTCGGAGAGTTCGGGGCCGTTGTCTTCGACCGTGAGGCGAATGCGGGCGCAACCCGCGGGATCGTCGTCGGGGGAGATTGCGGCGAGTGAGAGCACCACCTTCGCGTCGGGCGACTCGGCGCAGGCTTCGGCCGCGTTTTTGATGAGGTTGAGGATCAAAAGCTCAAGTTCGAGGGGATCGCCCGTGACGGGGGCGCACTCGGGGAGTTCAAGTACCACGGGCACGTGATCCGTTTTGCTCAAGTCCAAGGCATGCAACGCCCTCTGCGCGATCTCGACGAGATCGCACGGCACTTGTGCGCCGTGCTGCGACTTCGCGTAGCGACGCACCCGATCGACGATTCCCGCGATGCGAAGCGCCTCGCCGTCGATCCCGTCGAGCGCCGTGCGAATGTCGGCATTCGTATGGCCGTCACGGGCCAGGAGCAACTTCAGCACGGCCGCAAAATTGCGGATCGACCCCACGGGCGAGCGGATTTCGTGCGCGATCATGCCCGACATCTGGTTGACGATGCTGCGCTTTTCGAGACCGCTCAGACGCGCCCGCGCCTGACGCGCTTCGACTTCAAGCCGCGCGCGGTCCGCGAGGGCCTCTCTCAGACTCCGCGTTCGCACGGCGACGAGTCGACGCAGCCGCACTTCGTTTACGACGAGCCAGAGCAGGAGCAGAAGCACCGCGTTCACGTACGTTCCGTACCGCTCGTAAAGGGCCGAAGGCGAATATTCGCGCAGGTACCGATAGGGGCCCGCCGCGAGCGACCGGTAAAGACGCGTCAAATCTTCGCCCGGCGAAAAGGCCACCCAACCGTAGGAAGGCCCCCCCGGAGTCACCGCATGTCGCCCCGCACTCGGCGCGGGCGGTGAAAGAAGCGCGAGCGTCGTGTCGCGCACGACGGGTTCGGGCGTCCAGTCGAACGCATAGAGACTCACATCGGGAAAGAGCGCGGACGTGCGCCGACAAGCAAGGTGCCCGTCGAGAACGCCGTCGACGACCCGCAGCAACCCCGGCGCCACAAGGCCCGAGCGCTCGAGCGACTCGAGAAGACACGTGGGCAACGCCGCCGCGTCGACGCCTCCCCCCAATACGGCCGCCACGGCATTCGGGTAGGCGGCCGAGAGATGAATGATGTCGCTGAAGAAGTGCCAGGGATCTTCGCCCGATTCGCGTACCCGATCCAGAAGCGCCAATTCCGTGATCGACTCGGGAAGATCCGCGGCAAGGCGCTTGCCTTTCAAGTCCTTGAGCGTACGGAGGTTCCGACGCGCGTCGAGCACGACGAGCGCCGTCCCGACCGAGTGACCGGCCGACTCGGCGTAGGCCGTTTTTCGAGCCGCCACTTGGTGGAGCACGATCCCCGCCGCAGCCGCGTCGGTCACAAACGAGGGATAGGCCAAAACAAAATCGGGCCGTTCGCGCTTCAGCGTGTCGGCGGCATCCGCCGGAGGGATTTCCACCCATTCGATCGAGACGCGATCGGAGAAGAAATCGGAAAAAAGCAACATCGGCTCGTCCAGACTCGCGTCAAGATCCGCGGGACCGTTTATGCGACCGATGCGAAGCGTGACGGGATGCGAAAAAGGTGCCCGAACCGAGGCGGAGGAGAGAACGTCGGCGGCGCCTGCGGTCCCCCGGACTTCGACTGTTGCGGGCACATTCGGCGCATTCGGAAGATCCGCCGCACTCGCCGAACCTGCGAGCGCAAGAAGGCCCGCTCCGAGCACGCCGCGCACGTGCGCTCCGGCGGGGCGTCCGTGACGGACGCCCCGCCGGAGGAAATCGAAGAAAAACGCTGCGACAAACGACATGGCGTCACCGGAAACGGGCGGGAAAAAGAAGCGCTTGACCGATGCGAAGAAGACGTCGACGAGGCTTCGAGAAACCGAGAAGAAACACCGAAAACGCATCGATCGGATGCTACGAGCGTAGCAAATTCCGCAGAAGAGTCGCCTAGACCTTGGCCTAGACGGTCGGTCGTGCCCGAAGCGGGCCTGACTCGACCTCCGGCTGCGGAGCTCCTATAGAATCCGTAACAATTCTCGTTTTCATTTAATTTTCGAAAAGGACATCATCGTGGATCGACTTCGAAGCCCGGCGCCCGCTGCGGGCATCACGCGCGCGACGGCCATCAAAACCCTGGCGGGGCTGGTTGTTGCGGGCCTCCCTTCTCTCCGAGCAGGAACGGCTTCGGCAACCGAAACCGCCGAAGCTTCGAAAAAACGCGCCGAACCGGAATCGACCGATCATGACTCCGCGATCCGCTTCGGTCGCCGGCAACGCGATCCGAGCCGGCCGGGGCCCGTTGCCGTAGTCGATCTTCTCGACGCGGAATCCTTTTTCGAGACGACCGTCGCCTATGCGGGTGCGATTGAAAAGAGCCGCCTCTTCGCGGGCGACTTTTCGGGCTTCGTCGTGGCCGGAATCGATACGGCATCGGACGCTCGAAAACGCGAACATGCGCTCACGCCCACGGCCTCCGCGCTCGATCGGCGGGGACAACCCCTTCCCGACGGAAAACGCCCGGGCGGGGGTGCGCCCGAGATGCTCGACTATCTGACGGGTTCCTGGCGGCGCGAGACGGAACGCCTCTCGGGGCGGCAGACGGCAAGACGCGTCTTGGCCGGCCACTCCTACGCGGGGCTTTTTACGCTTTTTGCGCTTCAAAAGCAGTCCGATGACTGGGACGACTTCATTGCGATCGATCCGAGCCTCTGGTGGGACGGGAGGCGCTGGGCGGACGAATTCCGTGAAACGCATCCGGGTCAATGGGCGGGAAAGCGAGTCTACCTCGCCTACGCCGAACGTCCCCGACGCGGAGCCGTTGGAGCGCTCGATCGGTCGGGACCCGCCAAAAAGCGGATTGCCGAAGTGCTTCGTCGCGGCGGCGCCGAAGTGATCGTTCGACGCTTCCCCGACGAGGTACACGGCACCGTCTTCTGGCCCGCAATGTATGACGCCATGAAGAACTTTTGGCTTCGGATGCCGTAAGAACAACGGAATTTCGAGAAAAGAAAAGGTGAGCGCCGACCTCAAGCCCTCGCCTTACCCGTCACCCGGAGCGACGCCCCTCGTTTATGATGAGCGCAGTTCTTGTCTACCAAGGGGAAACCCATGCTTCAGTCCACGCAGTCCGCAACCTTTGCGGTGACGCGCGAGCAGCTTGAGCGCCGACTCGATGCCGCCACGCACCGTACGCCCGCCGAGGTGCGTTTTACGAACGGCACCGTTGCCGACGTTTTCTCGGGCACCTTTCTGACGGACGTCGACGTGCTCGTCACGGACGGCGTCGTCGTGGACTGCGTCCCGACGGGTTCGGCCGAAGCCCTTGAAACCGTGGACTTGGAGGGCGGCATTTTGCTCCCGGGCTTCATCGACGCGCATGTTCACATCGAATCGTCGATGCTCGTTCCCGAACGTTTTGCCGAACTCGTTCTTCCGCACGGGACGGCGGTCGTTGTTGCCGACCCGCACGAGATTGCAAACGTTCTCGGGACCGAGGGGATTCGATACATGCTCGACGCGTCCGAAGGCCTCCCGCTTGACATCCGCTTCATGCTCCCCTCGTGCGTTCCCGCAACGCCCTTCGAACACGCGGGAGCGACGCTTGACGCCGAACGGCTTCGGCCCCTCTACGCGCATCCCCGTGTTCTCGGGCTCGGGGAAGTCATGAACGTGCCGGGGGTGCTCGGCAAAGATCCCGATTTGCTTCAAAAGCTCCTTGATGCGCGCACGCGCGCCCGTCCGATCGACGGTCACGCGCCGGGGGTGTTGCGCGAAGCGCTCTCGGCCTGCGTTGTGGCGGGAATTACGAGCGACCACGAATGTTCGACCCTCGAAGAAATGCGCGAGAGCATCCGCCGGGGCATGTGCGTGATGATCCGTCAGGGATCGGCCGCAAAGAACCTTCCCGAACTCATCCGCGGCGTCACGCCCGAGAACGCCCACATGTGCATGTTCTGCAACGACGATGCAAATCCCGCGGACATCGCGCTCGAAGGCCATATGGAAAAACACCTTCGCATGGCGGTGGCGGCGGGCGTACCCGCCATGACGGCCGTTCGCATGGCAACCGTCAACGCGGCGAACCGCTTCGGTCTCACGGAATCGGGCGCCGTCGCCCCGGGGCGTCGCGCCGACTTTGCCGTGGTCGAGGACCTCACGCACTTCCGCGTGCGAGCGACCTACCACGGCGGACGCCTCACGTCTCGCGACGGGAAACTGACGGCTCCCCTGCGCCGTCCGCTTCGCCCCGAAGGGGTGCTCTCGCGCGTTCGCACGGGACGGGTCGACGCGGATGCGTTCGCAATCGACGTCCCCTCGGGACGCGCGCGCGTGATCGGGCTCGTCCCGCACGAAATCCTTACGGCGGCGCACGAACTTCCCGTTCGAACGGAATCGGGAAAATTCGACGCGGCTCTCAACCCGGGGCTCGTCAAGGTGGCGGTGTTGGAACGCCACCACGCCCTCGGCACCGTCGGCACGGGAATTCTCTCGGGCTACATCGAGGCGAACGCCTTCATGCCCGGGGCGGTCGCGACGACCATCGCGCACGACAGCCACAACATCGTCGTTGCAGGCGGATCGGACGCGGACATGCTCGCCGCCGTGGAGCGGCTTCGCGAAATCGGGGGCGGCATGACCGTCGTTCGCGACGGACGCGTTCTCGCGGAACTCTCCCTCCCCTGCGCGGGTCTCATGAGCTTCGAAACGGGCGAAAGCATCGCAGCCGAACTCGAACACGTCTACCGCGTCGCGCGCGAATCCTTCCGCATCCGCGATACGGTCGAGCCGGTGATGACGCTTGCGTTCCTGGCACTTCCCGTCATTCCCGCGCTGCGCGTCACGGACGAGGGACTCTTCGACGTCCTCGGTTGGAAACACGTAGCAGTCGACGCCGAGCGCTGATCGGAGTCGATGATCGGATTCAGGATGCGCATCGATCGTTCGGTCGACGAGCATCCCGAAAAGACGTGCGGGGCGCATTTGCGCCGGGTCTGCGATGTAGGATGAGCGGATTGCCCATTCGGCCCCCGCGACGGCCGCCCCGTTTTTCTCCGCCATGACTGCTGATTTCTCCGACTCCGCCGACGAAACACCCTTCCTGCGTTCGGTCCTTCCCGCGTTGAATCCCGATCCCGCCCGCCCGATCGGCCTCGTCGTCGAAGGAGGCGGGTGCCGCGGGATTTACGCGGCGGGCGTTCTCGACGTTCTTTACGCAGAACAACTTCCCGTCGGGGGCCTTGCGGGCGTATCCGCGGGTGCGATTCACGGAGCATCGTTCGTGTCGGGCCAACCCGGCCGCAGCATTCGCTTCTACGAACGGTTTTGCCGCGACGAGCGCTTCTTTTCCGTGCGCCGTTGGTTGCGCACGGGAAACCTCATCGACCCCGACTTCTGCTACCGGGAGATTCCCGAGAAACTCGATCCTTTCGACGGCGAAACGTTCCGGAATTCGCCCGTTCGCTTCGTTGCGGCGGCGAGCAACCTCGAAACGGGGCGCTGCGAGTATCTCCACATTCCGGATCTCACGACCGAAATCGACGGTCTGCGCGCGTCCGCGTCGCTTCCCTACGTCTCGCCCGTCGTGGAATTTCGCGGCATGAAGCTGCTTGACGGCGGTTGCACGGACCGCGTCCCTTTGGCCGCGTTCGAAGCCATGGGCTTTGCCCGCAACATCGTGATCCTCACGCACCCGCGCGAACATCGCGTGCGGGACTTCGACGCCGCGGCAGCGCGCTTTGTCTATCGGCGCTATCCGAAATTCGTGCGGGCGTTCGAAGAAAGCGGCCGCGTCTACGAGGCCGCACAGGCGCTCGTCGAAAAGCGCTCGAAGGAAGGCCGGGCCTTCGTGATTCGTCCCGCCCGTCCGATCGGGATTCCCCGCCTCACCCACAAGCCCGAAGACATCCGCCGCGCGTACGAACTCGGGCGCAGGGACGCCACGGCGCGCCTTCCCGCGCTGCGCGCGTGGGCGTCGAGCTTCGTCTGAGCGTATCGAAAGTCGACCCGGAGCCGACTTCGGAGCGCGTCGAAACGGGGTCAGTTGGCCGCACCCCGCTCTTCGTCACGCTTTTTCTCGGCCGCGCGCCAGGCTTCGAACCGTTTTGCCGTCGCGCGGATCCGCTCGTCGAGCGCTTCCATTGCTTCGCGCAGTTCGTTGATGTCGTCGGGATCGCCTTCGATGTCGGTCAGAAAGTCGATTTCTTCTTCAAGGTTGTTGCGGCTTGCGGCAAAGCGCTCGAGCGACGTCGTGAAGTCCGACTCCGTAAGCGCTTCAAGCGGCGCTTCGAGCACCCGCACGTGAGGTTTCGCAGAAAACCCGTCCGAGCCTTCAGGGCCGGCTGTCGCACGCCCCGCGGGAAACGCAAGCGGCACCTCGGGAGAGAGAAACGGAAGCCCCGTCTCGGGCCCGAATCCGGGCGGAAGCGCGGAAAACGCGGCGGTTTGAAGAACGTCGGCGGGTTCGACGGGTTGAGTAGAAGCCTCGGCTTTCGCGTCCGGCGAGACCTTTACGGAACCTGCGGGCACCGACTCGACGGTCTGCGCGGCCGCAAACGCCGAAGAAACCGCTTCCGACGACACCGACACCGCGCGCGGCGCGCACTCGAACCGCATCTCGACCGTCCCGAGCACAAGCGGTCCCGAGTCGGCGGACAACGTGAGCGTTTCGCCCGTTTCGGGATTGCGAAGGAGTAACCGGCCTTCGGGAAGTACGAGCTCAAAGCGGGGCATGAACGGGTCCTCGGAAAAAAAACGGAGTGAAGGGACATCGGGTGAATTGGATAGAATAGTCGGCGCTTCGGACGCGCGTCGACTAAGAGCGGATTAAGCCCGAAGTCGTAGACTTTTCGGCGATCCTCATCACCCGAACATCAGCCAAGGATTTTCCCATGTTCACGTTCTTCACGATCGTTTTCGGCCTCATCTGGGCCGTCGCCTCGTTCATTCTTCTCTTCAAGGTCTGGGATTCGATCGGCCCGGCCGTGCTTTCGATCTCGAAGAGCCACGTCGTGCAGATGGCCGCCATGGCGATCGTCTGGCTCGTGATTTTCGGCATTCCCGCCTGGCTCTGGATGAAGATCTTCGGCTAAGGTATCCGTCCGATCCGAACGCTCCGCGTCAATGCGGGGCCGCAAGGAGCGTCGTCTTCGCAAAGCGCGAAGCGGGGCTCCTTTGTTTTTCAAGGGTCCTTCCTTTTCGCAGTTTTTCCTCATGCCCGCAACCGCTCCCGCATCGCTTCTTTTTCGCATCCCGCTTCTCGTTCTCGGCATGGCGGCCGCCGCCTCGGGAATCGCCGCCGTGACGACGGCGGGACTCGGCACGACGCCGATCAGCACGCTGCCCTTGGCCGTTGCGGAAATCTTCGGGATGACGTTCGGAACCGGCACCTTCATCGTCAATGTGGGGTTCGTGCTCGGGCAGATTCTCCTCTTGAGACGGCACTTTCCGCTGCCCAACCTCCTGCAGATTCCGGTCGTTCTGCTTTTTTCGGTCTTCATCGACGGCGCGATGGCGCTTTTCGGCAAGCTCGCGCTTCCCGACGCCTATGCCGCGCATCTCGGGTTGAGCCTTTTCGGCAACCTTCTCATGGCGGTCGGCATCGTCATGCAAATCCGCTCGAAAACGCTCGTACAGCCGGGCGAAGGCATCGTACTTGCGGCTTCCTTCGTCCTGCGGCGCCCGTTCGGAACGCTCAAGATTGCGAACGACGTTTCGCTCGTCGCGGCCTCCGCGCTCCTTGCCTGGACGACGCTCGGCCACACGGTGGCGATTCGCGAAGGGACGCTCGTCTCGGCCGTGCTCGTGGGGCTCCTTGTCAAAGCGATCGAACGCCTCCTCGGCTCGGGCCGCAAAGCCGAGGACGAAGGAAAGCCCGCCCTGGAGCGCGAGTGAGCGTGAGGACGCTTGAGAAGCTTCCCGAGCGATTTCCGATTCGTCCGATATTCTCTCGTCATCCTCCCGTCAAAAGGAGGGCTTTCCCGAACGCATGCCGCTCTCCCCGCCTCGGGCGGTCTACAATGAAGGAACGACCCGCCGACCGAGCTCGCCCGAGAGCTTCGTCGTGCCGAAAGGACGAACCTCCGACAGGTTCGTCCTTTTCCATCCGACACCACACACGAGGAGATCCTTCATGCAGTTCTCTCATTCTTCGCCCGTGAAACTTGTCTTCGGTCCCGGCCGACTCGACGCGCTTGCTACGGAACCGCTTCCGGGCACGAAGGCGCTCCTTCTCACGTCGAACGGCACGGCGGTCGAGCGCATCGGCGCGCTCGGGCGCGTGAAGACGATGCTCGAAGCGCGCGGCGTTCCGTACGTGCACGTAGCGGCCGTCGAACCCAATCCGCTCTCGACCACCGTCATGGCGGTTTCGAAGACCGTACGCGAAGAAAAGTGCGACTTCATCATCGCGCTCGGCGGCGGCTCCGTCATGGACGCCGCGAAGGCGATCGGCATCGTCGCGACGAACGACGGCGACATTTGGGACTACGTGCAGCAGGGTCGGGGCGGTCGTCGTCCGATCGAAAACGCTCCCATCCCGCTCGTTGCGATCACGACGACGGCGGGCACGGGCTCCGAAGTCGACGGCGGGGGGGTCATTACGAACCCCGCGACGCGAGAAAAGGTGGGCTTGGGCGGTCACGTCAACTGCTACCCGAAGCTCGCCGTGGTCGACCCCGAACTCATGTGCTCGGTTCCGCCGCGCCTCACCGCCTACCAGGGCTTTGACGCGCTCTTTCATGCGATCGAGGGTTACGTCACGAAGCGTCCGAACTTCCTTTCCGACATGTACGCTCTGGAGAGCGTGCGCCACATCGCCCGCGGCCTTGCGCGCGCCGTCAAGGACGGCAACGACCTCGAAGCGCGCGAACACATGGCCTTTGCGAACACGCTCTCGGGCTACGTGATGACGTGTTGCCGCCTCACGAGCCAGCACTCGATGGAGCACGCCCTTTCCGCCTTCCATCCGGAACTTCCCCACGGCGCGGGTCTCATCATGCTTTCGCTCGCCTACTTCGGCCATATGATCAAGACGGGTGCCCGGTCGGAACGCTTCGTCGAACTCGCCCGCGCGCTCGGCCACCGCGACGCGGTGCGCCCCGATGACTTCCTGCGGGCGCTCCACGAACTGCAGGTCGCCTGCGGCGTTGCGGACCTCAAGATGAGCGACTGGGGCATCACGCGCGAAGAAATCCCCGCGCTGGCGGAAAACTGCCGCTCGGCGGGCGCCCTCCTCTTCGAACAGGATCCCGTGGCGCTCACGTTCGAAGATACGGTGGCGATTTACGAAGCAGCTTACCGGTGAGCTCATCGAGCCGGGAAAAAGCGCTTTCATCTTGTCGCATGACGACGGAAGCCGCCGTCTTCCCGCGTGAAAGGCCGCCCGAACGGTCTTAAAAACAACCGCCCCGCTCGGGAAGTTCCCGGGCGGGGCGGTTTGCTTTCGAGTTCGCAGTACGGACCGAGAAGGAGGCGTCGCCTCGTCGTCGGAACTTCCGGCGCCTTACGCGCGCGTGCACCGCGCGCAAGGCGCTTTGGTCTCAGACGTCCCGGTCGTCACGGACCGCCGTCAGTCGTCGGCGCGTTCCGTTTCGGGCTGCTCCCAGACGCGCACGCGCGGGAGATCCTTCGTCCACTTCTTGATACGAACGAGAGACGAATTGGCGACGTTCCCGTTGGCAAGCTTCGACGAGGGGATGTCGATCGTCAGCACGTTGTCGCAGCCGTGAACGTCGAGCGACCCTTCTTCGCCCGGCTCTTCCGGGTCGTACCAGGCACCGTGACGCACGACGACCGTGTCGGGACGCACGCGTTCGGTGACGAGCACGCCCGCGAGCACCGCGCCGCGGCGGCTTTCGACGCGCACGACGTCACCCGTCTTGACGCCCAGCTTCTCGGCTGCGGCCGGATGGATCCAGCAGGGTTCGCGGTCTTCGATGTCGGCGTAGTTGTGGCTTTCCGTGCTGTCCAACTGCGAATGGAGACGATAGCGGCTCTTCGAGGTGAGAAGCGCGAAGGGGTAATCTTCGGCGAGCTTCCCGCCGAGCCATTCGGTCGGTTCCATCCAGGTCGGATGACCCGGGCAGTCGTCGTAGCCGTAAGAGGCGACCTTTTCCGAGAAGATTTCGATCTTCCCCGAAGCGGTACCGAGCGGGTTGACGATCGGGTTCTTGCGGAAGTCGCCCAGGTAGTTGTAGTGCTCGGAGTCGGCAAGCACCGGGAACCACACCCAGCCCGCCTTCCAGAAGTCGTCGAAAGTCGGCATTTCGTAGCCGTTCTGCGAGGCTTCGAGGCGCGCGGCGTTGTAGAACTTCTTGATCCAGCCCATTTCGTCGAGACCTTCCGTGTAGGCCTCTTCAAAGCCCATTTCGCGAGCGATCAGGCGGAAGATTTCATAGTCGGACTTCGATTCGTACTGGGGCTTGATCGCCTGGTGCATCGCGACGTAACCGAGGTTCGAGTAGGAACCGACGGCGGTGATGTCGTTGCGCTCGAGGCTCGTCGCTGCGGGAAGAACGATGTCGGCGTGGCGGGCCGAGGCGGTCCACATCGAGTCGCAGACGATCGTCGTTTCGGGTTTCTTCCAGGCCTTCAGCAGACGGTTCGTATCTTCCTGCTGCGCAAAGGGATTGCCGCCCGACCAGAAGACGAGACGAATGTCGGGGTAGGTGATCTTCGTACCGTTGTGGTCGATCGTCTTCCCGGGATTGAGGAAGCAGTCCGTAAAGCGCGCAAGCGGAATCGACACGAGCGACGTGCCTTCCCACTTGAGGCCCGTGGAGCCGCCCTTCGGGTTCGCGGAAATGCCGGGGAGAGCCGGAGCTTCCGAGGTCGCGGCGCCGCCGTTCGAGTAGTGGTACGTGAAGCCGAAGCCCCCGCCCGGAAGACCGATCTGACCGAGCATGGCCGCAAGCACGACCATCATCCAGTGCACCTGTTCGCCGTGTTCGGCGCGCTGGATGCCCCAGCCGCCCATGAGCATGGTGCGTTTCGCCTTCATTTCGCGAACGAGCGCGCGGATTTCGTCGGCCTTCACGCCGCAGATCTTTTCCGCCCATTCGGGGGTCTTCGCCGTGCCGTCCTTTTCACCCGTGAGGTAGGGACGGAAGGCGTCGTAGCCGACCGTGTACTTGCGGATGAATTCGCGGTCCGCGGCACCCGTCGTTTCGAGTTCGTACGCCATCGCGAGCATCATCGCAACGTCGGTCCCCGGGCGCGGAGCGATCCAGCGAGCGTTTTCGCCATGAATTCCGCCGTGTCGGGCTTCAGGGGATTGACGGCGACGACGGGGATCTTCGCCGCTTTCACGCGACGGAAGCCGTCGGCGTTTTCGTGCACGGTGGTCGCCCAGTCGATGTCGTTCGTGATCGTGGGATCGGCCCCCCCAGAGGACGATGAGTTCGGTCTTGTCGGTGATGAGGTTCCAGGAGGTGACCTGTTCGTAGACGCCGTTCGAGCCGATGACGTAGGGAAGAATCACCTGTGCGCACCCCGTCGAGTAGTCGCCGAGACCGCCCGTGAAGCCGCCGTTCAGATTGAGGACACGCTGCAGGAGGTTGCGGGCGTTGCCGACCGCACCCGGGCTCATCCAGCCGTAGGAGTCGCCGTAGATCGCGGTCGGGCCGTAGGTGTCGCGAACGCGCTTCAATTCGTCGGCGACGAGCTTCGCGGCGGTTTCCCAGGAAACGCGCACGAAGGGCTCGGACCCGCGACCGCGGCCGCCCGCCTTGTAGCCTTTTCGAGGTAGCTCTTGCGGACCATCGGATAGCGGATGCGGGCGCGGTTGTAGGGCTGCTGCGCCACGGCCTGAAGCTGAAGCGACGGAGCCAGGTCCTTTTCAAAGGGTTCGATCCGCTCGATGCGGCCGCCCTTCACGTGCACGCGCCCGATCCCCCAGTGGGAGGCGTTCATGACGACGCCGTCGTTGAGAACAGACTTCCCATGCTCGAACGTGCCCGAGAGTTCGAGTTCGGGGAAACCGGGAAGCGGAGCCCCGACCGTGACGCCCCCCTTCAGGGTGCGCACGCCCGCTTCAAGAGCGGGAGCGGCTTTGGCGGCCTTCTTCGGAGCGGCCAGCGCTTCGCCCGCGGGAATGAGACTGGCACCGGAAAGAGCGCCGGCGGCACGGAAAAGATTTCGACGATTCATAGACATGTTGGAATTTCCTTCGATCGATTCTTTGCGACGGACGGGCGCGCCTTACCCGACGTGCCGTAAAGCCCCGCCGTTCACGGCGGGGATATAAGGCACCCGCGCGAAGCGCGGATTATTTCGGACGATCCTGCTCCTCGATGTATTGCTTCAACTTCGAAATCGGGGCTCCGCCGCAGCTTGCGGCAAAGTACGAAGGCGACCAAAGTTGGCCTTTGTAGTAAGACTGCTCAATTTCCGGGAATCTCGTACGCAAACGCCGACTACTCACTCCCTTCAGACTGTTGATGAGGGCGGACATAGACACTTTCGGCGGGTAGCTCACCAACAGGTGCACGTGATTGCGTTCGCCGTTCATTTCTTCCAACTGTGCTCCGAAGTCGGAGCAGACTTTCGCGAGCACGTCACGCATGTAGTCGATATGCTCGCTCGTGAAGATGTCACGACGGTATTTTGTCACAAAGACCAAGTGAGCATGAAGATCAAAAATGCAGTGTCTTCCTCTTCTTAGTTCGTGCATTTCCATTAAGACCTATGTATAATCACGATCATGATCCTACTTCATAAATCCTATCTTTTCAAGCTCAAGCCCGACGGGGCGACGATCTGCAAGCTGGCACGGTTTTGCGGTTGCGCTCGCTATGTCTACAACAAGGGTTTGGCTTGGAACAAGGAGATGCACGAGAAGGATCCGAGCTTCAAACTGAGCTATTCGAAACTCTGCGCCCTTCTGCCCGAATGGAAG
>OOCB01002155.1_pt1 | contig 23617 bp, 18 predicted proteins | sample 1671351 | NCBI WGS metagenome assembly OOCB01 (sample SAMN06348148, study PRJEB24527) | human gut metagenome | biome: human gut; feature: ankylosing spondylitis patient; material: feces | host: Homo sapiens | place: China | collected 2015-10 | reverse complement strand
TCTGAAAAAACACAAATCTTTGAAATTCCCAAGCAACGTTAAGAGATGTTGAACCGCCTTAAGTTGATGACATTACCCTACAACGGCAGCTGGGCGGCGATGTTTGACCCCAGCGCACCCTATCAGCTCTGGACGTTTGACGGCAAAACAGCCGGGCTCTATCCGCTGGAGCACAATGCCGGGTTGAACCCGTGCATCCAGTTTGGAACGTATGCGGGAAAGCCCGGCCTCCATGCACAGGACGGCGCGGCCCTTGAGGTCGGCGATTCACAGGGCGATGTCTACTATACGGTCTCAGAGTACCAGATCGAATTGCAGCACCATCTGATGTACTGGGGGGCCTATGTCTACAACGGCACAGACCCGGCGTATATGCAGGGGGAAACTGTGCAGGATTATCTGGACGACGGCTGGACCTTCATCATGGAGGACGGGAACTATTGCGTGCTGCGGCGTCTGGAGCTGGACGGCGTGATCATCCGCGCAAACGATGCGGATTACGAGCAGTTGAACGGCGAGTTCAACCGTATTGCAGACAGCTTCCAGCCGAATGACGCGCTTAAATTTGACGGAAGTCCGATGGCGGGCATCCTTTCCGAGCCGTGGAGCAGCCCTTCGGAGATGTGCGCCGCGCTGCGCGGGCAGTAAAAAAACAGAAAAGAGGAGAAACCAACATGAAACGCTTCTTTTGCATCCTTCTGGCAGCTCATCTTCTGCTGTCGCTTGCCGCGTGCAGCAAAGCACCGGAAGCTGATCCGGCAGACGGAGCGCCCGGCTGGCAGACCCAATATGACCTCGGCGTGCGCTATTTGTCCGAGGGCAATTATCAAGAGGCCATTCTGGCCTTTGAAGCCGCGATTGAAATTGACCCCAGGAATGCGGACGCGTATCTCAAGCTGGCGCAGGTCTGCGAACAGCGGGAGGATTATGCGAAAGCGCTCCAGACGCTGGAGGCTGGTCTGGAACAGACGGACGACCAGCGCCTGCGGGAGTACATATGGCAGGTCAAGGTCAGCCTGCTGGAAAAGCCGGGCGCGATAGAGGGAACTGCGCTCAATGGCACGGCGGAGGAAGTGGTTTATGACCCTTCGCTGGACGACCCTTACTGCGAAGTCGTGCCGGAGGGATATACGCGGAGCGTGCTTCTTGCGCTGGATGACGTGACGCCGGCTGTGTTCCGGTTCGTGCGGTCAGAGTTCACGCTGCACCGCTACTGCGTGCTGCCGGATGGGCAGATCGAGGACACCGCGTATCAAATGGAGCTGGGACTGGACTATTGCAGCTGCGCGGAGCTGATGCTGTATTACAATGAACGTATGGGCGCCTATTGCTGCGCGTATCTGGACGACATTTCGCTGGCGTATACGGGAATAAACGGGTACTATGCAACGACATACATACTGGATGATACCGGGGCAAGATTGTACCGGCGCTGGGATCAGGTCTGGCTCGAATGGGACGATGAAAAGTACAGAAATGCTGTTTCCGATATGAGCAGTGCGGGGTGGCCCTATCTGAAGGAGGAGATCATGAATCGGGAAACGCTGCCGTATACCTACTGGATGTTCAAATGCGAATCGTGGATCTCCGGCGGCGAAAGCGCGGCGGAGTGGCGCTACAGCCGCCGCTACTGGACCGCGGAGGAGCTGGAAGCTTACGAAAAAGAGATACGCGGCGAACCGCGCACGCCGGATTTTTCAAAGAAAACCGCAGCACAGCCATCTGACGCAGCGGACGACGCAGACACCAAAGCCTTACTGGCCTATATCGATACGCTGCCATATGACACCATTGCCGACAGTGCGCAGAAGCTTGTGGACGCATACGCGGATATGCTGAACAGCACCGGTTCGGGCGAGGGGATTTTCTATCCGGACGAAACAGATGCCAACCGCTTCTGGACGGCAATTTATAACTACGAAATCAATCAGAGGGGATACCTTGATGCCGATGACGTCAATTATTGGATGTACAAAGGTTACCGGATGGATAGCCGTCAAAATGTGCAGGATGTTGCAAATGCGATGTATGGACATATCGTAGAGCTGCCGCCGCGTGATTATGTGTCTAGCTATTGTCCGAAGGACAGTGATACATGCTATTATTTCGGCATAGGCGACCGCGGCGCGGTACAGGTGGCGCTGGACGGCTTCGAACGCTCGGAGGATGGCAGCGCCGTGCTCAAGCTGTCCTATTCTTACCCCATGGATGGCCTATACATGACCGCGCTGGCAAAGCTGCGGGTCAACCCGAATGTAAATCTCGACGGCGAGATCCCGTTTTATTACATGATAGAATCCGTGGAGATCCGGTACGCGTGATCCTGCGCGGACGAGAAAACTGGTATAAACAGGAGAATCAACATGAAACGCTTCTTTTATATCCTTCTGGCAGCGCTGTTGCTGCTGACGCTTGCCGCGTGCGCAAAGACACCGGCAGCCGAATTGACGACCGAACCGGCGGGCGAAGCCCCCGACTGGCAGACACAATATGATCTCGGTGTGCGCTATCTGTCCGAGGGAAACTATGAGGAGGCCATTCTGGCCTTTACGGCGGCGATTGAGATTGAGCCTAAACGCCCTGAAGCATATAAGCAATTGGCAGAAGTGTATTATGAACTTGGCGAAGATGAGAAGGCAGAAAACATTTTGCGGCAAGGCTATGAAGAAACAGGCGACAATAGCTTGAAGCTGGAAGAGCCTGAAGATGAATTGACACAAGATGAACGGACTATCGCAAATGACCTGTTGGAGAGCCTTGCAAACCATGATATGGAACATTCGCATGACATTCTTGCCAGCGATGAGTTTGAAGCATTAATTATGCGGAATGGAACGGCTGATAAAGATCCCGATTATCCCATTTCATATCTGACACTTGGCTCGCCGGATAGCGGCGCTATTATCACTTATGATGCGAGGAGGTTACCGGCAGAAATCAGGTGTGTTTTTGGGCAATGGAAAGACGTTGGACATACTGTGGATGGCGGCGCTATATATCATCCGCAAGGCGACTGTATTTATTATCAAAGTATGCCTGCTAATAATCTCTATGTGTTCACAGCCGCACATTTTGAAGATGGATTGACAGATGGTGCCTGTGAAAAGAATGTGGTTCAATATAAAATGCAATCAATCACCACAATGTCTGGAACGACGACAAACGGCCTGTGGAATGGTACGGTAACGATTCGAAGTCAATGGTTCTGGGCCAATGTAGACGAAACCGGCGAAGCAGAGTTTGTAGTCGGAGTGCCTATACTCCTCGGATATACCGGAACAGGGTCTACTAAGTTTCCTTGCTACAGCCGCAGTCTGAAAACTGGAGAACTTCTTACCGCGTCTTCGGCGGGCGCAATTGGATATAGTGAGAATACCCTCCCGTACCCCTACGACTTCAAAACCCATAGTTATAGTGGGGAAACGGACCCGTACGAATTTGCGAAAAACAATATGCGTCTGTCAGAGGGCTTGCCGTATGTTTGGGGAGAACGCTGAACTTCTTTCTTATCAAGAATCCCGCTTAAAAACGAAAAAAACCTTGTGCGCTGACTTAGTACAGCGTTTGAAAAGGGAACAACTGAAACGAAATGACGTGGAACATTCAATTGAGGTGAGCGGTGCGCTTTGATGATCGGCCTAATGGAGAAAAAGAGATGAAACGAAGAAAGAAGTGTTTATTCGTGAGCTTGCTGGCGGTGATCCTGCTGCTGGCACTTACAGCGTGTGCAAGCAGCGTATCGTCGATCAGCAAGCCGGCGTCGCTCGATGCGGGAGCTGATGAAACGCCTGACTGGCAGGCAAAGTATGACCTCGGCGTGCGCTACCTGTCCGAGGGCAATTATCAAGAGGCCATTCTGGCCTTTGAGGCGGCGATTGAAATTGATCCCAAGAACGCCGACGCGTACCGCAAGCTCGCCGAGGCCTATGAGCAGACCGGCGACGAGAATGCCGCGCTTCGCGCTCTGCGTGACGGCGCGGAGGCGACCGGCGACCAGACCCTTGCCGGGCAGGTGCGCGAAAAACAGCAGGAGCTGCTTGAAAGCAGCTTTCCGGCGGCGCTGAGCCCGGACTGCACGGAATATGTATCCTACGAACCCGGCTCCGGTGCGCGGCAGCAGGAGCAGCCGGACGATCTGCTCCTGTACCGGATCGTGAACGTCGACGGCGTGAACGGCCCGGAGCGGTACGGGCTCTACGGCAGCGCGAACAATGGCGGCGGCTGGTGCTGGACGCTCTATTATGCGCGTGTCGCGTCCGACGGCGCGGTACAGCGGGGCACGCTGCCGCTTCCAGCGCTGGACGCGTATGACGCGCAGGCGGACGTCGTGCTCTATCCGGGCGCGGACGGCATATGGAGCCTTGCAGTCTACAGCACAAGGCGGAATCATGCCGATAACCTGTATCCCTATGCCGAGCCATGCACGACCACATGGGAGGTCACGACCTACACGCTCGGCGACAGCCCCGCGCAGAGCGGCAGCTGGAGCAGGCCGGAGACAGAGCCGCCCGATTCTGACGACTGGGAATACCAGAGAGCGAGTTATGCCGCAAATGAGGCCGCGCGTGAAGCGTATCGTGCGCAGCTGCAGGCAGCCGGGCTGCCCTTCTTCCCGGATGGCACGGATAATATGAACGAAGTGCTCCTCAGCACCGCAGCCGCACGGCAGACCGTCTGGCTCCATCACTGCGACCATTTTGTTCTCGGCACGGTGGGCAGCGATACGACGCACCTGCGCCGCGACTGGAGCAAAGAGGAGCTGGCGGCGCATGAGACATGGTTCCAACAGGAGGCCGAAGAGGCCATCGAGGGCGAGGCCATGCGCACCCGCTACAAGCTGGAGCTGCGCCCCGGCATGGCCCGCACGGGCACGCGCGTGGGAGGATTGAACGATGGATGGCATTACGGCCAGTTTGCCGTTGTCGACACGCAGACGGGGCAGGATGCGGCACTGTTCTATGTGAACTACCGGGAGGAGGAGAACGAGCTCCAGCGGGCCTATCCGGATAACTGTATGTTTAGGTATGTGGGCGGATACTGTGTGTACGGCTTCCCGGTCAAGGAAGTGGTAGGCGGCTCGCTCCCCAACACATGGTTCTCGTTCAACCCGGAAACAGGTGAGGTGTTCCGCTTGGCTGAATGCGGATCATGCCTGAAGGCCGGGAAGTATCTGCTTACATATATAGATGCCTTTCCGCCGGGCTGGAACCTGCTGACGGTGCGCGGCACGCAGATCAACACGGACCGGTGGCTTGAATGCTGGAGTACAGCAGCGCGGGACGGCGTGCTCTATTTCTCCACGCAGTCTGACAACAGACATGGAATGATGGAGCACACGAGCACACTCTGGCGCATGGACCTGCAAACCGGCGAAACGACAAACCTCGGCACGATCGAGGCCGAACGCGTCACCTATATCTGTGACACCTTTGCACTGTATTACACGTCGGACCAGAACGGCGGAGCGATCCGCCGCATGGTCTTCTGAGGAAAGGAGCAGCCATGGAGCACGAAGCATACCGCCCCGGCGCACAGGTGCTGGGGGATTGGAACATAGTCAGCTGCCTTGGCGAAGGCAGCTATGGAAAAGTATTTGAAATCGAGCGCAGCGAGTTCGGGCAGACGTACCGGGCGGCGCTGAAGGTGATCACGGTGCCGCAGAGCAGCGCGGAGGTCCGGAGCGTGATCTCCGAGGGCATGAGCGTTTCGCAGGCCGAGGCATATTTTCACGGCATCGTCGAGGAGCTTATGCACGAGTTTTCTATCATGTTCAAGCTCAAGGGCACGGCGAACGTCGTCAGCTGCGAGGACCTGCGCGTGCTGGAGCACCCCGACGGCATCGGCTGGGACATTCTCATCCGCATGGAGCTGCTGCACCCGCTGCTGCCGTATGTCTACGAGCACCCGATGGCGCGGCGGGATATCATCAGGCTCGGCATTGACATCTGCAAGGCGCTGGAGCTGTGCCAGCGGTACAACATCATCCACCGCGACATCAAGCCGGAAAACATTTTTATTTCCGACAACGGGGATTATAAGCTCGGCGATTTCGGCATCGCGCGCACGATCGAACGGACAAGCTCCGGCCTGTCCAAGAAGGGCACGTATAGTTACATGGCCCCGGAGGTTTATGCCGGGAAGGAATACGGCTTCAGCGTTGATACGTATTCGCTCGGACTGGTGCTGTACCGGATGCTGAATAAAAACCGCGGTCCATTTCTCCCACAGCCGCCGGAGGCGATCACGTTCAGCAGCCGCGAACAGGCGCTTGGCAGGCGCATTTCTGGTGAACCGCTGCCGTGCCCATTTTACGGCGAAGGACGCCTTGGCGAGATTGTCCTGAAGGCGTGCGCGTTTGACCCGAAGGAGCGCTATTCCAGCCCCCAGCAGCTTCGGCAGGAGCTAGAAGCAATCTTATATACCCAAACTGACGCGGCGGTTATCTACCCTGACGGCGACGAACTGACAATAGATCGTGAGCCGTATGCTTCCGCGCGATATGCGGCGGCATTCGGCACTAGCACGTCCAAATCAGCGAGTGCAACGCAGGGCGTCTTTACAGGCGATTACCACACAGAGGCCGAGGCAACCAGTGAAGAACGAACACAGTCCGCCTTTGGTTCGGAAGAGCCGAAAGGCGCAGGCACAAAAAAGAAACGGAAGAAAATAGGACGTTTGATCATTGGGATAGTCGCGGCGGCTCTGCTTGTGCCGGTGGTGCTATGCGTGATTGGGGCAATTCCGATTCCTGCTGCTATCCACAATATATTCGTGCCGCAGACGATTCCAGAGGCATTGCGGGAATATGAGGAAGCCGGTACGCTGGAAAAACTTTATGAAAACGGGATCTTAAGCGGATACAGGGTTGAGACCCACGGAGAAAATGGAGAACTTGATTCTGTACAGATATTTGATACAGCGGGAAACAGCATACGGAATGAACTCTACAGCTCAGATGGTACGCTTCTAGGATATGTTCTGTACGAATACGATGTGACAGGGTATTGCAAAAGGGTTGATCAGTATGATAATACCGGAATGATCTATTCTGCATATGAGCTTGATTCTGATGGAAATGAGGTAAAACGGGAAATATATACGGATGGAAGATTGACGCAGACGTGGATAACTGAATATGATGATGCAGGCAACATGGTGCAGTCGGAAGTATACATAGGTGGGACACTACGTTACGTCAACGAATATGATCAAGCAGGCAATCTGATTCGGATAGAAAGCTATGATGATAATGGGGATTTATTCGGGTACGGTCTGTATGAGTACGATTCGGACGGAAACCAGATCAAAGAGGAAAGTTACGATCCAGATGGCACTTTGGAAGGCTATACTCTCTATGAATACGACTCAAACGGAAACTGGTTAAAGTCGGAAAACCATGATCCAGATGGCACACTTAATAGATATACTTTATACGAATGGGATGTCAATGGAACTAAGACAAGACAGGAAACGTACAGTGCAGATGACGAATTACTAAATTATTGGGAACTGAATGATGTGGGGGAATGGGTAGATTACAACGCTGACGGAACGCCGGTAGAGTAACAAAAAGAAACGGAGAACAAACTATGTCTACATATGAGATCGGCTCCATTGTGTTTGACAAATGGAAAATCTGCCGGGAGCTGGGGCAGGGGAGCTATGGGACGGTCTATGAGATCCAGCGGGAGGACTTCGGCGGCGTTTACAAAGCCGCGCTGAAGGTCATTACCGTCCCGCAGAGCAGGACGGAGCTGCAGAGCGTACTGGCCGAGGGCATGACGCCGCCGCAGGCAAAGCAGTATTTTTACAGCGTCGTGGAGGACATCGGCCGCGAGTGCGCCATCATGTCAAGGCTCAAGGGCACTGGCAACATTGTCAGCTATGAGGATCACGCCGTCCTCCGGCACCCCGACGGCATCGGCTGGGATATTCTGATCCGGATGGAGCTTTTGCACCCGCTGCTGCCGTATGTCTATCAGCACCCGATGGCGCGGCGGGACATCATCAAGCTCGGCATCGACATTTGTAAGGCGCTGGAGCTTTGCCAGCGGTACAATATCATCCATCGCGACATCAAGCCGGAAAACATTTTTATTTCCGACAACGGGGACTATAAGCTCGGCGATTTCGGCATCGCGCGGACGATCGAACGCACGACCTCCGGCCTGTCCAAGAAGGGCACGTATAGCTACATGGCCCCGGAGGTCTACATTGGAAAGAAATATGGCTTCAGCGTCGACACGTATTCGCTCGGACTGGTGCTGTACCGGATGCTGAACAAGAATCGCGGCCCGTTCCTCCCGCAGCCGCCGGAGGCAATTACCTATGACAGCCGCGAGCAGGCGCTGGCCAGACGGATGTCCGGCGAACCGCTGCCAAGACCATTTTACGGCGAAGGCCGCCTCGGCGAGATCGTCCTGAAGGCCTGCGCGTTTGACACGAAGGACCGCTATTCCAGCCCCCAGCAGCTTCGGCAGGAGCTGGAAGCGATCTCCTACGAGGCGCAGGACGCGGCGCTCATCTACCCGAACGGCGACGAGCTGCAGATCGACCCGAGCCGCTACGCGTCGGGGAAGTCCTCCGGCGCGGCGGGAACTGCGGGCAAAACGAATGCGGTGTTTTCTGACCGGCCGCAGCGCACATCCGGCACAAACAGAACGCAGGGCGTCTTCGACGCCTCCGGCGGGGGCAGTCCGACTCCCGTGCGGAAGGAAAAAAAGAAAGCCCACCGGGGGCTTGTCTGGGTGCTGGTGTTTGTCGCCGGTGCGGCGATCGCGGCGGGCAGTCTGCTGCTTTTGCACACGCGGCAGGAAAAGCGGGCGCAGCTTGCCGCCGCGCAGCAGGCACAGGTACAGGAGCAGCAGAATCAGTACGAGGCTCTGATGGAGCAGGGAACGCAGCTGTGCGAAACGGACCCGGAGCAGGCGCTGGGATGCTTCGAGCAGGCGCAGGCGCTCTACCCGGAGGAGTCTGCACCTTATATTTCCTACGCCTACGCGCTCTACTGCGCGCAGGACTATGAACGCTGCATTTCCTATATCGAGGACGAGCTGGGGCTTGGAAAGGCCTACGATATCGAGGCGCAGAGCCAGCTGAGCGAAATTCTGGGCGCGGCGTATTTTGAATGCGATGACTATGCCGCCGCGGCCTCGTTCTTCCGGCTGAGCACCGCCGGAGGCGATATCACCGTCAATGCCCAGCGCGATTACGCGGTTTCCCTCGGACGGCTGGGCGATATCGATGCGGCGGACGAGATCCTGTCGCAGATGTACGCGGCAGGCGCAAGCGGCGACGTGACTGACTACGTACAGGCGGAGATCGACTACGCGAAAAAGGAATATCTGGACGCGGAAAGCGGCTTTCAGGCGGTGCTGAATCAGACGCAGGATATCGCGCTGCAAAAGCGGGCGCTGCGCTCCTTGGCGGAGGTCTACCGCGATTGCGCGGCGCTGGTCCGGACGGGAAGCTCCCCGATCGGAAACCCCGCGACAAAGGCCGTCGAGGTTCTGGCGAACGGGATCGAAACCTATGGCCTGCGCTATGACTCAACGATCTGGGAGATGCTGGCGCTGGCCTATTTCGAGGCGTACCACACCGACCCCTCCGTTCCGCAGAGCTACCTGCGCAAGGCCGGGGAGTGCTTCAACCGCGTGCTGGAGCTTGGCGTGACGAAAAGCTATCTCTACAGCAACCTGTATACGATCTATTATGAATTACAGGAATACGATCTGGCGGAGCAGACGCTGGACGCCTATGCCGCGCAGTATCCGAAGGATTATGAACCCTACGCGTTCCGCGCCATGCTGTATATCACGCTGGAAAACCGGAGGGAACAGTCCGCGCGCGACTATTCCGCCGCCGTCGAGGCCTACGAGACAGCCGGGCAGCTGCTGCGCAGCGACGACGACGCGACATACTATCAGCAGCTGCAAAGTCTGATCCAGCAGCTGCAGAAGGAAGGATGGATCAACGGATGAAATACAGCTATGCCGCCGTCTGCGCGACAGGGCGGGTGCGAACGGAAAATCAGGATCGGATCTATCTGAACGGCACGATCTGCGGCGGCGGGTACGCGCAGACGGACGGAACCGGGAGAAAGCAGGGCCTTTTCGCCGTGGCAGACGGAATGGGCGGGCAGGCGCAGGGGGCGCAGGCCGCGCAGGCCGCGCTGGAGGCGCTTCCGCCGAAAAAATGCTGGTCGCCGGAGGCGGTTTTGCAGGCGTATGACGCGGGAAACCGCGCCATCTGCGACCAGATCGGGAAAATCGGAAAGCGCTCCGGCGCGACACTGACGACGCTGCTTCTCGCAGACGGCGAGGCGTATGCCGCCAATATCGGCGACAGCCGGTGCTATCTGTACCGGGACGGCTGCCTGTCGCGGCTGAGCGAGGACCATACGGCGGTGCAGCGCCTGATCGCGCTCGGCATCATCGAGCCTGCGGAGGCGAAAACCCATACGGAGCGCCACCGGCTGACGCAGCACCTCGGAATTTTCCCGGACGAGCTGATCATACAGCCGCATACGATCCAGCTTCCCGTGAGGCCCGGCGACCGCTTCCTGCTCTGCAGCGACGGACTGACCGATATGCTGGAGGAGGAAGACCTCTGCGCGCTCCTGCGCAGTCAGACAGCAGCGCCGGCCTGCGCCGCCGCACTGTACCAGCTGGCGATGCAGCGCGGCGGGAAGGACAATATTTCCGTGCTTCTCGTGGGGATCGACCGCTGAAGCTGCCCAAAACGCACAGAACGCCGCGCCCGGCCGGGCGCGGCGTTTATGCGCTTATATCAGGAAAAACTCCAGTACCAGCACGACCGCGCAGCAGCCGACGGCGACCTGAAGCAGATTTGCGCCGAGCCATGCGGCGGCGATGCCCAGCACCAGCGCGGCCAGGCCCGCGACGGGCGAGCTCGTGGCGTTTACAATGGACGGGAAGGTCATGACGGCCAGCGTCACATACGGCACGTAGAACAAAAACGAGCGCAGGAAGCGGCTTTTGATGGGCCTGCGGATGAGCGTCAGCGGCAGCTCCCGGATGAGGAACGACACGGCGGCGCAGACCAGAATATACAGATAAATTTTACCGTTCATCCTGACTTCCCTCCTTCTGCTCCGGCGCGTCCTTCACCGGGAAGAGCAGCGCCGCTGCCGACGCAATTAAAATCGTCAGCAAAATCGTCCGCGTGCCCTCGGACAGCGTCTTGACGTATGGCAGAACGGTACACAGCCAGCTTGCCGCGAAGCTCACCGCCACACAGCCGAGCACGACCGGGTTTTTCTTCGACGGCGGAATGATGATCGCCAAAAACATCCCGAACAGCGCGACGGAAAGCGCGCTGACCAGACGCGCGGGCAGGATGCTCCCGGCCGTGACGCCCAGCGCCGTGCCGATGGCCCAGCCGGGGATGGCAGGCAGAAACGCGCCGTAGGAATAGAACGGGTCGAGATAACCGGGCCGCGCAATGGCGATGCCGAACAGCTCGTCCGTCACGTCGTAGCCGACGAGCAGCCGGTGGTACAGCGGCGTATCGGGCGAAAATTTCTGGCTGAGCGAGCAGCTCATGAGCAGGTAACGCGCGTTGGTAATGAGCGTGATGAGCGCCATTTCCAGAAAGCCGCTGTCCGCGGCAATGACCGTGAAGGCTGCGTATTCGCCCGCGGAGGCATTATTGAGCAGGCTGATGAGAAAGCCCTGAAACGCGTTCAGTCCGGCGTTCCGGGCCGCGATGCCGAGAGAAAACGCCACGGCCAGATACCCAAGCCCAATGGGAACGCCGTCGCGGACACCGGCAAGAAACACCCTGCGCCGCTCGGCGCGCTGTGCGCAATCCATAGGAAAAACCTCTTTTCTGCCCGGTTCAGATACCGGAAGATTTACTTTTAGCACAGCTTTTCCCGCTTGTCAAGCGCCGACGGCATTTTGACGAAAGCGTGGGAATATGCGCCGTGCCGTTTGCAATCTGTCCGTTTCTGAACGGCAAATGTACGCAAATCGCGCGCATAGCCTTGACTTTCCAGCCCAAGTCTGCTATAACTTCAAAGTAGCAATTTAAAGCATTTGCCTATTAAAACGAAAAACGGAAAGAGAGACTCAAATGGAAAGAGAACGCTTGGGTTCCCGGCTGGGCTTTATCCTGTTGTCGGCAGGCTGCGCCATCGGCTGCGGAAACGTATGGAAATTCCCGTGGATGTGCGGCCAGTACGGCGGAGGCGGCTTCGTCCTCATCTATATCCTCTGCCTGCTGCTTCTGGGCCTGCCGGTCATGACGATGGAGTTCGCCGTGGGCCGCGCGGCGCAGGCCAGCCCCATCCACATGTATCAGAAGCTTGAACGCAAGGGCCAGAAGTGGCACCTCCACGGCTATATCGCCTTTTTCGGCAATATTGCCCTCATGGCGTTCTATACCGTCGTCACCGGCTGGATCATCTATTACTTCGTCAGATTCCTGACCGGCCGGACGGAAGACCTCGGCTTCGTCACCATGATCACCAATCCCGGCGTCAATGTGACGTATCTGGCCGTGACGGTCATTGTGGCCTTCGGCATTCTGTGCTTTAATCTCCAGGGCGGTCTGGAGCGCATCACGAAATATATGATGACGCTTCTGATGGTGCTGATGGTCGTGCTGGCGGTCCACAGCGCAACGCTCTCCGGCGCGGCAGAGGGTCTGAAATTCTATCTCGTCCCCGATTTCTCCAAAATCACCGGCACGGTCATCGTCGGCGCGATGAATCAGGCGTTCTTCACGCTGTCCGTCGGCATGGGCTCCATGGCGATCTTCGGCAGCTATATCGGAAAAGAGCAGTCGCTGCTCGGCGAATCGGCGAACGTCATCGTGCTCGATACGTTTGTCGCCATCGTCGCGGGCCTCATTATGTTCCCGGCCTGCTATACCTACGGGCTGGAGGTCAACGCGGGCCCGAGCCTGCTGTTCGACACCATGGCTACCGTCTTCAACCACATGGCGGGCGGCCGCTGGTGGGGCTCGCTGTTCTTCCTGTTCATGGTCTTTGCCGCCATGTCCACGGTTCTGGCTGTCTGCGAGAACATTCTCGCCATGGTGCGCGAAATGACCGGCTGGAAGCGGCCCCTGGGCTGTCTGGTCTGTGGTGCGGGCGTGTTCGTGCTTGCCCTGACCACGGCGCTGGGCTACAGCGTGTTTAAATTCCAGCCGTTTGCGGACGGCAGCGCATGGCTCGATTTCTGGGACTTCCTCGTCTCCAACAACATCCTGCCGCTCGGCTCGCTCGTCTTCGTGCTCTACTGCTGCAATAAATTCGGCTGGGGCTGGGACAATTTCCTCGCCGAGGCCAACGCGGGCAAGGGCTGGAAGGTCAAGGCCTGGATGAAGCCCATCTTCCGCTATCTCGTCCCGGCTGCGATCATCTTCATCTATATTTACGGCATGGTCACCTTCGGGTGGAAATAAACCCGAACGCAAACAGCGCCGGAGAGGGCAGAAGCCTTCTCCGGCGCTTGATTTTGCCGGGCGCATCCTGCATAATAGAGGACAGAACAGACAAAGCAGGAGGCTGCATATGGAAAAACAAATCGAACGGCAGTGCCGGGCGAACGCCGTGTTTACGGACGAGGCGTATCTGAAAACAAGATATGTATCTCACGAGGACGGGACATATACCATCCGCGTCGGACGCGGTGAACGCCGGGACGTGCTGGCCTGCAAGGAGCTTTACGGCAAGGCGGTCAAAACGGCGCTGGAGCTGGACTGCACCGCCTGCGCCTTTGACCTCGGCCCCGCGTCAGAGCTTGGGCAGAACGGCCTTTTTGCTGCGGCAGAGGGTGTCTGCGGCGGCGCGTACCGAAAAAAATATGCGCTGACTGGCCGCTGGGAGCCGGAGCTTGCGTGCAGCTTTCCCGGCGCAGACGCGGAAGGCGAGCAGATGCAGAGGGCGTGGCAGCTGGCGCGGTCGATCATGGAAACGCGCGGTCTGGTGAACTGCCCGGCGAATCTGCTCAGACCCGAAGCGCTTGCGCAGAGGCTGAAGGACATGGCGGACGGTCTGCCAATTGAGGCAGAGCTCTATGACCGGCAGGCGCTGGAGCGGCTCGGCCTGCGGGGACTTCTGACCGTTGGCGACAGCAGTGCATACGCCCCGGCGATGGTCGTGCTGCGCTATACCGGCGCACCGGACTGCGGCAGGCGGCTCGGTCTTGTCGGCAAGGGCGTGACGGTGGATACAGGCGGCTACTGCCTGAAGCCTGCTTCGTCGATGGCGGGGATCAAGGGCGATATGGCGGGCGGAGCGGCGGCTGCCGCAGCGCTGCGGGCGCTGGCGGCGAACGGCGTGCCGGTCAATGTCACGGTCGTCGTGCCGGTCTGCGAGAACCGGATCTCCGATTCGAGCATGGTTCCGGGCGATGTCATCACCAGCTTTTCCGGCAAAACGATCGAAATTCTGAATTCGGACGCGGAGGGGCGGCTGATCCTCGCCGACGGCCTTGCGTGGGCCGCAGAGCGGGAGGGCTGCACGCATCTTGTGGATATTGCCACGCTGACCGGCGCGGTCTGCGCAATGCTGGGCTTTGTGACGACCGGCGTGATGGCGAGCGATAACGGCTTTTACGATTGCCTCTTGTGCGCGGCGGAGCGCTCCGGCGAGAAATTCTGGCGGATGCCGGACGACGCGGAATACGAGACGCTGATCGAGAGCGACTATGCCGATGTCCGCAACACCAGCAAGGACGGCTGCGGCGCGATCACGGCAGGCCTGTTCCTGAAAAAATTCACGGCGGGACGTCCCTGGCTGCATCTGGACATCGCCGGGACGGCGGACAACACGGGCATTGTCTGGCAGTATCAGGCCCCCGGCGCGACCGGCACCGCCGTGAGTACGCTCTATCATCTGGCACAAATTCTGTTTGAAACATCTGAGGAGGAACCTGCATGAACACACCCCTGATCGAAGCCTGCGTAGATTCCTACGCCTCCTGCCGGGCGGCGTATCGCGGCGGCGCGGACCGTCTGGAGCTGTGCGCGCATCTTGTTATCGGCGGCACCACGCCGTCCACGGCGCTGTTCCGGCAGGTGCAGCGCGATATCCCAGTCAAGACCAATATCCTGATCCGTCCCCGCTTCGGAGATTTTCTTTACAGCAAAGAAGAGCTGGAGCAGATGTGCGAGGAGATCCGGACGTACCGTGAGCTTGGCGCGAACGGCGTTGTGATCGGCGCGCTGACGCCGGACGGCGATCTGGATCTGGACGCAATGCGGCGGCTGATGAACTGCGCGGGCAATATGGACGTGACGCTGCACCGCGCGTTCGATATGACGCGCGACCCGTTTGCGGCCATGGAGGACGCCATCCGTCTGGGTTGTAAGACGATCCTCACCTCCGGGCAGCAGAAGGATCCGCTGACCGGTGCGGAGCTGCTGCGGGAGCTTTTTGAAAAAGCGGACGACAGGATCGATATCATGGCGGGCTGCGGCGTAAAAAAATGGAACATTCAGGAGATCCACGACAAAACCGGCATCGTGGTCTTCCACACGACCGGCCGCAAGGGCGTGCTGGACAGCGGAATGCGCTACCGGAAGCAGACTGTGGCGATGGGCCTGCCGTCGCTTTCGGAGTATGAGCTCTGGCAGGCGGACGAGGAGGAATTCCGCGCCTGCGCACAGATCGTCCACAGTCTTGCGGCGGGAGCGGGACAATGAGACTGTCAGACGGTGAACAGCAGCGGATGGAGCAGCGCCTCGCGCTTCGCTTCGCGGCGATAGGCGACGGGGCGCAAAGCTGGCTGGAGCGGCAGCTTTCAGCGCTTTCGCCGGACTGCGCACTGCTGACCAGATGGTGCTATTCCGCAAGCCCCGTCAGCGACTGGGGCAATTATGAATTTTCCCTGTTCCGCGCCTGCGCGGAGCACGCGCTGCGCCTGCGGGAGCAGTCGCCCCTCGCGCGGGAACTGCCGGAGCCGTTGTTTCTGAATTACGTGCTCCATCCGCGCGTAAACGAGGAGGAGCTTTGCGACTGCCGAGGCTTTTTCTACGCGCAGCTTCGGGGGCGGATCGAAGGGCTTTCCGCGCGCGAGGCCATTCTGGCGATCAATGAATGGAACGCGGAGCAGGTCTGCTACCGCGCGACGGACGAGCGGACGATCAGCGCCCTCGGTGCATGGCGCTCCGGCTTTGGCCGCTGCGGGGAAGAATCCACGTTCGCGGTCAACGTGCTGCGCGCAGCCGGGATCCCGGCCCGGCAGGTCTATACGCCGCGCTGGGCGCACTGCGACGACAATCACGCGTGGGTCGAGGCGTACTGCGGCGGCGCGTGGCACTTTTTCGGCGCGTGTGAGCCGGAGGAAGCGCTGGATCGCGGCTGGTTCACCGGCGCGGCGAGCCGCGCTCTGCTCGTGCACAGCCGCTGCTTTGGAACGCCTGCGGCGGACGAGGAGATTATTTCGGTCGACGGCGCGGTGACGTTCCTGAACCAGACCGCCCGCTATGCGCCCGTGCGCCTGCTGGCAGTGCGGGTGCGAGAGAAGGACGGGCGGCCCGCCGCCGGTGCGGAGGTCACGTTCGGCATTCTCAACGCGTCGGAGGTCTTTCCGGCTGCAGTCATTCGGACGGATGCGGACGGAATGGCGCGGCTGCGCTGCGGATACGGCGATCTGATCGTGCAGGCCCGGAAAAACGGCCTCTGCCGGGAGACGCTCTGCCCGGCCTCACAGGAGGAGCCGCTGGAGCTGACACTGGCAAAGCCAGAAGCACCCGCCGGGCGCTGGACGAGCTTTACACTCCATGCGCCGAAGGAGCGCCTGCCTGAGAGAAGTGCCCCAACGCCCGCACAGCGGGCGGCAGCGACGGAAAAGCAGGCTGCGGCAGATGAAAAGCGCCGCCTCCGGCTGGAAGCGGCGTATGACGCGGCGCGGATACGTGCGCTGCGGGAGCGGTTCGGGTACGGTGCGCAGGCGGAGGCGATTTTGCGCGCAGCCTGCGGGAACTTTGCAGCGCTGGCAGAGCTGCTGGAGGATCCGGCGTATCCCGCGCCGCTGAAGCTTGCGCTTTTGCAGACGCTGGGGGAGAAGGACCTGCGCGATGTCCGGCCCGCCGTTCTGCGCGAGGCGCTGGACGCGGGCGGCGGCGTTTCGCCGTCGGACGAATTTTCCATGCAATATCTTCTCTGCCCGCGCATCGGGACAGAACCGCTGTCCTGCTGGCGAAGGACGCTGGCGGACAGCTTCCCGGAGGCGCGGAAGCGGGAATTTCGCGAAGCGCCGGACGCGCTCTGGCGCTGGATCCGCGAAACGATCCGGCAGGCGCCGCAGACGGAATACCGGCAGCTCGTGACGCTGCCCGCCGGGGCAATGCGCCTGCGCTGCGCGGATCTGCCGTCCCAGCGGCTGTTGTTCGTCGCGGTCTGCCGCACGCTCGGCATCCCGGCGCGGCTGAACCCTGCCGGCGGCGCGGCGGAGTATGCGCTTGACGGCCGGTTCTGCTCGCCGGAGGCTGGCCGGACGGCCAACGCGCGATTGCAGCTTCAGAAGCAGCCGGGCGAGACGTGGCAGCCGGGGGCGGATTTCGGCCTCTCGGCGTTTGAGAATGGCGCGTGGCAGCCAATGGCGGTTCCCGGCCAATGGGACGGCGCCCGGCTGACGCTTTCGCTATCCCCGGGCGTTTACCGTGTGATCACGGACAGCCGCCTCCCAAACGGCGACCTGCACGCCATGCGCATGGAGCTGCGGCTGGAGGCGGAACAGGAAGCCTGCGTGCAGCTGCAAAAGCAGGCAGTCTCGCTTGCGGAGCAGGCCGTGGATTTCACACTGGCCGATTTTCAGGCCGAAGCGCCGGACGGCCATCAGGCCGCAGCGGCGGAGCTGACACGGACACAGTCTCTTCTGATGTGGCTGGAGGAGGGGCGGGAACCGACGGAGCATCTGCTGAACGAGCTGCTGAGCAGCCGGGCGCAGCTTGCACGGCTGCCGCTGCGTCTGATCTTTTTCCTGCGCGGCAGACAGGCGCTTCAAAACGAAAAGCTGCAGGCCGCGCTTGCCGCCCTTGCGCGGGCGGAGGTCTGGTTCACGGCGGACTCTGCGGAGCCTGCGGCGCGCAGCGCCTATGTGGAGCCGGACCGCCTGCCGCTTCTGCTGCTGTGCAGCGGCCCGCGCCGTGTCCGCTATGCCTGCGCCGGATACCGCATCGGCAGCGTCGACACCGCGCTGGCCTTCTGCCGGCAGGACGGGCTCGCGCCAGAATAAAAAAGCCGCTCCCACCCGCACGTGGTGGGAGCGGCTTTTGCCTGCATATTCACTTATAAAATCTGCAAAATATCTCCCTTGAGGTACAGCGACTGCTCGGAGGCGAGGCTTGCGGGGTGGTCACGGGACTGGATGAGCGGTTCAAGCAGCCTTGCGTCGCGGCCTGCGTCCTGCGCGGCCTCGCGGAGCATTTTGAGAAACAGCTCCGGCGTCATGAACTGGCTGCACGAGCAGGAGACAAGATATCCGCCGGGCTTTACAAGCTTCATACACTGCAAATTGAGTTCCTTATAGCCGCGATAGGCATTTTCCAGCGCCTTGCGGCTCTTGGCAAATGCGGGCGGGTCGCAGACGACAAGGCCGTACTGCCGTCCCTCGCGCACGTACTGCCGCGCGAGATCAAAGACATTGGCGCAGGTGGTCGTGACGACATCCTCCACGCCGTTGAGCGCCGCGTTGCGCCGCACGAGCGCCAGCGCGTCCTCGGACACGTCGACCGCCTCGACGCTTTTCGCGCCGTAGAGCGCGGCGTGGATGGAAAATCCGCCCGTGCAGCAGCAAAGATCGAGCACGTTCTGTCCGGGCGCGTAGGGCTTTAACCGGCCCCGGTTTTCCTGCTGGTCGAGAAAATGCCCGGTCTTCTGGCCGTTTGCGATGGAGACGAGCATGCGCGCGTCGTGCTCCCGGATCACAAGCTCCTCGGGGACTTCGCCGTAAACGCACGTCTTGATGAGCGGAAGGCCCTCCTTTTCACGCACAGGCAGATCGTCGCGCTCATAAATGCCGCGCGGGGCGAACAGCTCTGCCAGAATCGAAATCAGCTCCGGCTTCCACCGCTCCAGTCCCAGACAGGCGATCTGGAAGGACAGGCAGTCGGCGAATTTATCGACTGTCAGCCCCGGCAGCCCGTCGGACTCGCCGAAGACGACGCGGCAGGAATCGGAAAAGCCCAGCGCCTGCCGCGTGTGCCACGCCGCCTCGATCCGGCGGGCAAAAAACGCGCGGCCGATCGGCTCTGCCTCGTCCCGCGTCAGAACGCGGACGGCCAGCCGGGAGTTCGAATTGAAAAACCCGCGCGCGGCAAAGCGCTGCCGGCTGTCCAGCACGTCTACGACGCAGCCGTCCGTGCAGATATCGTCCGCCCAGTCCAGCTCATTGTCATAGATCAGTCTCTGCCCCTTCAGAACGCCGCTTTCCTCGCCGCGCCGCAGGCAGACCTTTGGATATTCCATATATTATACCTCCAGCGAATAGCGCTCATAGGCGTTGATGATCGTCGTGTCCCCGCGCCGGAGCACGCGGGCGATATCGCGGCCATATTCCATGTGCACATGGCCGTGGATGAGATAGCGGGGCTTATACCGGTCGAGCAGCGGCAAAAACGCCTCAAAGCCCATGTGCGCGTAATCGTCCCCGTCGCCGAAGCCCCGCACCGGGGCGTGCGCCAGCACGATGTCCACGCCGCCCGCCCGGCGGATTTGCCAGCCGAGCTTCCAGATGCGGTTTTTCATCTCACGCTCGGAATACTGGTCCTTTCCGCCTGAGTACAGGCGGCTGCCGCCAAGCCCGGCGATGCGCAGACCGTTAAAGATGATCAGCTTGTCCTCAATGCAGTCGCAGCCCTCCGGCGGGCGGCGGTCATAATTGCCGTCGTGATTGCCGCGCACATAATAAAGCGGCGCGCGGCCAAGTGTCGCCAGAAATGACAGATACTCCGCCTTCAGATCGCCGCAGGAGAGCATCAGATCGTATTCGCGCAGCCGTCCCGGCTGATAATAGTCCCAAAAATAGGGGCTTTCCTTATCGGCAAGCAGCAGAAGCTTCAAAGCAGCGGCCCCCTTTTCTCCGGCTGGAGCGTCTCGCGGTACAGTCCCAGCAGACGCACCATCGGCCTTGCCATCGGCAGCAGCTCGTCATACTGCGGGATGCTGCCGCGCACATTGGCGCACAGCCAGTCCATGTGTAAAACTTCCTCCGGCGCAAGCCAGCGTTCGCCGTCATTTTGCACCGCGCCCGTCTGGTCGGCGATGCGCCGGTGGAACGGCGCAAGCTCACCGTGGGTCAGCGCGGCGCGCAGCAGGCGCACCAGCTCACGCGGGCCGTCCGGCAGCGATTCCATGAGCTGCACGTCCACCGCGCCGCTTGCAAAGCCCCACCAGTAATTGACGGCGGCCACCGCGCTCAGCTCGTCCCAGCCGCCGCGCAGGATGCTGCGCGCCAGCCGGATATAGACCTCGCCCCAGTTCCACACCGGAAGCGCCGCGCAGACCGGCCCTGCGTTCTGGGCCAGACACAGTCCGCGCCAGTCCGGGCTGTCGCCCGAGCCGGGCAGATCGCGCGCGCAGATCACGCGCAGCCCCTCTTCCGCAAGACGCGCCGCAGGTGAGGCTTCGCAGCACGACCAGCGCAGCTCGATCTCGGCGCGTGGATTCGTCAGCTGCGCGCCGAGCGCAAAGGCATTGATGGCCGCAGGCGTGCCGAAGATCGGCCCGTCGGCGACATAGCCGATGCGGCTATCCTCCGCCAGTGCGCCTGCGATCGCGCCGAGCAGAAATTTCGCCTCGTAAATACGGCCGTAATACGTCCGCACGCCGGGATACGGCATATCGACCGAGCAGTTGAGAAAGCGGACGCCCGGATATTTGGGCGCAAGCTTGCGGCAGGCGAAGATCAGCGGCACGGTCGTCGTGAAAATGACTTGCGCGCCGTCAGAGACGGCCTGCTCCAATGCGTCCTCGGTGCAGGGGTAGTCCGCCGCAAGATAGGTCCTGACCGAGACGGCGTCGCCGAGCGCCTGCTCGAGCTGCTGCCGCCCCTTGTCATGCTCCCGGATCCACGGGCTTTTCTCCGGCGCGCATTCATGTACGAACGCCGCGCGGAGCGTCCCGCCGGGGATCATCCGCCCGGCCAGCAGCCCGAGAAGCCCGGAGCCGGATGCTTCCGGCTCCGCGTCGGTCTGCATCTCGATCTTTCCGCCCCGCGCGTAGGCGGTCAGCTCTGTCCAGACCGCGCGGATGGATTTTTCCAGCTCCGCAGGCCCCAGCACGCGCAGATCGCCCAGCGTATACGTGTGCAGCCACACCAGAAGCGCTTCCGCCGTCGTGACGGGCGGCTCCTGGCTGAGCTTGTAATAGGCTGTGCGGAAGGTATAGAACGCGGTCAGAAACGCACGCTTTTCCCGGTCCGACCAGATGTGGTCGGCGTCAAAGCCCAGCGCGGCCTGCAGCTTGGGATAGTCGCCGACGCGGTTGAAATGCACCTGATACAGGCCGCACAGCCCGTAAAAGTGCAGAAATTCATAATAGACCCGCACGGCCGGATCATCGGAATAGACCGGCAGAACGCGCGTGACATACGCGCGGATGGTCGGCGCGTCGAAGCTCTTGAGGACGCTGACGCGCTTGTTGCCCTCCTGCACGTAGAAGCAGCCCATATATTCAAAGCAACGGATGGGATCCGTGATGCCCGTGTCGCCCAGGTGCGCCTCGCAGAGCGCGACCCACTTGCTTGCAAACTCTGTCCCAAGATCCAGAAGCGGCATGAAATTCGCGGCAAACGCCGCCTGCCGCCCCGCCGTATTTGTGCCGATGATCTGCGCGATGGGAATGTCCAGTACGCCGAGATCGACGCGGCCCGCGACCGCGCAGCCGCGCAGCCGTTCCTCGAGCACCTGCGGATACGGATAGCGTCCGCGGTGGACACACTCGCGGTAGCATTTCTGCCCGGCCTTCAGCGCCTGCCGGAACTGCTGCAGCGCCTCCTGTCTGCTCATGTCAGGCACCTCCTTTTTTGATTTCCGCCCCCATTTTCCTACGGCAGACGGAAAAAGTCAATCAGATTTTATATGGAATGCCGGAACAGGCGCAGGCGGCGCACATCAAGCCGCCCTGAGCAGCCCCGTGTGGAAGCTGAAAAGCTGAATCAGAGCAAAAAAACGCCGGAGGCCTCTCAAAGGAGAGCCCTCCGGCGTTTCATCGATTCGGGAATCAACAGCACTGGCCCACGACCTGATACATTTCATCGTTGGAGATCTGCACTGTGACGGTCAGATGCTTTGCAAACAGCCCGGCCAGCGCCTCGACCGGCAGCAGACCGTTGGAGACGCTGCGCGCCGTCTTCGCATGGTGCGCGTCGAGCGCCTTGCGCGAAAACCCGTGCGCCACCGTCAGCGTTCCGCCGGGCGCGAGCAGCCCGGCCAGATGGGAGATCAGCCGCTCCGGCTCCGGAAAATGCGGAAACGCGTTGTAGATCACGATGCAGTCAAGCGGGGCAGGGAAGTGCGTCTGCGCCGCGTCGCCGCAGAGCACAGTCACGTTCTCCTGCGGGAATTTTTCACGCGCGATGCGCACCATTTCCGGTGCAATGTCAATGGCCGTGATCTGTGCCGCGCCGCGTTCCAGATAATCCGGGATCAGAACGCCTGTCCCGCAGGCAACGTCCAGCACCGACACGCCGGGGCGGATTCCGGCGTTGTCCAGAATCTGCCCGATCACTGCCTCATTGCGCACCAACTGTGCGTCCCAGCCAGCGGCGGCTTGGTCAAAAAAATCGATGACAGCCTGCTGCTCCATCGCTGCGCCCTCTTACGCGGACCGTACACGCAGCAGCCGCGCCTTCGTCAGCGCGACAACGAGCGTTGGCAGCAGCACGAGCTGGATCGCAATGCCGGGCAGACCAGTCACGAACGACGTCGTCGCCCATGCCGCGACCGTAAACGTCGCGGGTGCGAAGATCAGCGCCTTGCACACGCCGGACAGGATTCTGCCCAGCAGCATTGCCGTGATCTGGCTGATATACAGGTCGGCATACAGCTTTTTCGTGTGCACAAGCTGCATCATCAGACCGCTGACCAGACCATACACGCCGCACTCGACCATCATGCCGGGCAGCACGGCAGGGGAGGGCATACCCGTCAGTACGCCGGACAGCACCGGACCCAGCAGTCCGCAGACAAGGCCATACGGCCACCCGCAGGCCAGTCCGCACAGCAGCACGGGAATGTGCATCGGCAGGAAGATCGGGCCGGCGTTTGCAATCGCGTGGAACGCCATCGGCAGCACCACGCACAGCGCAATGCAGAGCGCACAGAACGCCAGATTTTTCGCGGAAATTGTTTTTTTCATCGGGAAACTCCTTTGTTCAATTCTTTGCGCCCATTATACCCGACCATCCCGCTCCGCGGAAGCCCCCCAGGGGGTTGAGAATTCTCCCCACGAATCTTTCCCTTGCTTTTTCCCGCCATATCCGTTATAATAATCCCGCAAATTTCCGGGCCAGCCCCGCTTCCCAATTTCATAACCGGGTGTAGCTCAGATGGTAGAGCGCGTGGTTTGGGACCACGAGGCCGCTGGTTCGAAACCAGTCACTCGGACCAGGAAACCCGCTGAAATCATAAGATTTCAGCG
>OOCB01002151.1_pt1 | contig 23683 bp, 18 predicted proteins | sample 1671351 | NCBI WGS metagenome assembly OOCB01 (sample SAMN06348148, study PRJEB24527) | human gut metagenome | biome: human gut; feature: ankylosing spondylitis patient; material: feces | host: Homo sapiens | place: China | collected 2015-10 | reverse complement strand
GTCCTGTGCGCCTCAGCCTTGCGGCTGACGACTTGATTATTTTACCACAGAAGTGATTTTTTGTCAAGCACTTTTTTCGGAAGCTTTTCGATTTTACTAAACTTGTGGTTCGTTTTTCAACGTATCCATATTGGTTCTTTCGCTTTGCTTCTGCCGCTTTCAGAAGTCATTCTTTCCGGCGGCCCTTGGCGCTCAAGTATAATACCATATCCCGACACGTTTGGCAACCCCTTTTTTCACTTTTTTCGTTTCTTTTTGCGTCTTTGACTTTTTGACTAGTTTTTTAACTGTAATTTACACGTTCCTTGACGCAGAGGCTGCGGTGGTCTCAGAGGTCTTTTTTCTCTATATAATAAGGTATTGTTCTATCCAAACTTCCAGAGAAGTATACACCGTCGTGGATATTACGCCCCGGAATGCAAACACTTTCCTTGCACAGTTTGTCAAGAGCTTTGGCCTCAAATTTTGCTCCAAGATTCTCGGCTCAATTTTGGCGAAACCGCCAAAACACAAAATGTAGTGGTTTCTCCATTGACATATCACTAAATAGTGATATCATAGAATCACATCAATTGAACGCATCCCAAGACTGCTTTGCGGGTGCCTCTTTCGCAAGAGGCACCCGCTTGAACTGTACACAGATAGAACGACGGAGGAACACTATGAAGATCATCAAGCGCAACGGTTCGGAAGTTCCATTTGATATCACCAAGATCATCACTGCGGTCACCAAGGCCAGCGATTCGGTCAGCCGCAAGAGCAGCCTGACCCAGGAGCAGATCCTGTCCATCGCCAACGATGTCACGGAGCAGTGCCAGGCACTGAACCGTGCCGTGAGCGTGGAAGAGATCCAGGACATGGTGGAGAACAAGCTGATGGACATTCAGGCCCACGATGTAGCCCGCCATTATATCACCTACCGTTATGTGCAGAGCCTGAAGCGCCAGACCAACACCACCGACGAGCGCATCCTCAGCCTGATCGAGTGCCAGAACGAGGAAGTCAAGCAGGAGAACGCCAACAAGAACCCCACCGTGAACAGCGTCCAGCGTGACTATATGGCCGGTGAGATCTCCAAAGACCTGACCGCCCGCCTGCTGCTGGACCCGGAGATCGTCAAGGCCCACAACGAGGGCCTGATCCACTTCCACGATTCCGACTACTTTGCGCAGCACATGCACAACTGCGATCTGGTCAACCTGGAGGATATGCTGCAGAACGGCACCGTGATCTCCGGCACCTATATTGAAAAGCCCCACAGCTTTTCTACCGCCTGCAACATTGCCACCCAGATCATTGCGCAGGTAGCATCCAACCAGTACGGCGGCCAGAGCATCAGCCTGACCCATCTGGCTCCCTTTGTGGATGTCTCCCGCAAGAAGATCGCCGCTGAAGTCGAAGCGGAGATGGAAGGGCTGGACGTTACCCCGGAGCGCAAGAAGGAGATCGTGGAGCGCCGCCTGCGCAACGAGATCAACCGCGGTGTCCAGACCATCCAGTATCAGGTCGTGACCCTGATGACCACCAACGGTCAGGCCCCCTTCATCACCGTGTTCATGTATCTGGGAGAAGCCCGCAACCCGCAGGAAAAGGCCGACCTTGCCATCATCATTGAGGAGACCATCCGTCAGCGCTATCAGGGCGTGAAGAACGAGGCCGGTGTGTGGATCACCCCCGCCTTCCCCAAGCTGATCTATGTGCTGGAAGAGGACAACATCCGCCCCGGCACTCCCTACTATTATCTGACCGAGCTGGCCGCAAAGTGCACTGCAAAGCGCATGGTGCCCGACTATATCTCCGAAAAGAAGATGCTGGAGCTCAAGGTGGACAAAAACGGCGAAGGCCACTGCTACACCTGCATGGGCTGCCGCAGCTTCCTGACCCCCTATGTGGACCCCGAGACCGGCAAGCCCAAATACTACGGCCGCTTCAATCAGGGTGTTGTCACCATCAATCTGGTGGATGTAGCCCTTTCCTCCGGCGGCAACTTCGAGAAGTTCTGGAAGATCTTTGACGAGCGCCTGGCTCTCTGCCACAAGGCACTGCAGGCCCGCCATCAGCGCCTGATGGGCACCCCCAGCGATGCCGCCCCCATTCTGTGGCAGTACGGCGCACTGGCCCGCCTGAAGAAGGGCGAGAAGATCGACAAGCTGCTCTTTGGCGGCTACTCCACCATCAGCCTGGGCTACGCTGGTCTGTATGAGTGCGTGAAGTATATGACCGGCAAGAGCCACACCGATGCCGGTGCCAAGCCTTTTGCCCTGAGCGTGATGCAGCACATGAACGACAAGTGCACCGAGTGGAAGAAGGCCGAGAACATGGATTACTCTCTCTACGGCACCCCGCTGGAATCCACCACCTACAAGTTTGCCAAGTGCCTGCAGAAGCGGTTCGGCATCGTGCCCGGTATCACCGATAAGAACTATATCACCAACAGCTACCACGTCCATGTTTCGGAGCCCATTGATGCCTTCACCAAGCTCAAGTTTGAGAGCGAGTTCCAGAAGCTGTCCCCGGGCGGTGCCATCAGCTATGTGGAAGTGCCCAACATGCAGGACAATCTGGAGGCCGTGATAAGCGTGCTGCAGTTCATCTATGATAACATCATGTACGCCGAACTGAACACCAAGTCCGATTACTGCCAGTGCTGCGGCTACGACGGCGAGATCAAGATCGTTGAGGATGACGGCAAGTTGGTGTGGGAGTGCCCCAAGTGCGGCAACCGTGACCAGAACAAGCTGAACGTTGCCCGCCGCACCTGCGGTTATATCGGCACCCAGTTCTGGAACCAGGGCCGGACACAGGAGATCAAGGATCGGGTGCTGCATCTGTGATGAATTACGCAACAATTAAGTATTACGACATTGCCAATGGGCCGGGGGTGCGCACCAGCATCTTTGTTTCGGGCTGCAGGCACCACTGCCCGGGCTGCTTCAACGAGGTGGCATGGGATTTCGGGTACGGTCAGCCCTTTGACAAGGCCGTGCGCAACGAGATCTTTGCATCCTGCCAGCCTGACTATATTGCAGGCATCTCCCTGCTGGGCGGTGAGCCTTTTGAGCCGGAGAATCAGCGGGAGCTGCTGCCCTTTGTCCGCAACTTCAGGGCGCTGTACCCGAATAAGAGCGTCTGGTGCTATTCTGGTTACACCTGGGAACAGCTGACCGGCAGTGTTCCCTGCCCGGCCCGCTGTGAGGTCACAGATGAGCTGCTGAGCCTGCTGGATGTTCTGGTGGACGGCCGCTTTGTGGAAGCCCAGCACGATATCTCCCTGCGCTTCCGGGGCAGCAGCAACCAGCGGCTTCTGGATGTGCCCAAAAGCCTTGCCGCAAAGGCCCCCGTCTGGTGGGAGGACGAAAAAGTCTTTGCGACACACACCATGTAAAGAAAACCGCAAATAACCAGAAATGCCGCCCTGAGCTTTTTACGGCTCAGGGCGGCATTTCCGGTTTTGGGAATATAATCAGTGAATGGCTTGATTGGTTAGCATCCTCACCCTCTCCGTCATTGCTTGCGCAATGCCACCTCTCCTAGTAAGGCAACGACGACGACCGCCGCCAGTGGCGGAAGCAGGGAGGAGCTGTTGGGGCAGCGGCCAGCAGGACGCGAGTGCAAAACTTTGCACGAAGCGGACGCTGGGAGCCGCAACCCGTACGCTGTCGCCGCAGGCGACTGAGAGGTTGTACGAAGGATATCTTACCTCTTCATCTCCTGCGCCTTATTCCAAGTCTGGATAACTTCCCAGCGGCTCACAGAAGCGTCTGCAGCCTTGTCGGCGGAGATGAGCTGGTTCTCGATGGCCCAAGTCAGAGCCTTCTGTTCATCGGTGGCATCGGGAGCCATCACAGCGGCAGGGGCAGGCTTTCCGGCTTCAGTCCAGACCAGCTTTGCCAGTTCGGCAGTGTTCTGCGGGATAGCCACGCCATCGGGCAGGACAGTGTTCAGATACAGCTCGGTGCCGATCATGTAGCCGGTATAACCAACCACAGCAGCACCCACACCGGCGGTTGCCACCATGGCAACGGTGCCCAGAACATTGGGTTCCTCGGGCTGGTCGGCCATCCGGTACATCGCACGGATGCTCAAAGTCTGTGCAGGCATCTTGAAGCTTGCAGTGGCGGCATGGGAATCAAAACCGCCCTCTTCCAGCGTCAGAGCCACATCCGCAGGGGAAATCTCCCAGCGGTCGAACACCATGCCCTCCGGGGCATCGGCAGCGGTCAGCTTGACGGTATCGCCTGCCTTGGCAGAGGTGATCTCTGTGCCGTCGGCATTGGTGGCGGTGCCATCGGTCAGGCTCATCCGGTAGTAGCCTTCCTTGACCTGTGCGGTCAGGGTAACGCTCCACTCGTCGTCGCCGTTCAAGGTCAGGTCAAATGCAGTGGTATTGCCCACCTGCTTGGTGATTGCTTCTTCATAGCTCGGGTCGGCAGTGACTTCCCAGCCGGTCCAGGAGGTCGCATCTGCTTCCACGTTCAAGGTCTGGTTGCCCACAACGCCCACCATGCCGGAGATGCCGTTGGCAGTGCAGTTGTTCAGGGTGATCCAGCTGACCTTTACATCCTGTGTATCAAAGTTTGCGCCACGGCTGAAAATACCACCGTTCGTAGTGCCTCGTGCGGTAATGGCAATGCTGGTATCAGGCAGCGTTACCTGAGTGGGAGTGTTGGCAAAGCGGCTCACGAAGACACCGCCGTTCGTAATGTTATTGTTGTAAACAGTATTGTTAAAAGTACCGTTTTCAATCGTGCCGTAGTTGCGGACTTTTACGTTGAAGGTGCCGCCATCAATAACGCCGCTTTCTTCGTTGGTCAGTACATCTTTCAGGTCATCCTTATAATCAAAGATGCCGCCTTCGATTTTGCCGAAGTTATCTACTGCCCAGTCAACCTCTGCATTGCCAAGGTCAACAGAACCGTTTTTATAAACAGTCAGGGTTTCGTTTTTGCGGTCAAAGAACCAGCCGTCCAGATCGCTGCCCTCGTAGAATTTGCCCGCATAAACGGGAACCTTCTCGCCATCTACAATACCAACTTCAAGGTCAACGGGTTCCACGACTGCCTTAATGGTCACATCACCGGCACTGGTGCTGTTTTCCGGCAGGGTAACGGTCAGAACGTGTGTAGTAGGATCTTCGTTAATGGTTGCGTTGCCAGCTTCGCTCAAATCCCATTTGACGAATGTGGGAGATGCAGGTTCGACAGTGAACTTCCGGGTCATAATATTCTCATTACCGACGACATAAACCTTGCCGTTGAACTGAACATCTGTTGGTACAGTATCACCTGCAACAACAGGGATGATTTTGCCGCCCTCTGCGGTAAAGGTCTGATAGTCGCTGACTTGAACCTCCGAGGAATCAGGAATATTGCATACGATGCCGCTTTGCAGGATGCCCTCCCGCATATCTACTTTACCATAGACAATGCCGCCATTAAGCTTTGCACCAGCACCGCCCCACTGACCTTCATTGGAAAAATAAGTGTGAATATATCCGCCGGTAACAATTCCGCTGCCAGTGGGTTGGCCGTTACCGTTATATGTAGTACGTCCCTCAACTTTAGTGAAGTGTCCACCATTTATTACACCAGTTGAAAGGTTGAACACGGTCTGTTCAAAATTACCGCCCTCGATGGTGCCGCTATTGCGAACCGCACAAGGCACAGTCTCGGGTGAACCATTGATTGGATTAAATATAGTGTTGTTCACAAAATCAAGTTTATAGCTTCCGCCACTGTAACTCCAACTCCAAGTTGAATTTGTTGCCTTATAGGTCGGATTTGCAGGAGAAGAAGAATTTGACACCTCTGTGGTTTTGCCTTCCAAAACGGGTTGACCATTGGCTTCAAAATTCAAATCTGTGACATACTTGGACGTATCTGCCGCAAACGCCGCCGTGGGCAGCATTGTCAAAGCCATGCCAACGGCCAGAATGGCGCTGACAAGTCGTTTGAGTTTCATTGTGATTCCTCCTTTAGAGTCTACCCCAAATGTGTATTGCACCCACCGCAAACGTAAAAAAGCGCCGCACCTGCCCCGAAAGGCTGGTGTGGCGCTGTGGATGTACTTCTTGGGAAGTGCAGCTGGTTGCCCGGTCTGGGCCCTTTAGCTTTGCGTCGCAGCCTTCCGGCTGGTTTGCCAATTCTTCTGTTTTGTGGGGGTGCTCTTGCGCGTCCTATTATACCCCCCCCCCCTACATATAAATCAAGTGTTTTTGTCATGTTCGGAATATGTTACAAATATAGTCTATTTTTTAGTGTAGTTTGACTGGGATGGGGGGTGGCCCTCTCCGTCATTGCTGCGCAATGCCACCTCTCCCTTCGGGAGAGCTGTCGAGCGATAGCGAGACTGAGAGGGTGAGGCCGTCAAAGAGTGACGAAACCAGAAATGCCGCCCGAGCTTTTCAGCCCAGAGCGGCATTTCCGGTTTTTCCTTTCTGTTTTATGTTACCTTGAACTTACCATATCCTCAATGACACCCAGGAACTCCTGCCCGTAGCGGGCGGCCTTTTTCTCGCCCACACCCGGGATATTGAGCAGTTCCTCCACGCTCAGGGGCTTTTTCAGCGCCATCTGGCGGAGGGTGGAATCGTTGAACACCATATAGGCAGGGAGCTTCTGCTTTGCGGCCAGCCGCTTGCGCAGGGCATAGAGGGCAGCCAGCAGCTTCTCGTCCGCTTCGCCGAGGGCATCTTCGTCGGCACGGCGGCGGGAGGCCGAGGCCAGCCGCTTTGCACTGGCCGCGGCGCGCTGGCGGGCTTGTGCCGCCTGCTCCTCCACCTGTTCGGTAGCCTGTGCTGCCAGCAGACAGTTGGAACAGTTCTCGCACTTCTGGGGCGCGGCCTCGCCGAAGTAGCTCAGTAGATACCCCCGCAGGCAGCGCGGTGTGGTGGAGTAGAAGGTCATGTACTTGAGCCGTTCCTCTGCCTTGCGTGCCGCTTCGGCCTTGACATCCGCAGGCAGGCCGTTGTCAGCCTCCATCTCCTTGTCGATGAAGAACCGGATGGTGCGCACATCGGTGCCGGAATAGAGCAGGGTGCAGCGGGCTGGCTCCCCGTCACGGCCTGCGCGGCCCGCCTCCTGATAATAGCTCTCCAGATCCTTGGGCATATTATAATGGATGACGAATCGGACGTTTGGCTTATCGATGCCCATGCCGAAGGCATTGGTCGCCACCATGATCTGCACCCGGTCATAGAGGAAATCGTCCTGATTCTGCCGCCGGGTATCCGCATCCAGTTTGGCGTGGTAGGCTGCCGCCCGGATTCCCCGGCTCTGCAGCAGGCGGGTGGTCTCATCCACCTGCCGGGTGGTACTGCAATAGATGATGCCCGCATTGTCCCGCTCCCTGAGCACAAGGTCGAGCAGAACTTTGGGCTTCTCGCTGGGCAGGGCCCTGCGGGTGGCAAAATAGAGGTTGGGCCGGTCGAAGCTGGTGGTCACCTCGTAGGGGGTGTGGAGTTCCAGATGGGTGCGGATGTCCTCCCGCACATGGGCCGTGGCGGTGGCCGTAAAGGCTCCCACCACCGGGCGCTTGGGCAGGCTGTCCACAAACGCCTTGATGCGCAGGTAGCTGGGGCGGAAGTCCTGCCCCCACTGACTGATGCAGTGGGCCTCGTCCACCGTGACCATGCTGATCTCCCGCTCCTGCGCAAACCGCTGGAAGCCCGGCATCTCCAGCCGCTCCGGAGCCACATAGATGATCTTATACCACCCCTCCCGGGCGCGGCGGAGCATCAGGGCCTTCTGGTTGTCCGTCAGGCTGTTGTTCAGGAAAGCTGCCGCCACACCGGCCTGTACCAGCGCCCCTACCTGATCCTTCATCAGGCTCACCAGCGGCGAGACCACGATGGTGATGCCCGGCAGCAGCAGGGCCGGCACCTGATAGCAGATGGACTTGCCCGCACCTGTGGGCATCACGGCCAGCACATCCTGCCCGGCCAGCAGGCGGGAGACGATCTCCTCCTGCCCCGGGCGGAAGCTGTCGTAGCCAAAGACTTTTTTCAGAATACTATGCGGACTTTCCATGGTTCCTCCTATCCATACAAAACCGCTCCGTCATTGCTTCGCAATGCCGCCTCTCCCAGTAGGAGAGGCAAGTCTTGGCTCCCCTACTAGGGGAGCTGGACGCAAAGCGGCCTGAGCGGTTTATAACCCAACCAGTATACCACAACTCCCCGGATAATTGTAAAACATCTCTGACATTTCCCACGTTCGATAGCATTTCCTGCACAAAAATGCTATAATATGGGTACATATCTCCATCCCGGCCCCTGCTTTGTGCATCTGCCGGAAAAGAGCAAAGGAGTATTTTGTATGGCTCAGAAATTGATCACCTTCGCCGTCCCGTGCTACAACTCGGCGGCATATATGCGCCACTGCATCGAGACCCTGCTCTCCGCCGGGGAGCAGGCCGAGATCATCCTGGTGGACGATGGTTCCACCAAGGATGACACCCCCGCCATCTGCGACGAGTACGCTGCCAGATATCCCACCATCGTCAAGGCCATCCATCAGGAGAACGGCGGCCACGGCGAGGGCGTGAATCAGGGCATCCGCAACGCCACCGGCCTGTATTACAAGGTGGTAGACAGCGACGACTGGCTGGACGAAGCCGCCCTCAGGACCGTGCTGGCCAAGCTGAACACGCTGACTGCCCGTGGCACCGCACCTGACCTGATGATCTGCAACTATGTCTACGAGCACGTGGAGGACAACACCAGCCACACCGTGCGCTACACCAACGTGTTCCCCCAGAACCGGCTGTTCAGCTGGACGCATGTCGGCCACTTCCGGCCCGACCAGAACCTGCTGATGCACTCGGTGATGTACCGCACGCAGGTGCTGCGGGACTGCGGCATGGTGCTGCCCAAGCACACCTTCTATGTAGACAACATCTTTGTCTACCAGCCCCTGCCCTTTGTTAAGAGCATGTACTATATGGACCTGGACCTGTACCGCTACTTCATCGGGCGGGCCGACCAGAGCGTGAACGAGAGTGTGATGGTCAAGCGGGTGGATCAGCAGCTGCGGGTGACCCGCCACATGATCGACTGCCAGGACCTGGATGCCCTCAAGGGCCAGAAGAAGCTGCGCAGCTATATGCTGCACTACCTCTCCATGATGATGGCCATCAGCGACATCTTCCTGCTGCTGGACGGCAGCGCCGCCGCCAAGCAGAAGGAAAACGAGCTGTGGGCCTACCTCAAGGCACACACCAGCGCCGGGGTCTACCGCTCCATCCGCTATGGCTTTGGCGGCGTGACCAACCTGAAGATCCCCAAGGGCGACAAGCTCGTGCTGGGCGGCTACCGCATTGCACAGAAGATTTTTAAATTCAATTAACAAATGTTGCTTTTCCTCCTCAGATAAGATATACTTTTTAACGTATCTTAATTTCTGAGGAGGATCTTATTTTATGGAGCAATTGCTCATCTGCATGTCTCTTTCGCTCATTGCAGGCCTGTTGGCATCCCGTGCAGCGAAAGCGATCCGCCTGCCGGCCGTCACCTCTTATCTGGTGGCAGGACTTCTGCTGGGTCCCTTCTTTCTGGGTCGGCTGGGCCTGAGCGGCTGGGGCTTCGGTTTCGGAAGCCTCGCACAGGTCGAAAGCTACGGCATCATCACACAGGTGGCACTTGGCTTCATCGCCTTTGTCATCGGCAACGAGTTCCGGCTCAGCGCGTTGGAGAGCATGGGCAGGCAGGCGGTCACTGTGGGCATCCTGCAGGCCGTTATCACCACCGTGCTGGTGGATATCGCTCTGGTTGCCCTGCACTTTGCCCGGCCGGATGTCATCTCAATGGCATCGGCCATCACGCTGGGTGCCATCGCCTCTGCCACAGCCCCTGCCGCCACCCTGATGGTGGTCAAGCAGTACAAGGCCAGCGGCCCCCTGACCCGCCTGCTGCTGATGGTGGTCGCCATTGACGATGCCGTGGGTCTGGTGCTCTTCTCAGCCTCTTTCGGCATCGCAAACGCGCTGGAGCAGGGCCGCATCGACCCCATCAGCATCCTTCTGGAGCCTCTGGTGGAGATCGTACTCAGCCTGGGTCTGGGCGCACTGGCCGGTCTGCTGCTCAACCAGCTGGAGGTCTACTTCCACTCCCGCTCCAAGCGCATGAGCCTTTCGGTGGCCTTTGTGCTGCTGACGGTGGGCCTTTCCATGGTCAGCTTTAAGGTCGGCCCCATCCACTGCAGCTTCTCGCTGCTGCTGGTCTGCATGATGACCGGCACCGTGTTCTGCAACATCTGCCCCACTTCCGATGAGCTGATGGACCGCCTGGACCGCTGGGTAAGCCCGGTGAACATCCTGTTCTTCGTGCTCTCCGGCGCGGAGCTGGACCTGAACATCCTTGCAAACCCCATGGTCCTGCTCATTGGTGCCGTCTATATCGCTTCCCGCTCTCTGGGCAAGATCTCCGGCTCCTATGTCAGCTGCAAGGCCACCCGCTGCAGTGAGAAGATCCAGAAGTATCTGGGCATCACCCTGCTGCCGCAGGCCGGTGTGGCGCTGGGCATGGCCGCCGAAGCTGCAGAGCTTTCCGATGGCCACATGGTGCGCAACGTGGTGCTCTTCTCGGTGCTGGTGTACGAGCTGGTCGGCCCGACCCTGGCCAAGATCAGCCTGACCGCCGCAGGCGAGATCATCCCCGAGGGCCGCACGAGCGCCCGTACCACCAACAAGCCGGAGGAACCGGTCAGCGTGGACTGATTTTCCCCCATCAATCTCACCCGCAGGTGACGGAGCGTTCTTACACCACAAAAGCCGCTGCACAGTTGTTACGCTGTGCAGCGGCTTTCTGTTTGCTCTTTATTTCAGCACGATCTCATCGTTCTCAGCATCCACGGTCAGGGTGGAGCCGGAAACAAGGGTTCCGTCGATGATCTTTTCAGCGGCGGGGTCCTCCACAGCCTTGCGGATGGTCCGGCGCAGGTCGCGGGCACCAAACTTGCCGCCCTGGCTCTTGTGCACCAGCGCTGCCAGCGCCGCCGGAGTATAGCTGTAGGCAATGCCCTTGGCCTCCATGCTGGGCTTGTACTCGTCCAGCATCAGGGCGGCAATGCCCTGCAGGGTCTCCTCGCTCAGCGGCTTGAAGGTGATGACCTCGTCCACGCGGCCCAAGAACTCGGGGCGGAGGAACTGGCTCAGCGCCTTGCGGCTCTTCTCCTCGTTCCGCTCCTCCTCGCTGCGGTTGAAGCCCAGACTTGCGGTGGTCTGGTCGCTGCTGCCCGCATTGGAGGTCATGCAGATGACGGTGTTGGAGAAATCCACGGTGCGGCCCTGGGCATCGTTGATCTTGCCCTCGTCCAGGATCTGCAGCAGGATATTCATCACATCGGGGTGGGCCTTTTCGATCTCATCGAACAGCACCACGCTGTACGGGCGGCGGCGGACCTTTTCGGTCAGCTGACCCGCCTCCTCGTAGCCCACGTAGCCCGGAGGGGAACCGATCATGCGGGACACCGCGTACTTCTCCATATACTCGCTCATATCCAGCCGGATCAGCGGGTCGGGGCCGTCAAAGAGCTGGTTTGCCAGCTGCTTCACCAGCTCCGTCTTGCCCACGCCGGTGGGGCCCACAAAGATAAAGCTGGCCGGACGGCGGCGGCCCGAGAGGTCGGCGCGGCTGCGCTTGACCGCCTGTGCCACCAGATGCACGGCATCGTCCTGACCGATGATCTTCTTTTTCAGCTCGGTCTCAAGGCTGGCGAGCTTTGCGTACTCGGTCTCCCGGATCTTCACCGCCGGGATGCCCGTCCACAGCTCAATGACCTTGGCCACATCGTCCATGGTCACCTGGATCTCCCCGGCTGCAGCCTGCTTGGCGGGCAATTCCCGCTCCAGCTGTGCCATCCGGGTCTTGCGCTCTGCCACACGCTCGTAGTCGATGGGCTCGTTCACATCGGCATTTTCCATATCGGCCTCTTCCTGCTTGAGGGCCTCCAGTTCCTTCTGCATGGTCAGGTACTCGGAGATGACCGGGTGGGCCAGATTGCAGCAGGCACAGGCCTCGTCCAGCAGGTCGATGGCCTTGTCGGGCAGATAGCGGTCGGTGATATACCGCTCACTCAGGGTCACGGTGGCGTTCAGCACATCGGCAGGCACCTGCACATGGTGGTGCTCCTCGTAGTAGTGCTTGATGCCGCCCATCACGGCCAGCGTATCAGCAACGCTGGGTTCCTCCACCCGCACGGGCTGGAACCGGCGCTCCAGCGCCTGGTCCTTCTCGATATACTTGCGGTACTCGTTGAAGGTGGTGGCACCGATGACCTGGATCTCGCCGCGGGAGAGGGCGGGCTTCAGGATGTTGCCCGCATTCATGGCACCCTCGCTCTCACCGGCAGAGGTAATGGTGTGGATCTCGTCAATGAACAGGATGACGTTGCCCGCCGCCTTGACCTCGCTCAGCAGGCCCTTGACCCGCTGCTCGAACTGGCCCCGGAACTGGGTGCCTGCCACAAGGCTGGTCAGGTCGAGCAGGAAGATCTCCTTATCCTGCAGCCCTGCCGGCACCTGCCCCTTGGCAATGCACTCCGCAATGCCCTCGGCAATGGCGGTCTTGCCAACGCCCGCTTCACCAATGAGGCAGGGGTTGTTCTTCTGGCGGCGGCTCAGGATCTGGATGGTGCGGTAGATCTCCCGGTTGCGGCCGATGATATCATCCAGCTTCCCCTCCCGGGCTTTGCGGGTCAGGTTCTCGCAGTAGGTATCCAGAAACTTGCGGCGGGGCGGCTTTTTGTCGTTTTTGCCCGCCTTCTTCTCGTTTTTACCGTTCTGGGCACCGCCGTTCACCCCCAGCGGGAAGGTGGCGCTGGAGCCGGGCACAAGGTCGCCGTCCTCCTCGCTCTGGTCCGGCTGGCCCATGCCCATCATCATGGAGAAGGGGTTCATGCTGCTCATGTCCCCCATCTCCTGCATCATGTTTTCCATCCGGTCTTCCATGGCATCCATGTCCTCGTCGGACATGCCAAACTGCTTCATCAGATCATCGACCGGCTTGATGTGCATCTCCCGGGCACAGTGCAGGCAGTACCCCTCGTTTTTCATCTGGCCATTTTCCATCCGCTGGACAAAAATAATGGCAGGCCGCTTCTGGCATCGAATGCAGACCATTGTTCCTCCTTTTCCCTCCCCGCTCAGACAAACGGGTTGAACACATTGAATACTTTATAGTAAAGGCTGCCGCTCATCACCGTGTCGTTGAGCATGGTGAGGTTGCCGCCGGTGATCACAATGAGCGCCCAGACCACGCAGAGCACCAGATAGATGTCCACAAGGCTGGCAATGCCGCCCACGCCCCAGCCCAGCCAGTGGTTCACTGCACCGATCACGGGCAGCTTGTTCACCAGCCCCAGCACTGTGACCAGCAGGCTGACCAGCATCCGCAGCAGGGCAAACGCCACAAAGAACAGCACCAGCGAGATCACCGGGGTCAGCAGCGGAGCCAGCACCTTCTGGACGATGGTATCCGCCAGCACAACGGCGTTGTCATTGAGGACGGCAGAGATGGAGCGCTCGCAGGCATCCACGATGGATGCCCGGAACGCCTCGGGCAGAAAGCCCGCGTACCGCTGGGCAATGCCATCCAGACTGACAGCTCCCCCGGCGGCGATATTGGCAGCGATCTGGTCCCGGAAGCTTCCGGCGAGGAAGCGCTCGAACACCTGCCCGGCTGCCCAGCCTGAAAAGGCTCTGGCACCGAACAGGCTGATGAGGCTGCCCGTCAGCTGCACCACCGAGGCCAGAAAGCCTTTGCGGGCATACCGGACGGCCAGCACCAGCCAGACCACCGTACATAGGATATCAAAAATAAATGACGGATTCTTGAACATACGTTTAACCTTATTCCGAACTGGCTCACCCTCTCAGTCACGACTGCCGTCGTGCCAGCTCCCCCAAAGGGGGAGCCAACGCTTCTGGCAGGGGAAGCCACAAAATAAATTGCACTCTTTTTCCTCAAAGCCGCAATTGCCTCTCCCTTTGGGAGAGGTGGCAATGCGAAGCATTGACGGAGAGGGCTATTCAGCAGGTGCTTCCAACTTCTGCACCGTGTTGCCGCTGAACAGCAGCAGATCCTTGCTGTTGGCCAGCAATGCCTGCGGGCTGGTGTCAAGGTTCTGGCTCCACTGCTGGGTGCCGGACGCATCAAAGCACTCCACGGCGTTATCGGCCAGCAGATAGAACAGGTTCCCCGCCCGGACGATGGAATTTGCCGCCGAGACAGCGGCGCTGAACTGGACATTCAGGTTTTTGTCCAACGTCACAGCCTGAGAGACCTGCCCCGATGCCAGCAGCAGAGCCACATTGCCTGCCGCGTCCACCGAAACATCCTTCAGCTCCGTGCCCGCAAAATCATAGACCGCACGCTCACCGCCGCCCGCATTGTAGAGCACGGCCCTGGTATCGTAGACAGCCAGGATCGTGGAAGCGGAGGTCCACCCCAGCCACTGGGGCACGCCGCCCTGATTCACCAGACTGACGGGATCGCCCGATGCCAGATTGATGAGGTAGAGGTTGGTCATCACCTGTCCCCCGCTGACGGTGACGGCTGCCGCCGCCAGCTTCCGGCTGTCGGGGGAAAAGGCCATCCGCAGGGGGGTGCCGTCGTTGGAGGTCATGCTCCAGCTGAGCTGCTGCTCCATGGAGGGGCTGTATACCAGCAGCTTTGCCATGCTGGTCTGATCTTCCGTGACCACAGCCAGCGTGCCGTTATCCGACATGGCGCAGAGGAAAATGCTGTTTTCCAGCTGCTTGGTGTAGAGGTTCTGGGTACGGCTCTCCACCCGCAGCTCGTTTCCGGAGCGGTTGTAGAGGACAAAGCGGGTCTTGCCCGCGGCCAGCGCCGGGCGGGCATAGCCGCTCTGGATGCTGTTCAGCTTTTTGCCGGTGCGCGACCAGACCACACAGCCCTCGTCCCCCAGCTCCACAAAGCTGCCGGTCAGGGGGGCCATCTGTTCCAGCTCGGCCACACCGGTCTGCTGGGGCCAGCCGGAGCCGGGCAGCAGGGCAATGCGGGCCGTATCGGTCAGGTCCTTCAGGGCCGCCACCGAGCTGCCCGCGATGCCGGTGGCAAACAGCACCACCGCCGTCAGCAGCACCAGCAGCACCGCCGTGCGGCGGATGCGCCGGTTCCGCACACGCTGGCGGGCAGCTTCCAGATATTCGACCCGCCCTTCCGAAAGCGGCTCGTCACTCTCCGGACGGTTGCGATTTTTTCTCATAGGTTGTAGTCCACCTTCTCCAAAAATAGCCCCTTCGCGGGCAGCGTCGGCCCGGCCTGGCTGCGGTCCCGGCTGGCAAGGATGCCGGGGATGGCATCGGGCTGCATCCGGCCCGCACCCACCTCACACAGGGTGCCTGCCAGAATGCGCACCATGTTATAGAGGTAGCCGTCCGCTGTCACCTCAATGTCCACCTCGTCGCCCTTCCGGGTCACATGGCAGTCGGTGATGGTGCGCACGGTATCTCCGTGGGCAGCAGCAGAGGAACCCGCCGCGCACAGGGCCAGAAAATCGTGCTTTCCCACAAACTGTTCCGCCGCCCTCTGCATAGCATCCACATCCAGCCGCCGGGGCACCCGGGTGTAATATTTTTCATCAAAAGGCGAATCGATGGGGTGGTTGTGGATGCGGTACAGGTAGGTCTTGGTATGGGCAGCATAGCGGGCGTGGAACTCCTCCGGCACCACCCGGGCGCACAGCACCCGGATATCCGGGGGCAGGTGCTGGTTGATGGCCAACGGCAGCTTTTCGGGGGGGATGCGGGTCTCCGCGTGGAAGTTCAGCGCAAAGCCCAGCGCGTGGACCCCGGCATCGGTGCGGCTGCACCCCTTGATATCGGGGCGGCTGTGGAGCACCGCTTCCAGCCCATCCTGAAAGGTCTGGGCCACGCTCCGCCCGTTGGGCTGCACCTGAAAGCCGCAGTAGTTGGTGCCGTCGTAGGCTAAAATGAGTAGATAGTTCATAAAAGTTCTTCGCAAACCATTCACGGCCTCACCCTCTCCGTCATTGCTTCACAATGCCACCTCTCCCAAAGTGAGAGGCCTTGGCAGTCCACACAACGTTTCCCTTTTTGCCAAGGGCTCCCCCTTTGGGGGAGCTGGCAAAGCCGCTAGGCTTTGACTGAGAGGGTGAGGAAGTTCATCTTAAAAATTCGGGAACACCAGTCTCGAGCTCAGGATCACCATAAAGCAGACAATGCACACCGCCAGGTCGATATAATCCTGCCGGGTGCAGCGCAGCACCTTCAGGCGGGTGCGGCCATCACCGCCGCGGTAGCAGCGACACTCCATGGCCATGGCCAGCTCATCGGCGCGGCGGAAGGCCGAGATGAACAGCGGGATGAGCACCGGCACCAGCGCCTTGACGCGCTCCATCATGGAACCGTTGTCCAGCATGGCACCGCGGGCTTTCTGGGCGTTCATGATCTTGTCGGTCTCTTCGATCAGGGTCGGGATAAAGCGCAGGGCAATGCTCATCATCATGGCCAGCTCATGCACCGGGAAGTGCAGCCTGCCCAAAGGCTTGAGCAGCTGCTCGATGGCATCTGTCAGCACAATGGGGCTGGTGGTATAGGTCAGGAGGCTGGTGCCCGCGATCAGTGCCATCACGCGCACCGCCATCAGGATGGCATAGCGCAGGCCCTCGGCGTAGATGTTCAGCACCCAGAAGTGCACCAGCGGCTCGCCCTCGCCCGAAACAAAGAAAAGGTTGAGCACCGCGGTAAAGAGGATGATGGGCAAAATGGGCTTCAGGCTCTTGGTGATGAGCTTGAAGGGGATCTTTGCCACGCCGTACATGGCCACAAGGAACACAAGGGACAGCGTCAGGCCCAGCGGGTTGGACGCGGCAAACAGCAGGATGATGTAGACGATGGTCAGCACCAGCTTCATGCGGGGGTCGAACTTATGCACAAGGCTGTCGCCCGGGAAGTGCTGGCCGATGGTGATATCTCTCAGCATGTGGCAGCGCCTCCCTTCTTTGCATCCACGCGGGGCAGCACAAGGCTTTCACCTGCGTCCCGGCGCTTCTTGGCTTCCAAAATCATCTTGACGGCATAGGGCACGGTGTAAACGTCCGCCGGGACATCCACACCCATCTCCCGCAGCTTGAGGAAGATCTTTGTGACCTGCGGCACGCTCAGGCCCAGCGCCAGCAGCTCGGGCGCACGGGCAAACACGTTCTCCACGGTGTCGTACATGGCGATCTTCTTGTTGCTCATCACCAGCACACGGTCGGCGTACTTGGCAATATCCTCCATGCTGTGGGAGACCAGCAGCACGGTGGTGCCGGTCTTTTTGTGGTATTCCTTGACCTCAGACAGGATCTCGTCCCGGCCCTCGGGGTCCAGACCGGCGGCAGGCTCATCCAGCACCAGAATGCGGGGCTTCATGGCCATCACACCCGCCACGGCCACCCGGCGCTTCTGGCCGCCGGACAGCTCAAAGGGGCTGCGCTGCAGCAGCGCCTCATCCAGGCCGACAAAGTCCGCTGCTTCATGCACCCGCCTGTCGATCTCGGCCTCGTCCAGCCCCATGTTTCTGGGGCCAAAGGCGATATCCTTATAGCAGGTCTCCTCAAACAGCTGGTACTCCGGGTACTGGAACACCAGACCGGTGAGAAAACGGAATTCCCGGATCTTTTCCGGCTCGGCCCACAGGTCACGGCCATCGATGATGATGTGGCCGCTGGTGGGCTTGTTCAGGCCGTTCATGTGGGTGATGAGAGTGCTCTTGCCGGAGCCGGTGGCACCAATGATGCCCACAAAATCTCCCTCTTCCACCTCAAAACTCACGTCATCCAGCGCGGTGACGGCATTGGGCATTCCCGGGTTATAGACATAACTCAGGTGATCCACTTTGATAATGCTTCCCATCTTCCGTCCCCTCCCTTACTTCAAAAGCTCATACAGAGCCTGTGCGCACGCGCCGGTGTCGATGATGCCCTCGGGCATGGGGATGCCGGCCTTGACCAGCTCATCCCGCAGCTCGGCAGCCTGCGGCACATCCAGCCGCAGGGCGCGCACCTTTTCGGTCTGGCTGAACACCTCTTTCGGGGTGCCCTCCATGACCACATTGCCCTTGCTCATCACCAGCACGCGGTCGGCCTGAGCAGCTTCTTCCATATAGTGGGTGATGGACACCACCGTGATGCCCATGTTCTTGTTCAGATGGTGGATGGTCTGCATCACCTGCTCCCGGCCCCGGGGATCAAGCATGGCGGTGGCCTCGTCCAGGATCAGACAGTCAGGCCGCATGGCGACCACGCCCGCAATGGCAACACGCTGCTTCTGGCCGCCGGACAGGTTGTGGGGCGCACGCTCCCGGTATTCATAGATGCCCGCCATCTTCATCGCTTCATCCACGCGGCGGCGCATCTCCTCCGGCGGCACGCCCAGATTTTCCAGCGCAAAGGCGACATCTTCCTCCACCACGGTGGCAACGATCTGGTTGTCCGGGCTCTGGAACACCATGCCCACGGTCTGGCGGATATCGTAGATTTTGTCCTCGTCTTTGGTGTCCATTCCTTCCACCAGCACAGTGCCGCTCTCCGGCAGGAGGATGGCATTGAAGTGCTTGGCCAGCGTGGATTTTCCACAGCCGTTGGCCCCCAGCACTGCCACAAATTCGCCCCGCTTCACCTCAGCCGACACGCCGTTCAGGGCGTAGTCCGGCTGTTCCGGGTCATAGCGGAACTTCAGATCTTTCGCAGTTAAAATCATTTCTTCCATAGGTTTTCTCTTTCCGGTGGTGCGCCCTTCTCAAAAGGGCTGTACCCCATTCTTGGTTCTTCTTCATTTTTTCAGAATGGCTGCCGTCAGGACACTCCCCCAGTCTGCTTCGCAGACAGCCCCCTCTGAGATGGGGCCTCTGGCGCAACCGAGAAGTTTTCCGGCAAACGGTCAACGTTCCCGCCATGCCAAAGGCTCCCTCCCCGAGGGAGCTGGCACGGCGACAGCCGTGACTGAGGGAGTTCATTCCTCCCAAATGGCCGTTGCGCCGCAGGGCACAACGCCGCCGGTGGCGGAAACGGGCAGGCCGATCTCATCACAGCTGGTCTTTCCGCCAAAGCGGGGCACCAGCGTGGTCTTGAGCATATACTCCATGACCGCGGGGGACAGGCCGGTGGTATAGCTGTTGACCGCAAAGAAGAGAGGCGTATCGCTCAGCACTTCCTCGCACTGGCTGATGAGCTCGTAGATGCAGTCCTCCAGCTTCCAGATCTCGCCGCCGGGGCCGCGGCCGTAGCTGGGCGGGTCCATGATGATACCATCGTAGGTGTTGCCCCGGCGCTTTTCCCGGGCCACGAACTTGGCGCAGTCGTCCACCAGCCAGCGGATGGGCCGGTCCGCCAGACCACTGGCCACGGCGTTGTCCTTGCCCCACGCTACGATGCCCTTGGACGCATCCACATGGCAGACAGTAGCCCCCGCGGCGGCACAGGCCAGCGTTGCGCCGCCGGTGTAGCCAAACAGGTTCAGCACCTTGACAGGGCGGCCTGCCGCGCGGATCTTTCTGGCGTACCAGGCCCAGTTGACAGCCTGCTCCGGGAACACGCCGGTGTGCTTGAAACCGGTGGGGCTGACGATGAGGGTCAGCTTGTCCTCGCCCTCACCGCAGGAGATCTTCCACTTCTCAGGCAGACGGCGGCGGTACTCCCACTCACCGCCGCCCTGATTGGAGCGGTGGTAGATGGCATCGGCCTTGGCCCAGAGCGGGCTCTGCTTCTCGGTTTTCCACACCACCTGCGGGTCGGGCCGGATGAGGATGGTCTCTCCCCAGCGCTCCAGGCGGTTGCCGCCGGTGGCATCCAGCAGCTCGTAATCTTTCCAACTATCTGCAGGGCGCATAAGCGTCCTCCTTTCTCTCTTCAAACGGCTCAGAACAGGCTCTGCTGGCCGTTGTCCTCCGGGCTTCCGGTCTCGGGGGCTTTCAGGCCCAGGTGCTCATAAGCAAGGCGGGTGGCACAGCGGCCCCGGGGCGTGCGGGTCAGAAAGCCCATCTGCATCAGGTAGGGCTCACACAGATCCTCCAGCGTCACGGCCTCCTCGCCCAGCGCCGCCGCCAGCGTTTCCAGGCCCACAGGGCCGCCGTTGTACATCTCAATGATGGCGCGAAGCAGGCTGCGGTCCAGCTCGTCCAGACCCAGCGCGTCCACGTCCATCCGCTTCAGGCTCATCAGGGAAACATCCCGGTCGATGATGCCATCCCCCAGCACGGTGGCAAAGTCGCGGACACGCTTCAAGAAGCGGTTTGCCACGCGGGGGGTGCCCCGGCTGCATTTGGCCAGCTCGTAAGCGCCCTCCGGGGTGATGGGCTGGTCGAGGATGCCCGCCGAACGCTGGATGATCCGGCTCAGCTCATCGGGGCTGTACAGCTCCAGCTTGAGCAGCACACCGAAGCGGTCCCGCAGGGGGCCGGTGATCTGGCCCGCACGGGTGGTAGCGCCCACCAGCGTGAAGCGGGGCAGGTTGATCCGGATGCTCTGGGCGCTGGGGCCCTTGCCGATCATAATATCCAGCGCGTAATCCTCCAGCGCCGGGTAGAGCACCTCCTCTACCTGCCGGGACAGGCGGTGGATCTCATCAATAAAGAGCACATCTCCCTCCTGCAGATTGGTCAGCAGGGCGGCAAGGTCGCCGGGCTTCTCAATGGCCGGGCCGCTGGTGATGCGGATCTGCACCCCCATCTCGTTGGCGATGATACCCGCCAGCGTGGTCTTGCCCAGGCCCGGGGGGCCATAGAGCAGGATGTGATCCATGGGCTCGCCGCGCCGCTTGGCGGCTTCCAGATAGATTTTCAGGTTCTGCTTGACCTTGTCCTGTCCGATGTAGTCCTCCAGATGCTGCGGGCGAAGGCTGTTTTCCTCGTTGTCCGCCGCCGTTAAGCTGGGCTGCATCATTTTTGCGCCATAGAGCGCGGTTTCGTCCTGCATGGATTACCTCCTGCCTGCCATGCCCCGCAGGGCCAGCTTGATGATCTCTTCCACGGGAAGGCTTGCGTCGATCTTGGAAACGGCCAGGGCTGCTTCGCTCTGGCTGTACCCCAGCGAGACCAGCGCCGCAATGGCCTGCCCGGCTCCCTGTGCGGCGGGGGCGGCAGTGGCCGCGCCCACATCCTCGAGGTTGATGCCATCCACAAAGCCCTTTGCCACCTTATCCTTCAGCTCCAGCACGATGCGCTGGGCCAGCTTGGGGCCTACGCCGGATGCCGCCTTGAAGACCTTGTGGTCGCCCGCCGAGATCGCCAGCGCCACCCGGTCAGGCTCCATGACGCTGAGAATGGCCAGACCCACCTTGGGGCCCACACCGGAAACGGCAGTCAGCAGCTCAAAGCAGCTCTGCTGCTCCTCAGTGGCAAAGCCGTACAGGCTGATGTCATTTTCGGTCACGCTCATCACGGTGTAAAGGGTGGCTTCCCGGCCCACCCCGGGCAGTGCGCCCGCAACGCTGGTCGGGCACTGTACATAGTAGCCCACCCCGCCGCAGCTCACCACCACAGCGTTCAGGGTCTTTTTGATGATTTTTCCAGTTAAAGAGTAGATCATAAAGTGTTTTCCCTTTTCGGTCAGCTTCTTCCCTGTCCAACCTCTCCGTCATTGCTCCGCAATGCCACCTCCCCTAGTAGGGGAGGCCTTGGCATAGCGGGCAGCTCTTCCTCTTCGCCAGAGGCTCCCCTGCTAGGGTCCTGTCGAACGAAGTGAGACTGAGAGGTTGTACAAAGGGAAGCCTTCCCTTATACACGAATAACAACAACTAAATCGGCCCAACGCCCCTTCTTGCAAAGCGGTTCAGCTGGTTGCCGTTGGTATGGCAAAAGGTGATGGCCATGGCCAGTGCATCGGCGGTATCATCGGGCTTGGGCACAGCAGGCAGATGCAGCAGGATGCGGGTCATCTCCTGCACCTGCTTTTTCACGGCCTTGCCGTAGCCGGTAACGGCCTGTTTCACCTGCATGGGGGTGTACTCGTAGATGGGGATGCCCGCCTGCGCCGCCGCCAGCAGGATGACCCCGCGGGCCTCGGCCACGCCGATCACAGTGGTCTGGTTGTGCTGGTAGAACAGCTTTTCGATGGCAAGCACCTCAGGCTGTGTCCGCTCGATGACCTCCCGGATGCCGGTGTAGACCTCGTCCAGCCGCTGCTCAAACGGCACCCCGGCATCGGTGCACACGGCCCCGAAATCCACCGGTGCAAACCGGTTGCCCGCATAGTCCAAAACGCCCCAGCCCACGATGGCGTAACCCGGGTCGATGCCCAAAACTCTCATTCTGCGATACCTTTCCTATTATAATCAATGTATTATACCACAAACCGGCGTTCAGGGCAACGGAAACACCTTGAGTCGGTTTACAAAATGTGCGCTGGGCGGCTGATTTTCCATCCCCGGCAAACCAGGAATCAAAAAGTTTGCAGAATTTTCAAAAAAGGGCTTGCTTTTTGCCCGGCGGTATGATATCATAATCAAGCTGATTGCGGCACAAACAGAATACGGACGGTTAGCTCAGCTGGTAGAGCATCTGCTTGACGTGCAGGAGGTCACAGGTTCGAGTCCTGTACCGTCCACTCGTGGAAAAGAACCATCGACTTCGGTCGGTGGTTCTTTTTGTTTTGCTGGCGCTTTGTGGGATGATGTGGTATACTCGGCTTAGTTCAACAACTCGGAATTTGGAGGTACACGATGATAATAAAAATTGTTACAATTTCACTGATGGCAGTGTTCTACATCTGCTATTTTGCAAAGCTGATTAGTCAGAAAAAGCAAGGCATAAAGACAGACCAATTAGGAAAAGGAAAAGAGGGATTTGTCAAATTTATAGAAGTAGCTCTTAAAATAATCACATATTTGCTTCCTGTAATACAGATTATCAGTATTGTGTTTTATTCGGGAACAGCACATATTGTGTTGCAATTTACAGGAGTTGTAATAACAATGTTCGGTGTACTTGCTTTTATTGTTTCTGTTACACAGATGAAGGAGAATTGGAGAGCAGGTGTGCAAAAAGAAGAAAAGACCAATTTGGTAACAACAGGCATCTATTCTATTAGCAGAAATCCTGCATTTTTGGGTTTTGATTTAATGTATATAGGAATATTGTTTTCGTTCTTTAACTGGTTCCTTTGCTTTGCCACAGGTTTTGCAGTGGTATTTTTTCATTTACAGATAGTCAATGTAGAGGAAGATTTTTTGATAGAAGCATTCGGAAATGAGTACCTGCAATACAAATCAAAAGTATGCCGATATTTAGGAAGAAAAAGATAAATTCCAATTTGCCGTACACGTTCCCGGCAGGGTTTGGGGTGGGACCGCGTTTGCGAAGCGCAGCGGAGCAATGAAAGCCCCAGTGGGGCTTTTAAGCGGCAGTGCGATCTGCGACAGCAGATGGAGGAGCGTTGCCCCAACAAGCACGCCCAACAAGAGCACTTCGGAAACTCGCAGGAGCTTGAGAGGTGAAGTCCCGGATGGCCCCTGTTCCCTCCGAGGACAAAAACCATCGACTTCGGTCGGTGGTTCTTTTTGTTTTGCTGGCGCTTTGCGGGATGGTGTGGTATACTCAGCTTGGTTCAACAACTCGGAATTTATAAAGGAGAATATTAATGAAACTATTTTTATGTTCGCACTTTTCAAGTGTAGGAAGTCTGATAAAGGAAGAAATTGAAAATAAAAAAGTCGCATTTATTCC
>OOCB01002133.1_pt1 | contig 23841 bp, 16 predicted proteins | sample 1671351 | NCBI WGS metagenome assembly OOCB01 (sample SAMN06348148, study PRJEB24527) | human gut metagenome | biome: human gut; feature: ankylosing spondylitis patient; material: feces | host: Homo sapiens | place: China | collected 2015-10 | reverse complement strand
CGTTCATCCTCCTGACTGAGCCGCCCATAGAGAATGGTGTATTGTTGTTTTTGGCTTGCCATTGTAACCTCCTTTTCCGTGGGGCAAGCCGGTACGGTACGGCAAGTATACCGCAGCGGTTGCCACAAGTCTATCAGATTTTTATGCGCTGTGCGCTTCTTTCTCCAGTTCCGCGTCGATGCAGGCGATCAGCTTGTCCGTCGGCGTTGCGCAGGGTTCTGTCGGAAATACAGACGTGATGCAGAACCGTCTGCCGCCGATCAGCATCTCGCGCTGTTTTGTGATGCAGTCCTCTTCCATACAAGTTGTTGTGTCCCGGAAAACAGTTGCGACATCGCCATCCTCTGTTTGCCGAAGTTTTGCACACTCCGGCATATATCCGCCGAGAATACCGGTGTCTCGGTAAATCTCCCAATCCTTTTTCATAGGCCCCCTTTCTGCCTCTTGCATGGAGGCTGCTTTTATAGATGCTGTTCCATTGTCCAATCTTCGTGATCGTCCTCGGCGTGACCGAGAGAAGTTTTCTTTTGCTTGAGCTTCTTCCGGCGCTTACTGTCGATCTGCAGCGGCATAGTCGTTCCGTCGTGCTGCGGCGCATCATCCGTCATCTGCTCCACAGCACGGCCAAAGCGCACAGTGCCGCGCACAAGATCACCGCTGTAATCGGGATCCACGCGCAGAGACAGATTTTCTTTCTTTTGTTCTGGTTTTGGCATTGAGATTCGGTATTTTACATGGTAAACTTTATGAATTACAGCTGGGCAAATTGAATTTAGGAGGCCAATGATGCAGACGATTCAGCTAAAAGCGATGACAAGAGAGCTATGCCACGAACTGTACCGGCGCTGGACGAATGATGCGTCCATCTATATGGACATGCGCTTATTCCGGCCCTATGTTTATAACGAAGCAGCGGTAAACCGATATTTTGATGCAAAGGGGTCAGACGCTTCGCGTAGGCTGTTTGCAATCATGCTTGGAGATCAGGTAATCGGGGAATTGCAGCTGAAACAGATCGACTATGATAAAAAGGAATGTACGCTGAGTATCCATATGCAAAATGACATGGTAAAAGGGAAAGGATATGGAACGCAGGCAGAACATCTGGCGGTAAAAATCGCCTTTGACGAGTTGGGAATGACCGCTGTGAACGCAGACGCCATTATGAAAAACACCCGGAGCCAGCATGTGCTGGAAAAGGCCGGCTTTCACCTTGTCGGAGAAGATGGAGCATTTAAATACTATCGTATCGAGCGGTGAATTTGAGTTTTCACATTCCATACGCATCTGCATACCTTTTTCATATTCCCATTTGTAAAAGTGGGTATGGGCTTCTGCCCGATTTGGGGCATTTGGCGGGGAGCCGGGACACCGGCGACTAGCCAAATGCGATGCTGGCTCCTTCGTCGGCACAAGCTCCATATCCCTCGCCCCGCCACAAGCGGCAGGTCTCGTCCATTCCGCTGCGCCTCCTCTCAAAATCGCAATCGCGTTGCTGGATTGCGATTTTGTGTTTTTTGCGCACGTCGGTGCAACGTGGGCTTTTGCTGTGCTGTCGCGCACACACCCGCAGCTGGGGCGCAAATCCGCACACAGCGGCGACACGCGCCTCACGGCGCGGTGCGGGTGCTCGACACAGCCGCAGGGTCGATAGGGTCGATTTTTTCCACGGTGGGAAGATCGGCACCATCGACCCTTTTCAGGCAGATCAGGCGTTCTCCGTTGCTCTTTCGAAACGAGACTAAAATGCCGTTTTGCCTTAGAGTATCAACGCTTTTTCGGATTTGATGCGAGAAGCTGTTCGGCGTCCAGTCCTCGCTTCCGGCAGGGTCGATCTTTGCAGACAGTGCCGATGGTGAGCCGAGATATTCAGAATCGGCACGGAGCAATTCAGAGAGAAGTTTTGTGAGTTGAAGCGTTGAAACCTTAGAAGCGCCGCTGCAAGTTTTGCTGTCCTCAAGCAGCTTCCAGACGTGATCTTCCTCTCCGAATTCCAGTTTTAACGTGCGATCTGCGATGTCCCGCCCGGTGCAGTGCAACGAGGCAATGTTGGCAAGTCTTGAATTCTTTTGCAGGACGAAAGTTGAATCTGCCGCGCCGCTTAAACCCGTCGAGCCGGAAATCATGTTCATAGGATCATCGTCGTGGAGCTTGCGCAGATGGTGGATCAACAGGATTGCGATGTGCCGCCTGTCCGCAAGCTGTTTCAAAAGCCCGATGTCCTGATAGTCATTCGCGTACAGATTGCTGTCGTTTCCGGCGCTCCGAACGCGCTGTAAAGTATCGATCACAACCAATTTTGTATCGGGATGCTCGGTCAAAAATTGCTCGATCTGCTGTTCCAATCCGTGCTTTAATGTGTCAGCCATGATCGCAAAGTGCAGCGTCGGCGGGGCATCTTCCGTCAGGTCAAAGAGTCGCGTCTGGATACGCTGGAACGAATCTTCAAGACTGAGATACAGCGCTTCTCCCTGCGTTGTTGCAAAATTCCAGAGTGCCTGTCCCTGCGCGACGCATAAGCAAAGCCACAAGGCCAGCCACGACTTGCCGATCTTCGGCGCGCCTGCGAGGATATGCAAGCCCTCCGGAATGAGTTCGTCCACCAGAAAGTGCGTCGGTTCGTATGTCCTGTTTTGCAGATCTTCCGCTGTGATGATTTCCAGTTTGGTCATTTTTTCACTTCCTTTCCGTTTGCTATTGACATTCTGTGTTTCATGATTTAGACTTATAATTAGTCAATAGATTTGTTTTCTATTTTAGACTAACATAACTCTAAAATATTGTCAAGACTAATTTATAATTATGATTTCTGTAAATCTATTTTGAGGTGCAACTATGTCTGATTTTCAGTGCAAATTTTATCTTCTGGACGGCGCGGAGACGCTGGAGTGCAAGGAAGGAAACGCCGAATATGTCATAAAAATAGCAGGCCGCCCGTTTCCGGACAGTCTGCTGTCGTTCGTGTATTATGACGTGAATCAATGGGAAGATCGATTTCATGAAGCGGAGCGTGCATTAATAAAGTTCTATCAGACACGAGACACAACGTGCCTGAAGCCGGTGCAGAAGCTTCTGGACGACTTCAAGGACGAGCATCCGTATTTCTTCTACCTGTGGTTGGATTGGAGTGATCGGCTGAAACAAGCGGCGGCAGATTGCAAAAATCCGACGAAGCTGTTGCCGCACAAGGAGCTGGCGCACGTTCCAAGCAATCTGGCGACCATGCAGCAGCAAATCCTGCGCCTGTTTCAAACGGTATTGGACGCAGGTATTACCGATATTGACTTTTCTGTGCGGGTGCAGGCGTATGAGCAGGCTCCGTCTTTGCAGAAATTTGACTTCCAGCCGATGAAGATTTCGTTTGAGTTTGTGTGTGAAAAGCAGCTCACCGAGGTGCTTTATCCACAAAGTATGTACGACCTGATCGACTTTTCCCTGCGGGAATGTGTCCGTCAAAGGCTCGCGATGCGCACCTGCAAAAACTGCGGCAAGTATTTCGCGCTCACGGTTCACGGCAGCACGGAATATTGCAGCCGCGTGTTCGACAGCCGTGGCCGCACCTGCAAAGAGGTCGGCGCGATGCGCCAGTATATGCAAAGCCACGCACAGGACGAGCTGCTGAAAATCTACCGCCGCGAGTACAAGCGCCGCTTCGCGTGGATTCGCGCAGGCAAGATCTCGCAGGATGATTTCTCCACTTGGAGCAAGGAAGCGCAGAAGGAAAAGGAGAAGTGTGAGAGCGGCAAGATCTCACAGAGGGAATTTGCACAGTGGTTAAAGCAATAAGTTCGCGTAAAGATGCCGTTGTGCTGAGAAAGGGGATTAGGATATCATATCCGATTTGTGCCCCAGAAGCACGTTCTGCTTCTGGGGCACTTTTCTTAACTTACCGTTTACACATCAGCGGCACCGGAGATAAGCCCTCTGGTCGGTCATACAGCTCGCAGCCGCAGTCGTCAATGTGTTTGACCTTAAATCCGTTCGCCTTGTATTCGTCGTAGTTGAACGCATTCAGTTCATCAATTGCGATCTGATGGAAGCGGTCAAAGTCGGGCCACCATTCCCATCCGCTTCCAAAATCGTTGTAAAGATACGCATCCGCACACTGCTTTCCCAGCTCTGGCGTTACATAAAATGCACCCATGGCCAGAACATTGACGCCGTTTCCTGTGATTGCGCGGAAGGCTGCCGGAACTGATTCCACGACGCCGGCATGAACGCCCGGGCATTTTGAAGCCGCGATATGGATTCCCATACCGGTTCCGCAGAAAATCATGGCTCGTTCAAATTCCTTTTCCGTGATCATTGCCCCGACCCGCAGGCCGATACGATGAAACATCAGCTCGGTATCATTGGGGTCAGAGTCTGCTTTAACTCCGATATCTGTAATTGTCCAGCCCTTTTTCTCCAGATACTCCTTGATTGCTTCCTTCAACGGATAACCCGCAAAATCCGCCCCCATCAACAGCTGCTTATCTGTAATCTTTTTCATATGCTTGACCAATCCTTTCCGCTGCGTTTCAAGATAAAGTACATCCTTCAGCACAGCATTTCTTCATTTTTACCGATATCATAACGCTGCGTCCAGCGCATACTGAAAAATATAATCTCCGGAGCCAAGTTCAAGCGCCATGCCGTCTTCTGTCTGCACTGCCCGCGCAAGAGCGGCAATAACTTCTTCTCCGCTGCCTTCGCTCCGCAATTGTGAAATCCGTGCCTTTGGCAATGTGACTGCCGCAAAAGAGTTCGCTGGGATTGAAATCGCAATTTCAATTTCCGTTTCATTTCTTTTCCAACCGGAAACAATCTGTCCATAGGGCGATTCATAGACCGCTCTGGCAAAGCACATTCCGTTGGCAAGGCGCGGCCGAAGAAGGATATGCCGGTACCCCGGTATTTTCTCGTCAACCTGAATGCCGGCAATTTCCTGATACATCCAATCTCCGATCGAGCCATAGGAATAGTGATTAAAGGAATTCATAATGTCATCCCAGAAGCTTCCGTCCTCCCGGATTCCGTCCCAGTGTTCCCAGATCGTTGTAGCGCCTTTGGTGACCGGGTATAACCACGACGGAAGATCTGTATGTAGCAGGAGCTTACATGCCAGATCATGATGACCGAATCCGCTCAATACATGGCACAGGTATGGCGTACCAACAAATCCAGTGTTCAAATGGTCCCGATTGTCATGCAGCAGCCTTACAAGCGTCTCAGTCGCGTTCTTCCGATCTTTTTCCTCCAGCAGATCAAACATCAGCGCGAGCACATAGGCCGTCTGCGTGTCTGCGCACGGCAGGCCGTTCGGCGAAACGAAGTTTTTTCGGAATTCACTTCTGACAGACTCATAAAGCCTCTGATATTTCTCTGCTTCCTCTCGATATTCCAGCCATTTGGCCGCTTTCGCCAACAGCTTTACCGAGTTTGCATAAAACGCCGTGGAAATATAGTCGGTCGGTGTTCTGCCGATCCAAGCGCCCTGCCCATTATCGAGAGCCAACCAATCGCCAAACTGTTCACCGGTATTCCAGAGGAATGGATTTTCCCCCTGCCGCTGTATATACTCCACCCATCGCTTCATGCTGTCGTACTGTTCTTCCAGCACCCGCTTATCTCCATAGCACAGGAAAAGCGTCCACGGGCAGATCACAGCGGCATCTCCCCACGCCGCCGCGCCAGCATAGGACACCTCCCGTACATTCGGGACAACATTTGTTACACCATACTCATCCGTCTGATCGGCAGCCAGATCCCGCAGCCATTTGCGGAAAAACAGCACCGCGTCCATATTGAAGCACGCTGTGCGGATAAACATTTGCGCATCGCCCGTCCATCCGTGGCGTTCGTCGCGCTGCGGGCAGTCCGTCGGAACATCCACAAAATTGCCCTTTTGTCCCCACAGTATATTGTGCTGAAGCTGGTTTACCAACTCATTGGAGCAAGCAAAGCTCCCGCTCTGCTTCATCTGTGAATGTACCACGCAGCCGGTAAAATTCTCTGGCTCAATCTTTCCGGGATAGCTGTCGATGCAGACATACCGAAAACCCTGAAATGTAAAGCTTGGCTGATAAAGCTCTTCGCCGCCGCCCTTCAGGATATACTCAATCGTCTGCTTCGCACCCTTCAGGTTAGCCGTATAAAAGTTTCCGTCTCTATCCAGCACCTCCGCATGGCGCAGGACCACGTGGTCACCTGCGTTTCCCTTCACATGGAAGCGGACAAAGCCGACCATGTTTTGTCCGAAGTCCAATACCGCCTCACCAGCAGGTGTACGGAACAGCCTTGTTGGTTTCAGTTCGTCCATGATACGCGGCGGCAGCGCCTCCTGCGCAACCAGAATGTCCTTCGGATATTCCAGCTGCTTTACACCACTCCATTCTGACGCATCATACCCCGGCATATTCCAGCCCACCCGTTCCAGTCTTGCGTCATAGCGCTCTCCGTGGTATATCTCTGACATTCGGATCGGGCCTTCGCTTGACTGCCAGCTCTCATCCGAGCATATGACCTGCTCTGTTCCATCCGCCATGCGAATGTGCAGCTGCACCAGCAGTGCCCGTTTCTTTCCGTAAAACCCGCGTTCACCGCTCCATGCAATATACCCTGCATACCATCCATTTCCAAGCGTCGCACCGATCACATTCTCTCCGCTTTGCAACAGCGGCGACACGTCATAGGTCTGATATTGCTGTCTGTGCCGGTAGCTCGTCCAGCCGGGCGTGAAACAATCTTCGCTGACACGCTTCCCGTTGATATCCAACAAATAAAGACCAAGTGCCGTCACATAAACACGGGCCGAGGCGATCTGCCCGTCGAGGATGAATGCTTTTCTAAGAAGTGGACTGACATCCAGCTGTAAACGCGCCTCCTCTTCCGCCATGATCCAATCGGCTTTCCATTCTGCGCAGTCCATCATTCCGGTCTCCCAGAAAGCGGTTTCGCTCCAGCCGCTGCATTCGCCATGGTTATCCCTTGCGCTGACACGATAATAGTATCTGGTCCTCGGGCGCAGCTCCGGGCCTTCATAGACGACAAGGACGGACTGATCGGAGGCTGTGTCGCCTGTGTCCCACAGCGGCTCCAAAAAATACGGATCGTTCGCTACCTGTAGACGATAGGATATCTGGAGCGTATTTCTCCGGTCGGAACGGAGTTTCCAGCTGATACGCGGTCGTCGCTCGTCCAGCCCAAGCGGATCTTTCCTATATTCACATGTTGTTTCAAGAATTGTAAGCATTTTTATTCCTTTCGTCGGCGTCTCTCTGCAGTTCTAAAGCCTGGATAGATAAAAGCCCGCTGTAACATTGCACCTTTGAAAACCGATCACGAAACTTTCCGATATCCGACCTTGTCAATTTGGAATCTTGAGCTATACCATACTGCATTTGAACCAATCGCACGGAATGCAATCTCGATTTTTGTTATGTGTCCGCGCCCACTCCAATTGCCGATATTTGCCTCGATACGATTCCACATATCAGCATCCATCGACACGGTCTGTTCCCATACGTCATTTTCGCTGTATAACCGCAAGCGTGTCTCATATCCACTTCCGCCACTTCCGCCATAGCTGTTGATATAGTAGTAAAAATGTGTTGCTTCCGAGAGATCCAACATTTGATCATATTCAACAGCGATTGTTCTCCATTCGTTTAACGCCATATCGGGAAACAGGGCTTCCAAAGCATATGCATTACTGACAGGTTTCATTGGGCTATTTGCAAAAGCAGCAACACTGTTTACTGACATAACATTCTCGGTGCCCATCCAGCTGTGCGTTGTACCTTCAAAATCATAAAGGAGCGTGCCTTCCAGCAAGTAGCCCACATTATCGATTTGGAATCGCGAACCATACCACGCCGCAGTGCTTCCAGTAGCACGGAATGCAATTTCGATCTTGGTTATATTGTCCTTATATGGCCAAGATGCAACATCTGTACAAATGTAATTCCAGGAATCCGCCTGCATTGCTTTAATTTCCTCTTTCATATTGGAGCCGCTATACAACCGAATTCGCGTTTCATATCCAGTTCCACCGCTTCCACCATAGCTATTGATGTGATAGTAAACACAGCCCGCTTCCGACAGATCCAACGGTTCCTCCAGCGAAATCATAATGGTTCTCCAAGCATTTGCCTCCTGCGTTGGAAACTCAGCCTCTAACGCGCAGCTTCCTTCCTGTGGTGCAAACGGCCAGTTTGCAAACGAGCGAACAGTGTTGACGGTACTCACATTTTCCCCTGCGCTCCATCCCTGTACGCCATTTTCAAAAGAAAACAGGCGTCTGGCATTCAGTGGTCTATCAGAAGAAAATGTACTATCTTTCAGCATTCCAACGATGTACTGTGCATACCATCTCGCAAGGAAATCATTCGGATGATTGACATTATTCCCGGTCATATCCGCAAAGCTTTTACGTTCCAACAATTTTCTGTGGACTTCCGTCATATTCGCTGTTGCAATGCCACTGCACGAATCAGCAATCTCCTGTAGCTTTTCAAAATAATACGGTTGTTGGTCAAAACAAATCGTTTCTGCATTTGGGAGTGTTGTGCCAACCAAAATGAATTCTGCCGAAGGATTCGCCGCTCTAACCTGGTTGATAATTGATTGAATATTTTCTTTGAACACTTGCGGCCGGACTCCATCTCCAGCTCCGGTTCCAGCCCCATCATTCATTCCAAACGCAATAATAACCAGATCTGGATTTTGGCTGACAACTCGAGTGGCCGTCTGTTCTGCGCCCCATTGCGACGCTGTCCCTCCAACGCTCTTGTTTACAAATGTGATCCGCGTGCCATAGTACTTTTCCAGCGTATCCGCTGCCAATCTACCCCAAATTGGAAGGTACGGCGGTGCATTTACAAACCCACTGCTATTTGAACCATCGGAGATGCTGTCACCGTACAGGACAATTTTCAGCGGTTCACCATTGCGAAGTTTATAGAACGTTTTCTGCAGTACATCATCCGCCAGTTGGGGAATCGGCCCATTCCATGCATTTTCAGCATGGGTATATGTTACAACGATTTGTCTATCGTGAAAATAGGATTCCTCTCTGTACAGCACTGCACCGCCATCCTTTTTCGGCATTGTAAGGCCAGGTATATAACTCGGGAAATACAAATCGTCCGTTGACAAATATGGGATTCTGGAATTTACCGTTCGCTTGATTTTCCCATCTTCCAGAATCCAATCGACCCCTTCCTCATACTCCTGATCGAGTCGCGCACTTCTGACCGAAAGGATTTCCGTCGGCTGGAACAGCAGTTTTCCTTCCGGTATCCCGCCATCATGAGAAACCATCAAAATGGATTCATTATACATTGTTGTGCCTTGCCAAAATGGCTGCATACTGCGTTCTTTCAAATCGACTTCATTCTCCAAATTATCATGTTCAACCAGTCTAATCATATCTACCTGAAAGCGAGAGCCGTACCACACTGCTGTTGTGCCAGTTGCACGATACGAAATCTCAATTTTTGTTATATTGTTTCGCCAATTCCATCCTGACAAATCCACATAGATTTGATTCCATGAATCAGCCGAAACCGGCGTGCATTTTTCAAACATATGCTCATTATTGAACAGTCGGATTCTGGTTTCGTACCCATTGCCTCCGCTTCCGCCATACCCATTGATTGCATATGCAATGCCATCCGCTCCCATGAAATTCAACGCATATTCTGGCATTACCTCAATCGAACGCCATGCATTTGCTGCATATGTCGGAAATACTGCTTCCAACATATATTCTCCCAGTGCCGGTATAAACGGTGCATTTTGCATTGTTTGTACGCTCGTCACCGAACTGACATTTGTTCCTGCGCACCATTCTTGCAATGAGTTTTCAAAGTTAAACAGTATTTTTTCATTAGATGGCAGTGTATTCGCATCTGTATTGTTATTATCTCTAACGCCTTCATTGGAAAATCCAATATCGTCCAGCATCAAGCTTCCAGCCCAAAAATCAGTTCCCTCCGACCGCACCAAAACCTTTATTCGATCAATGTTTTGAAGTCCACTCCAATCTGTCAGATTCATGCACAGCGCATGCCAGCCTTCAGCCGAATCAACGGCTACGATACCTTCAGCAGCTTCTAATCCACTATACACTTTGATCTTTAGTGCGCATGTACCACTTGGCTGTTCACCTGCAATTTGGTATGCCAAGTGTAAAAACGGCCTATCTTCCATATTCATACTCGAAGCAAAATGCTTTTCTGCCCCGCGCCAGTTCAATGCTCTGGCGTTAAACTCTGCGCTAATTGCCCCCGCGCCAGAAAATACCGCTTGTGTTGTATGCACCACTTCATTGGTATTATCAGCAGCCCTCCAGCCTTCTGTGCCAGTCTCGAAAGAGTTTCCAAGCACATTGCCGGGAATAAAGGCCTCATTTATCAGCGTATATTCCTGTGGAACTGTTCGTTTCTGGAGTGCATCTGGTTCGAAATCAGATACTACATCTGTCCACGAGCAAATGCCAATGATGCTTTTTGCAAAGTTTGTCACTTGCAGAGATTGATCAGTATCGATTTTCTTAAATACATCATATATATATTTCTTTTCCTTTGCTACCATAGGCGTTGTAACGGAAGCATCCTGCGTCCATAACCCCATATTCAACCCATAGGACGGAATATCCACATGGCTAAACAAACAAAATGCATCGATTCCATCCAAAAAGGCAGTTTTATAATATGCGTATGCATATGCCGCAGCTTGCTCTTTCTGTGCTTCCAATGAACTATTTGCTGTATGGAATCCTTGTTCCGAAAGAATGATTCTTCTTTTTTCCGATCCAAACCTTAAGGAATTGTTCCCCATATAATCATTAAGGATATGTATGTTTTTAAATGTTAACAGCTCAGAATCCACGCTGTCGGTTGCTCTTTCATCGTTCCATGTATCTGCGTTAAAAAAATTCTCTGGATAGGGATGATATGCAACGTTCCATGGGAAATCGCCGTTTTGTTTGCTCTGCCAATTAAGCTTGTCAATAACCTTTCTTGCCGCATATCCTTTTAATGGGTTTGAATCATAAGGACTCATCCAATGGTTTGTAAGTGATGTGTAAACGCGAGCATATTTATAGTATTTTTGTGTGGCCATATACGCAATTCGAAGAGCCGGTTCGTATTGCTCAACAAATTGATCGAGAGTAGTATAGCCCATATTTTGCCACTCCCATTGCGCGTCAACCTCATTGCCTACAATGAAGCCGAGAGCCCTTCCATACAATTGATCGTCCCTTGTATATCTTCTGGAAAGGAACTCCATCGCCGCCTTAAACGCCTGCACTCCGGCTTCTTCCGCTGTGTTAAAAGCCAACACGCCTCCGCCGCCGGTGCCCATTACCGCATTAGGATGGTGCAGTACTTCCGTCATGCTGTTGTCTGGAAAATTGGGATACAAAATCAAGACCAGATTGACAATAATCCCATTGTCAGACAATGGTTTGATTTTCTTGTCTAAGCTTTCAAAATACGACTTGCTGAAATAATAGTCTGTCCCGTCCATCTGGAATATGATCGTATCATTCGGATTTAGGTTTTCCTCATACATCATAGTGGAAAACTCAACGTTTACAATTGCATGATCAATTCCCAGTTCTTCCGCGTCATCAGTCATTTCAACAAGAAGGCCTTTTTTCGTCTCTATAATTGGGTACGAGAATGAATTCTCTGCCGCAAATTGAATATCTGTTACATAACGAGGCGCAGCAACGAATTGCAATTCCTGTGTATTTACGAATTGTTGAACAACCACAAACTTTGAATATACTCTGTCTCTTTGTCCATCATATCTAGGTATGGAAAACATAAACACATTCCCGTTCATCGGCGCAGACTGGACAGAAACCGGGATCAGATCAGATATGTTCTGCTCATATTGATATGGGGACAACTCATATAGCTTCAGTTGCGCAGCAGTCTGATCGTTATCAGCTACAATCACTCCAGTGACGCTAATCGTGGTTTCATCCGCTGAAATCGGGTTAATATTTCCAATATATTCAACAGCGGGCCTATTGCACACATCAAAACGGATTTCGTCAATGCCTATATATCCCGATGAACTTTGAAATACCAAGCGCAGTGACGTAATCGTCCCGCTCCATTCTTCATTTCCGCTTAATTGCACATGGTATTCTTTAACATCAGAACTATTGGACTCAATTGCAAATAAAGCTGTCTTTTTGCTATCCATAATTCCATCAGCTGACGTTGTCCACTGAAGCGCAGCTGTTGTTGAATCCGTCTCATTTTTCATGCGAATATCTATTACGTTAAAATCCGATGCCTTGACTGCAATAGAATTTGCAGTAATAGCTGGACTGCCTCCATGTATATGAATACAGAGGTTCCCGTCTTGAACGAGCATTTCCTGAACAGAATCATTCGCTGTCCACCCCTCCGTGTTGCCAATTGTGCTAAAGTCCCAATCTGCAGGAAGGGCTTCATAAGCAGCTGCACTTACAGTAAGCGCTATCATCAATACCACTAAAATACAGAAAAGCTGAATATATCTTTGCAATCTGTTCGTATTCATATAAATATCCTCCTCGGTTCACATATACATTCTTTCTGGCTGGTCGAACAAAAAATGATACGAGCCGCTGCTTGCATGGTGTATTTCGCCGCACAGACGTATTTCCGCCTGCGCCCCAAACGGTATTTCTACAAAAAGCGCGAGTTTTCCGTACTGTTTCTTCCATTTGACATAGAAGCACCCCTTGCAGGTATCCAAAACTGCTTCAGCGAAGGTCAGCTGCTTCGGAATCACTGGCTGGATCATCACCTTTGAGAACCCCGCATCCGTTGGTCGGATACCAGCCAGATACGCATAAAGCCATGCATCAACAGCGCCAAACATTGGATGGCAATGTGAGTTCATCGTCGGATCCTTTTTCAGTTCAAACCGCTCCCAAATAGTTGTGGCATCGTTTTGCAGCATATACCCCCATGACGGGTATTCCTCTCGGGTCAGCAGTTTCCACGCATCCTCTATGCAGCCATTTTCAGCCAGTGCATCCATCACATATAGCGTACAAAGATTTCCGGTCGTAAGTCTGAACCCTGCATTTTCCACAGCTTTATGCAATTTCTCGGCCACCAATTTCCGTTTATCACTAGGAATAATATCCAGCCATAACGCAAATGCCTGACATGCCTGTGAGCCGCTTGCAAATGTCCCATCCTCTTGAAGCCATTCTTGCAGCATGGCCCTTCGAATCATTTCCGCTCTATCGCGATGCGCCGCCGCATCCTGCTCCAGACTCAGGATTTCTGCAAATCGCTCAAGCAGCCGTGCATTGTAATAGCAGTAGCCCGTTGACAAAACCGCTCCGTGCGTAACCGCTGAAAACGGTGCAATTTCCATGCAGCAGTCTTCCGGAGAGGCCCAGTCTCCATACAGGGTATTGGAAACAATTCCGTCGTTCGACATCTGATAAATACGGTCATTCCATGCACAGAGTGCAGGATATGCCTCCCGGAGCAGCGTCGTATCTCCGTGATGCAGATACGCCTGTTTGGCAGCAATGAGAAATGATGAACAAACAGGATCCGTTGGCTGCGCTCCATAAATGAATGGCACCGTACATGGAATCGCCCCCACTTCATCCTGCGCATCCATAATGTCGTGAACAATTTTGGGGAACAGTCTTCCTGTTTCAAAATTAAATGGCAATTCTTCAAACCGAACCGTCGCGTCATTCAGCCAGAACATCCGTTCATCGCGCTGTGGGCAGTCCGTCGGAAGATTGTGCAGGTTTGCGCGTTCTGTCGCTACAATGCTTTCGTGCAGTGCATTGACCATACTGTTGCCACAGTGGAACGTACTGCTATTATCCACCGCGTTATACAAAGCAAGCGCAGTTATGAATTCCGAATCCGGAACGGCATTCAGTCCTGTAACTTCTGCATAGCGAAAGCCGTGATATGTAAACGCAGGTGTCCATAGCTGACCATTCTTATTCACGCCCCCTGAAATATAGCAATCTGTCGCCGCAGCACTCCTGAGCGGAGCTGTGTAGAGCATCCCGTTTTCGTCCAAAAGCTCCCCATGCCGGATCGTAATCCGGCTGCCCTCCGGAAGACCAGCCGGAATGCGAAGTTCGCATACTCCGGCAAGATTTTGCCCAAAATCAAAAATATACCTGCCTTGTTCGGGCATTGTAATTGCCTGCGCCCGGTATCTTTCTCCGATTTGAACCGGCTCCAGTTTCTGAAGTTCCATTGCATATGCTTTTGCTGGTGGTTCTGCGAGTCTGCATCCCGTACCATATGCCATCTCCGATGTACACCAGTGAGGTATTTCATTTCGCGCATCATATGTCTCGCCCTGAAAAATATTTGTCTGCACAATCGCGCCACGTGTAGATTCCCACTTCTCATCTGTACATATTCGGGCGTGTTTCCCGTTCTCCCCGAAAAGCTCCAGTACTGCCGTAAAACGAGGTCTTCCCATAAACGGGATTTCTCTGCCGCCTGTCGCCTTCAGATATTCGCCTTCATTCCGCCGCCACCCCGGTGCAATCACCATTCCAATTACGTTTTTTCCAATGTGCAGCAGCTTTTGCAAATCCGTATGCGCCGTATAGCAGCAGCGCTTGTGATAAGACGTAAAAGGCGGTGTCATCCAGTTATCCGGCGCAATTCGATTCCCGTTCAGATAGAGACTATGATAACCGAGGCCACAGGCATAGAAAAAACAGCTTTCCGGCATTTCGGATAGATTGAAACGTCTTATTGCATAAATTGCACCGTCACCGTAATCATCAGCCGGCTCGAGCCACGATGCAGGCCACGCTTCCAGCAGTGCCGCAGCAAAACGCCGCCGCACGCATTCGCTGCGTTCCCCACTTTGATTCTGAACCTGAAGCGAAACGGTATATATGTGGGAACCTTTCAGCGCAACGCCATCATATGTAAGGCACTGTTTCTGCGTTCTGACCCATCCGCTGTCCCACAGTTCGGCATGTGCATCCGCAACCGTAAGCCTGCACGCAGTCTGATACTGACCGCTTCCCGTCCCCTGTACGGCCCACGAGAATGTCGGTCTTGGATTATCTGTAAAATCAAGATCTTTCCAACGTCCACAGTCGATTCTCAAATCGAACGGTCGAAAGCTTAAAGCCATTCCATGTACCTCTCTTACTCCTATTGAAGGCCGATTTTCCGGTAATTCTTCTCCCCTACGCGCATACACGCCGCACGGAGCAGTCCCTCTCCCTCCGGGCCGTCGATCGCAGAAAAGCAGTCATAGATTGGTTTTCTCCGTCCGTCCTCCGCCAGAAGCCCCAACAGCAATCCCTCGTTTTTTTCATCCAGATGGCTGTGATAGATAAACGCTTCGATCTCAGGGATCGCTTTGATTTTATAAAATGCCAGCACGAATGCGTCCGCCTGAAGCTGTTCGCCCTCCGGTGTACCGCCGGAGCACAGTCCCTGCTCGGACAGGATGATATGTCGGATTCTTCCCCGATACAGGAATTGTTTTTGTTTGAGATATGCCGCAAGTATCTCAACGTTCCGGAATGTGATCTTTCCGGTGTCAAAGCTCTGTATCGCCGTTGTATCGTTCCAGAAATCCGCCCGTTTCAGATCCTCCGGGAACGGATGGTACGCAACGCCCCAATCAAAATCGCCCTCCATCCGGACATTTCGCTGCAAGGCGTCCAGAAGCGCTTTTCCCCTGTAGAAATGCTTTTCATTCGGTTCCAGCAGCATATTCCAGCAATGATCCAGTGAAATATACACTCTGGCCTGCGCATAGTGCTTCCTGACTGCATAAAAAGCGCATCGGAGTGCGATCTGATATTCCGACAGGAAGGTATCCATGTCCATTTCTCCGCAATTGCAGTAAATCCACTGCGCATTCACCTCGTTGCCGATGATCCATCCGCATGCTCTGCCGTATTTTTCATCCGGTCGCATATACCGCTCAGCAAGGAATTCCATACACGCTATAAAAAGCATCAGCGGTTCCTCTGCGGTCACATGGAACGCGCTGACAATGCCGCTCGGATCGAACCGCGGATGCAGCAGCAGCGGCGTCAGCACCGGGTCGCCCCAAACGTCATGCCATTCTGCCCGTGTAAGAATGATCAGGTCAACGACTGTTCCGCCATCCGACAGCATTTTGATTCGCCCGTCCAGCTGCTCCATATACGCGCGGTTAAAATAATAGATTCTTCCCATACAGGGAAACGTGATCGCACGGTTCTCATCGGACGACTGCACAATGCACGGCAGATTGACATTGAGCGCGGCATGTCCAAGTCCCAGCTCCCGCACATTTTCAAATGTCTTGACCTGTAATCCTTTGATCGTCGACGCAGCCGGATACGGGTAGTCCCATTCAGCGCCGGCTTCCCGCAGCTCCGCATAGCATGGCCCCGGAATGCGCAGTACCTCGCCGTCTCTTATCTCATATACAAATAATTTGCAATAGAGCAGATCGCGTTCTCCCAGCATACGGGAGAAGGATATCCGCACACTTCCTTGTGTCAAATCCTTCTGAACAGACACCGTCGCGTATTCTTCCAGATTCGGACGCTCCGGGCTTTCATACGGCGCGCGAAATTCAACCTTGAACTGCGTATCTTCGCTCATAGCCGTACCAGGAATATTGATACAGACCTGCTCCCGATCCGCCGTGATCTTTTCAACGCGAAGGGCACTCATATTCGCCGTCTTATCTGCAATGCTCATTCCTTCACCGCCCCGATCATAATTCCCTTTACAAAATACTTCTGCACAAACGGATATGCGCACAAGACAGGCAGCGACGCCACAACGATAACGCCATACTTGATAATCAGCGCAAGCTGAAGCTTGGCTTCTGCCGCCGCAATATCAAGTCCCGCCATATTCAGATCGATCTGATTGTTGATCAGGATCTCGCGCAGGAACAGCTGCAGCGGATACTTGGTCTGTGTTCCCATATAAACCAGCGCATCGAAGTAGCTGTTCCATTTACCAACGCCGTAGTAGAGCGCCATGACAGCTAGGATCGGTCCGCTGAGCGGCAGGACGATCCGGAACAGGATCTGTGCCGTGTTCGCTCCGTCCAGCTCCGCCGCCTCAAACAGTGCCTGCGGAATATTCGTCTGGAAGTATGTCCGCATAATAATGATGTAAAGAAAATGGACTGCGCTCGGAAGGACCATTGCCCAGATCGTGTCGTATATTCCCAGATTTACAACGACCATGTACGACGGGATCAGTCCGCCTGAGAAAAACATGGTAAACATGAACATCCTCGACAGCAGCTTCCCGGGGCGAAAGTCCTTGCGCGAAAGCGGATACGCCGCGCAGATCGTCATGACCAGATTGATGCACGTCCCAAGTACCGTATAGATCAGTGTATTCTTATAGCCGATCCAGATGTTCTTATACTCAAAAATTGCCTTGTACCCCTCCAGCGTAAAACCTTTAGGAAAAAGCCAAACCTTGCCCAATGTTACAGCAGCCGGATCGCTGAAGGATGCGCTCAGCACAAAAATCAGCGGCCACAAAAAAATGGCAGCCAGCACGACCATCAGCGTCACATTGACTACGTCAAACACCTTGTCCGACATGCACTGCTTCCGGAAAGAGCTCTTTGTATGATGCAGCTTCATTTACTTCTCCTCCTTACCACAGCCCTGTCGCGGTTTTCTTTTTTACAATCGTATTCGTCGTGACCAGCAGGATGATGTTGCACAGCGAATTGAAAAGCCCGACCGCCGTTGAATATCCAAAATCGCTGTCGATCAGTCCGACACGATAAACATAGGTGGACAGCACATCAGACACCGGCAGATTCAGCGAGTTCTGGAGCAGTAGGGATTTCTCCATGTCCACGCCCATAATTCCGCCCATCGCGAAGATCAGCATAATCATCGCTGTTGGCATGATCGTCGGCAGATCGATATACCAGATTCTCTGAAGCTTGGTTGCGCCGTCAATAATAGCGGCCTCATGCATCCCCCGATCAACACCGGAAAGCGCAGAAATATACATGATCGCCGAAAAACCCATACTCTGCCAGACACCAGACCACACAAACAGATGCCGGTAGTATTGCGGACTTGACAAAAACGGGATAGATTCTCCGCCGAAATGCTGGATAATCTGATTGATAATACCCGTTCCCGGAAAAAAGAAGATGGTGATCATGCCGCACAAGACCATCATGGAAATAAAGTTCGGAGCGTAGGAGACCATCTGGATAAACTTCCGAAAGCGCTTTCCCGGCAGATAGTTCAGCAGCAGCGCAAAAATAATCGGGATCGGGACGCTTACCAGAAGCGAGTAGATACTCAGCGTCAGCGTATTTTTTAAGAGTGCAGAGAATTTATAGCTGCTGAAGAAGCGCTTGAAATGGGCAAAATGGTTCCATTGACTGCCCCATATCCCCAGCCTTCCCACATAGTCCTTGAATGCGATCTGAACGCCGTACATTGGAACATAATGAAAAATGATATAATATATTACGACCGGCAGGATCATCAGATACAGAATCCAGTTTTTTCGGAAGTCCTTGCGCAGCCCTCCAGCATCCTGCTTCTGTCTTAACCGCTCCTGCGGCATTGTGTTTTGATTGCGTGGCATTTCGTTGCACCATCTTTCTTTGCCTGTGTCCGCTTTCTGCATCGGCTCACAGCCGGATTATTAAAAGGGCGCAGAGAAACAGCTCTGTTTCTCTGCGCCGGGCCTATGTATCAGTCTGCGGCGTTTCGAACAGTGGTCACGATCTTGATCAGCTTCGGCAAGCCCATCTGATTCATCGTTTCCAGATAAGAATCCCAACTGGTTTCCAGGTCAACGTCGCCCGTGATGACCTGTGCCTGATACTGTTTGATATACGGATCCAGATCGGCCAGAATTGTCGCCAGCTCGCTCTGCTGCTCTTCTGTAAAGTTCAGTGCAGAGAAGCTGTTCGGATTGTATTCGCGGTCGGACGGAATATCATGGTTGAATTTGTATTCTGCTGCATCGCCAGAATTTTCAAACCACAGCTCCGGCTGTACAGAGGAATCGTATGCACCGCCCGTAATGCATGTCGCCGCGCGAAGCGTCGTAATGTCCGGATAGTCGCCCGTGATCCAGCCCCAGGTACCATCGTCATAGACCTCGTAGCTCTCACCTTCCACGCCCATGAATACCAGCGCGCCGCCCTCCTGCGTGTAGAAGCGGTCGGCCCAGGCCATTACGAGTTCCGGGTGCTCACACTTGTCCGTAATTGCCAGTGTTCCCGGCACGACCGCAAGGGAGAACGGGAGCACATGATCTGCAAATACAGGAACGCGCACAAAGTCCGCATCTCTTTCACGTCCGACCGTCAGATAGGACGCCAGATCAAAGAAGAAGCCGATGGTATCGCCGGACTGTCCGACTGCGTGGATCTGTTCCCCGTTCTGGATAAAGGTATTCGGGTCAAGCAGGCCCTCAGCATACAGCTTCCGCATATACGCAAGGAATTCCTTGTAGCGTTCACTGGAATACAGATGCTGATACTCCCCATCGATGAGCGCCATATTGCAGCCGCCGCAGTTATTGTCAATGACGATATCAAAGTTCGGAATGAAATAGTACAGGAAATCCTGTGTGCAGGCAAACGGGATCTCGTCTGCCTCGCCGTTGCCGTTCGGGTCCTGCGTCTTAAACGCCTTCAAAACCTCATAGAATTCGTCCAGCGTCGCAGGCATCTCCAGCCCGAGCTTATCCAGCCACGGCTGATTGATAAACGAATTGATCCAGCCGTTGCCGGAACGGCCGAGGAACGGAAGAGAATAAATGTTGCCGTCCGGTGCCGTAATGCGTTCTTCTGCGCCGGGGCGCTTTGCCATTTCTGCCTTCAGATTGGGGCAGTACTGGTCGATCAGATCGTTGAGCGCAATGAACACGCCCTCCGAGCCGTACTTATTGACCTGATCCGGCGTCAGATTTGCCTTATAAAAAACATCCGGGTATTTGCCGCTGTTGAGCAGAAGATTTTTCTTTTCCTCGATCTCAACACCAAGCGCCGACTGGATATCCCACTTGACGTTGGTCTGTGCTTCGACCTCCTGCCATGCCAGGCAGTCCGGAAGCGCAACGTCTCCGTTCACGATTGCAAACATACTGAAGGTTGCAGGAGTCTCGAGCGGGAAAGAGATCGTATCATTCTCCTCTGCGGGCTTGCTTTCATTCTCAGAAGCAGTCGGCGTGTTTTCACTGTTCTGATCTTCCGATACTGTCGGGGTCTGCTCGTTTTCCTTTTCTGCCGGTTCATTTGGAGTCTGTGTGCATGCCGTCATGCCGAGCAGCAGCACGGCGCACAGCAAAAGCGCGAGAATTTTTCTGGTCAACTGTTTCATGTGGTACCTCCCCTTTATTTTGCGTTTGATTTCAACGCCTGTTGCGATTTTATCTTACTCGAACAAAACCGCCATGGGAAGCGCACAAATTTTATTTCATATTGCATAAAAATTGTTTCCTGCACAGGATCATTTCAGCGCCTGTACCACATATTCGATCCCTGTGTCATCTATTGGAAATTCGTGTACGCCCTTAAAAATGCGAAACCGCAGTCCGTCCCAGCCGTCCGCGCGGATCGCTTTCAATCGTTCCAGCTCTGCCCGCGCCATATTGCACGGGAACAGCTCATCCCCATCCGCAGCGTCGATCCAAAGCCTTCTCGGGTATACTAACGCCGCAAGCTCCGCATCCTGAAAGCAATTCTGCGAATTTGCCCAGAAGCAATCCGAGAATTCGTCATGTGCCTGCGCGGTGTTGAAAAAACAAGCGCTCATTGCTGCACGAATTCTTGTATCCAACGCCGTAAGCAGCATCGTATAAAAGCCCCCGTAGGACAATCCAATCATACCGATCCTGTCCGGCTGGATCTGCGGCGCTGTCTGGAAATAGTCCAGATATTTTTGCAGGCCGTCTATTTCAATTGCTGTGATCGAGCTGCCCACACGCTTAAGCCGGTCGTCAAATGCTCTGCGGTCATACGGCCTATTGCCAAACAACTCCGCATGCCACATAAAAAGCTGCGGGCAGAACACATGCACGCCCCTGCGCAGGATTCTGCGCGTCATATCATGATAATTCGCGCTGTCAAAGAAGCTGCTGCAAAGCTCCGGCGTCCCGAAGCCGCCATGTTGAGAAATGACCAGCGGCAGCGCCTCTTCCGAGCGCCTCAAAAACAGGATTCCATACATCCAAAGCCCCGGCTGTATTTCCATCTGCATTCGATAGATATCTGTCGTTTCGTCCGAGGCAACATATTCCCTTTTCACAGTCGGCACATCTTCTCTCTTCTCTGTCAGCGGCCAACCGAGTGACTGCCGAATCTGTCTGCGAAAAGCTTCCGGCCGCTCAAGGAGCATTTTATGCAGCTGCTTCCGCAATCCGTCCGACTGCTTTTGCAGCCGTGCAAGGAGCGCTTCCAGTCCCTGATGGTAAGCCGTCCGATAGTGATTCCCGGCTCCGCTTTCCTCACGGTACTCGTTTTGTGTTTCTGTCATGTCCGTTCTCCGTCCTTTTTATTTCTAACTATTGCAACTATATTATACACCCCGTCTCTACCAAGAGTACCGCACAAAAATTATGTATGGCGTGAAGAATTGCACCATGGCAAGTGCTTGAGCTTTCATTTCTCCTTCGGTATAATATTTGCAGCGCAAAGCGTCACGTCTATCTGCATAAGGAGACATGCCATGAAATTACGCAACTCGACTTTTTTCAAATATGTCATTTCCTATGTTCTCGTTCTGTCCGTAGCTTTTGTCGGCTTTTATGCAGTAGTCCAGTTTCAGCTGGAACGGGAATACCGCTCCGTCTATCAGGACGAAACCGAGCGCAAGATACAAAATATATCCATTGTTCTGGATCAGGACCTGTCTGACATACTGGTGATGAACTATATCATTGAAAATAACACAGCTTTTATTTTCGCCCGTTACTCGGAAAGCAGCTACGATCGGTATCTGGCTGTTTCCGAACTGAAAAAGCTATCCATGACCAACGCGCTCGTCAAGGACATCCTGTATTTCGATATTCAAAATGAAGATGTCCTGTCCGCAAATACTTCCGTAGCCTGCAAGGACGGAGACTACTATTTGAAAACTGCTGCCGGTGAGCTGCTCATTCCTCCGGAGCTTATTTTCGAAAAGAGCAGCGAGAACACGCTGTTTGCTCTGTCCATCGGCGAAACATCCTTCTATTTCTTTCCGGCTGCAAAAAATTCCTCAAAATTCAGAACTGTTTTCCTCCTCAATGATACGCAGCTTCATGAATGGATCAATACATACGCAACGCAGGAGATTGACGCAGTTGGCCTGCTGTCCGAGGACATTCCCGTTTTTTCAAACCACCCGGAGAGTTTTTCTTCCGTCGATGCTCCAGAGACCATGGTGCGCTCTGCATTCATCGCCGATGGCAAGGACAGTGCGCTGTATATTCAGGGTGTCGGGGCGCTTCGCCTGGCACTGATCGTTCGGGTCAATACAGGCTATTTCAGCGACTACGCCACTGCAGCATTTGAAAAATCCTATGCGGTCATGGGCATTTTCCTTGGACTTGGCATTTTGTTGGTATTTCTTTCGCTAAAAGTGACCTATCTTCCGCTCCATGCTCTGACCAAACGCATCACGAAAAAGGATTCTGTCGCCGGGAACGAGCTTTCGGAGATCGGACGCGCATTCGATGAAACGCGTAGCGAAAAGGAGCTGTTGGAAGCAAAGATTGGCTACTATAAAACCATGGTAAAGGACAGCATCCGCTTCACTTCAGCTGACTTTTCCGCGTTTTCTGATACGCAGCTCGACCGCCTGTTCAGTGAGGACTTTTATGGCACCTTGACCGTTGCAATCATTCGGTTTCAGTCTGCAAGCACGGTACTGGACTGGTCGGAGTTTCTGCCTCCAGACGGTTGGACTGTAATCGATCTGGAGGCCTGCCCAAAGCAGCGCATCATCCTGCTATGGATTCCAGTCATGCCCAACGAAGGCATTTCCTCTGCTGAATACTATTTTCAGGAATTAGCCGTGAAACTTCCCTGCTCCATTTCATATGGCGACTTCTCCTCCAACCCGTTAGAGATCGCGCGCCTCTACGATATGGCAAAACAGGCGCAGCGTTACGCCGGTTCCACACCTGTTACAAGCTATGCGTCTGTCCGGCAGCTTTGCGAGGACCAGCCCGCAGTTCAATATCCCTATCAGATCCTTGACGATCTATCAATCTGTCTGCGCCAATTGGATTTCCGAAAGGCGCGCGATGAAATAAGCAGCATCGTCTCAACCTCGGCTGCCTATCCGGTGCTATTCGTCCGGTGCATCTATATGGACATTCTCTCTTTGCTCAACACCTCCATGCATGCCTACTCCGTCCGCTATGAAGCATATGAGCCACTGCTGAATGAGGCTCTGCGGATATGCCGCAGTATGCAGGCAGCAAACGACCAGACGGCTATCTGCCGCAGCATCCAGTCGATCCTGGACAAATTCGAGGTTGAATCCCTGAGTACCGGGCTTCAACTCCCGCAGGTCGTCGCATTCGTTGAAGAGCATTGTTTCAAAGCAGACTTCTCCCTTGCATATCTCGCCAATCATTTTCACGTCGGCCCGGTCTATATGAGTACCTTCTTTACAAAACGGATGAATACCACCCTTACAGATTATGTGTGGGAGCTGCGGCTACAGCGGGCAAAATACTTGCTGGAATCGACAGAAGAATCTATTGATAAAATATCCGCAAAAATTGGCTATGATATTCCTTCCAGCTTCCGGCGTAAATTCAAGCAGGAAACCGGCACCTCTCCCTCTGAATACCGCAGAACGCACCATGTCAATTGATCAGATCT
>OOCB01002125.1_pt1 | contig 23913 bp, 17 predicted proteins | sample 1671351 | NCBI WGS metagenome assembly OOCB01 (sample SAMN06348148, study PRJEB24527) | human gut metagenome | biome: human gut; feature: ankylosing spondylitis patient; material: feces | host: Homo sapiens | place: China | collected 2015-10 | reverse complement strand
AGTATATGAAGGAATGACAAAAAATGATGTGATGAATATAGCTACTTCTAAATCTAAGAGAACTATTATGCATTTAAAATGGTCTGTCATTAATTTGATAAAAAATATTTTAGGACATGAAAATAAATATCCGTGCCGTTTTCTTGATATGAGTCAAGCAAACGGCACGGATATTGAAATATGGGCGTATTATCGACCTCTTTTAAGGAATCAGCAACGACGAATCTCCATAGCTCAGGAAGCGGAAGTCATGCTCCAGAGCATACTGATAAATGGGCTTCCAGTTGCCTTTGGTAAAGGCCGAAACCAGCAGCAGCAGCGTGCTCTGTGGCTGGTGGAAATTGGTAATCATCTGCTGTACAATCTGATATTCATATCCCGGAGCGATAATGATCTGCGTGCTGGTGTGCAGGGCATCCAGACCGTTCCGGTCCATGTAGCGGGCTATCTCCGTCAATGCCTCCACCGGAGTCAGTTTCAGTTCCGTTTCATACGGCTGCCACTGGTTGACGTGCAGTTCCTCCTGTGTAGCTTCCGGATGCTGCCGGAGCGTCACTCCGATGTGATACAGGCTTTCCAGTGTACGTACGGAAGTGGTTCCCACCGCCGTAGCCTTTCCTCCGTGAGCAATCAGCTTGTCGATGGTCGAGCGGTTGACCGAGATGTATTCCGTATGCATGTCATGTCCCTGTATCTCTTCGCTCTTTACGGGCTTGAACGTACCGGCACCTACGTGCAGGGTCACTTCCTCCAGTTCTACTCCCTTGTTTCTCAAAGCCTCCAGCACCCTTTCGGTGAAATGCAGTCCTGCAGTAGGAGCAGCTACGGAACCTTTGATTTTTGAATATACCGTCTGATAGGTTTCCTTGTCGCTCTCCTGTGTCTCCCGGTTCAGGTACGGCGGAATCGGCAGTTCTCCGAACACCTCCAGGATATCGGCAAACGTAACCTCCTCGTTGTCCCAGGTAAAATCCACCCAGTGACTGGTTCCCCGGCATTCTCCACGGGTTGCCTTCAGGGTGAGGGTACGTCCCTTGACTGTCATTTCCTTGTGCAAGGCACCTTCCTTCCACTTCTTCAGGTTACCTATCATACACAGCCAGGCCGCATGACGGGTCTGCTGGAAGTTCAAGGCATAATCGTTCGGCTGGATGGGTTCCAGACAGAAGATTTCAATCAGTGCTCCGGTTTCCTTACGGAAATGCAGACGGGCCTGAATCACTTTCGTATTGTTGAACACCATCAGCGTGCCTGCTTCCAGGTATTCGGGCAGTGAGATGAATTTGCTCTCACTGATTTCTCCCTTCCGGTAGACCAGTAGCTTCGACTGGTCGCGCACAGGCAGTGGAAATTTGGCAATCCGCTCATCAGGCAGCGGATAATTGTAGTCGCTTATTCGGATATGTTTTGTTTCTTCCATAATTTGACAGTCAGAATTTGTTAAGTCTTTCAGATAGATAAAATTTTCTTTTCCAGAATGAGGTCGTTTTCATTCATCTGCGGCACCGGGATGGAGCACATCCGGATAATGTCCTCAGGCTGGCAGGTATATTGATAATATATTTTTTCCGTTTCGTTCAGTTCCTCTTCCCGTTTGACTTCCCCTTTGAGTTTCAGAAATTCGGCCCTCGAGACCGTATCCGAAACTTTGATGAACAGAATCCGTCTGCCAATCGGGTTATAATTGTAGTCGAGGCAGGTATAGACTCCTTTCAGAATGCGTGGAGAATCGTGCAGAGGGAGTTTCAGACAGATATGGAACAGGGCCATCTGCGGTTTCTCCTTTTCGTTGAACATCAGATAGAGATGGTTGGTTCCGTTCATCAGCGCCACCCCGAAATGCCTGCTTCCGTACGCGTTGCAGTGGCCCACCTCCACGTAGTTCCCGTTTTCTGCAGGCGCAATGAGGTAAGGCTCTATCTTCAGTACGTTGCTGCTGGATGAAATGCTGTAGCTCAGGTAGATGCCGCTGTACGTATTGATTTTGCAGACCGTTTCTTTCAGGTTTACCTGCAGGGCATCCAGAAAAGGGCATCCCGGATTGCTTTCGGGCTGCCGGGAAGTGATGTCCATCGAGAACAGCGATTCCTTCAGGTGATGAATGGAGCCGGACAGTTTTTTCTTCGAGACATTGTTTACCCATACCAGTGCCTTGTCCAGCGATTCTTCTGCATCCATCCCTTTTTCCCTGTTTTCCGCATAGGCGGGCAGGACGGTCGTAAAAAGTGCAGACAATACACTCGGAGCCAGTTGCGTATGCTCGGCTATGTCTTTCATTTTTACTCCTTTGGATCTCAGGAAAGAAATTCGTTCATATATCTGTATCAGCTCATCCATATGTTATGAAGACGGGATTTATTTGTCCGATTTTGTTTATAAGCCCCAAAGATAGCGATTTTATTTGATATTAGTACCGTTAAAATATTACAAACCGATTACATCTGTATGTAGAATCTGTCACATTCCTGTGAGGAATCAATTTCATGAATATGACTGAATTGTTACAGGTTTATGATTCATTTTTTATTCATTTTTTCTTTCTGCAGCTCGCCTTAGTTTTGCATCGGATTTAAAAATGAACAAGAAAATGGAATCGGATAAAAATACAGGTTATCGCTCTGAGGCGGCTAAGGTTACGAAAGAAATGCCCGACTGGCTTTTTGTGCTGTGGGCAGGAGGAACCGCCTTGTTGTCGTACTCGCTGGTATACGCGCTGCGGAAACCTTTTACGGCAGCCGAGTTTGCCGGACTGCAGGTTATGGGAATGGATTATAAGATTGCGGTCAGCATTATTCAGCTTCTGGGATATGTCACTGCCAAACTATTGGGTATCAAATATATTTCGGAACTGAAGCCTGAGGGACGACTGAAGTTCATTATCGGTTCGGCCTGTCTGTCGGAGGCTGCACTGCTGGCATTCGGACTGTTGCCGATGCCGTACAATATTGTGGCGTTGTTTTTCAACGGACTGTCATTGGGCTGTATGTGGGGAGTGATATTCAGTTTCCTCGAAGGAAGGCGTACCACCGATATCCTGGCAAGCATCATGGGAGTCAGCATGGCGCTTAGTTCGGGAGTGGCGAAGTCACTGGGATTGTATACCTTGAATACCCTTCATGTCAGTGAGTTCTGGATGCCGGCATTGATTGGAGCCGTATCGCTTCCGTTACTGTGTCTTACGGGATGGATGATGACCCGTTTCCCGGCTCCGTCGGCCGCAGATATCGCTTCCCGTTCGGTGCGTGTCACTCTCAACGGAAAGCAGCGTTGGGAGCTGTTCCGGCGCTTCATGCCTCTGCTGGTCATGCTCTTTGCTGCCAATCTGCTGCTTACGGTGCAGCGGGATATCAAGGAAGACTTCATTGTCTGCATCGTCGATGTCTCCACAATTTCTTCGTGGGCCTTCGCTCAGATTGATACCATTGCCACTCTGGTCATGCTGGCTACTTTCGCGCTGCTGGCCAGTACCTACGATCACCTGCGGGTACTCTGCATCTTGTTGATCCTGTCTTCGGCCGGAATGGGAGCCCTGGCTATGCTGGGAGCCAACTTTGATACCTATGCCTTGCCTACTACTATCTGGCTCTTCCTTCAGAGTCTGTGCCTGGACATTGCTTACCTGAGTTTCCAGACCATATTCTTTGAGCGCTTCATCGCCTGCTTCAAGATAAAGGGAAATGTGGGCTTTTTCATCATCACCATCGACTTTGTCGGATACCTGGGTACACTGGCGCTGCTGCTTTTCAAAGAGTATTATGCATCGCACATCAACTGGGCGGAATTCTACAATCAGATGAGTGTCTATATCGGTTCGGCCTGTTGCGTGGCCTTCATCGGTTCGCTGGTCTACATGATTGTGAAGAAGAATGCCAAAAGCAAGGCCTTGCCTGAACCGGTGGCCTGGATGAAGGTGGCCGGTGAGGAACAGACTGTCAGTGAAAATAAGGAAATAACTAATACAAACATATATTTAACAAACAGTGCCATATGAAAAAAATTGAATGTGTTATCATGGATTGGGCAGGAACTGCCATCGATTACGGATGTTTTGCGCCGGTATCGGCTTTTATTGAAAGTTTCCGGATGATTGGAATTGAAATTACAGCACAGGAGGCCAGAAAGCCGATGGGACTGACAAAAATCGATCACGTGCGTGCGTTGTTTGACATGGAGCGTATTCATAATGCTTTCCGTCAGAAATACGGAAGAGACTATACGGAAAATGATGTACAGGGACGTTATGCGGAATTCCAGCGTCTGCTGTTTGCTACCTTGAAAGAATATACCGGACCGATTTCGAATGTCATTGAGACCATTGATATTCTTCGTCAGAAGGGCATCAAGATCGGTTCGACTACCGGATATACCAAAGAAATGATGGACGTGGTAATTCCTGCGGCGGCTGCCAAGGGATATCGTCCGGACAACTGTGTGACTTCGGACGGATTGCCAGCCGGTCGTCCTTATCCTTACATGATTTACCGGAACATGTGTGACCTGGCGGTGCCCAGCCGTTATTCGGTACTGAAATACGGAGATACGATTTCAGATATCAGAGAAGGGGTGAATGCCGGTGTATGGAGTGTGGGCGTGATTCTGGGAAGCAACGAGATGGGACTGACTGAAGAGGAGGTTAAGGCCTTGCCTGAGGCAGAACTGAAAGAGCGCATGGCGGAAGTCAGAAACCGGATGTATGCCGCAGGGGCACATTATGTGGTAGACAGCATTGAAGACTTGCCGGCTTTGATAGAGAGTATTAATCAGCGCATGGCCAACGAATAAGGCTTACAGATGGTACGTGAACTGAGTTTGATGCCGAGAATGTGCGCTTGAAACCGGTTTCGCAGATATACAGACAGATAGAATAAAATAACTGATAAACGAATTGTTGAATATAATAAAAGAATAACGATATGAGACCTTATTTATTATTGACACCGGGACCGTTGACAACCAGTGAGACTGTTAAACAAGCCATGATGAGTGACTGGTGTACTTGGGACGAAGATTATAACGTCGGAATTGTGGAGGTTATCCGTAAGCAGCTGGTCGAACTGGCTGCCAGTTGCCCGGCACAATATACTGCCGTGCTGATGCAGGGAAGCGGCAGCTTCTGCGTGGAGGCTACCCTCGGATCGGTTGTGCGTGCCGAAGACCATTTGCTGGTGGTAGCTAACGGAGCTTACGGAAAACGTATGGGAGTGATTGCCGATTACTATCACCTGAACTATCACCTGATGAAGTTCGAGGAAACCGAAGCGGTTGATCCGCAGCGGGTGAATGCCTACCTGGAGGAACATCCGGAAGTCACTCACGTATCGGTGGTGCATTGCGAGACGACTACCGGGGTACTGAATCCGGTGGCTGAGATTGCCCTTGTGGTAAAAGCGCATCAGAAAGTCCTGATTGTGGATGCAATGAGCAGTTTTGGAGGAGTACCTGTCGACATGAGTGCCCTGGGAATCGACTTCCTTATCAGCAGTGCCAACAAGTGTATTCAGGGGGTACCGGGATTCGGATTTATCATTGCCCGCCGCTCACTGCTTGAACAGTGCAAGGGGGTAGCCCGTTCGTTGTCGCTCGATCTGTACGACCAGTGGGAAACCATGGAGAAGGGACATGGAAAATGGCGCTTTACTTCTCCTACTCATGTGGTAAGAGCGTTCATGCAAGCCATGACCGAACTGAAAGAAGAAGGGGGCATCGAGGCGCGTCATGCACGCTACTGTGAAAATCACCGGGTACTGGTGGAAGGCATGAGAGCCCTGGGATTCCGTACCTTGCTTCCCGATGAAAAGCAGTCACCCGTCATCACGTCTTTCTACTATCCGGAAGCTTCGTTCGACTTCCGTGCCTTCTATGATGCACTGAAAGCAAAAGGTTTTGTGATTTATCCAGGTAAGATTTCTCAGGCCGATACTTTCCGTATCGGTAACATCGGGGATGTATATCCGGATGATTTCAGACGCCTGGTTGAGGCGATTCGTGAGATCCGTCAGCAATAAGAGCCACTTCATAATGGGGATGGGAAGGGAGCGGCTTCCGGAAAGGGGATTCCGGTTGCCGCTCCTTCTTTTGTCCGTGGCGGCGGTGAGGCATAACCGGTGGCTTCGGACGCGCTGCATTTCTTCGGTTTGTTTGCGGGTTTGGTAAAGAAAATTGTTACTTTTGTAGACAAATATAAATAGCAGACAATATGAAAATAGGAGATAAAGTTCGCTTCCTGAGCGAAGTCGGAGGAGGCGTAGTACGCGGTTTTCAGGGAAAAGACATTGCCCTGGTCGAAGGGGAAGACGGTTTTGAAATTCCGATGCTGATCAAGGAGTGTGTGGTGATCCAGACAGACGATTACAACATTCCGCTCAAGTCGGCCGCCAAACCGGTGGTGGAAGAGGAAGAGCAGGAAGAGGAAAAGCCGGTGACCTACCGGGCTCCGGAAATCCGTGGAAATGATATCCTGAACGTATTCCTGGCCTATGTGCCACAGGATGTGAAGGCCATTTCGTCGACGGCCTTCGATGCGTATCTGGTAAACGACAGCAATTATTTTGTAGATTACCTCTATCTTTCGGCCGAAGGCAACAGTTGGACACTCCGCAGCCGGGGAACGGTGAAACCGAACATGAAGATGCACCTGGAGGAGTTCGAGAAACATGCGTTGAACGGAATGGAGCGTGTGTCCGTGCAACTGATGGCTTACAAGGACGACCGTTCGTTCCTGTTGAAAAAGGCGGTGAGCATCGAGCTGCGGATCGATACGGTGAAATTCTACAAGCTGCATACCTTCCAGTCGTCCGACTTCTTTGAGGAACCGGCACTGATTTACGACATCGTACGCGACGATGAGGCTGCCCGTCAGGTGTTTGTATCGGCCGATGAGATCAAGGAGGCTCTCTTGCAGAAACCGGCTCCACAGGTACCCGGCAAACTGCAGAAGAAACAGCAGAAGGCGGTCAGTGAGATTGTGGAGGTCGACCTTCACATCCATGAACTCCTGGACGATACTACCGGTATGGGAAATGCCGAGATGCTGAATTATCAGCTGGATGTATTCCGCAACACCCTGGAAGAATACAAGAACCGGAAGGGACAGAAAATCGTATTCATTCACGGAAAAGGCGACGGGGTACTGCGCCGTGCCATTCTGGAAGAACTGAAACGCAAGTATAAGAATTATTCCAGCCAGGATGCTTCTTTCCGCGAATACGGATTTGGAGCCACCATGGTGACCATTCATTAAACAATCAATATACTGGGTTATGGGAATTTTGAATGCCATTTTGGGAAACGCTTCGGAAACCAGTCCCGAAGCCTTGAAAGAGGAGTATCAGGCCCTGCTCTGTGAGGGTGAGTACATTGAACGCGCTTTTGTGGTCATCCGCGACAAATGGGTGTTTACCAACAAGCGTCTGATCATTCAGGACACGCAGGGAGTGACCGGAAGAAAGCGTGACTATCATTCCATTCCTTACCGTTCGGTGGAACATTTTTCGGTGGAGACTTCGGGTACCTTCGACGAGGATGCCGAGATGAAGATATGGGTACGCGGATACAGTGAACCCATCGAACAGAGTTTCGGCCGGAATGCAGACATCAAGGGAATTCAGCGCACGCTGGCCAAATATGTGCTCTGAGCCGTTCATGCAGAAACAGGAAGGGCCGGTATCCGTTGGGGATGCCGGCCCTTTTTGTATGCTTACGGTATAGCTTCTCACCCGTATCATGCCCCGGTGCGTTCGAGGGTAATCTCCGGATTGCTTTCCAGAAGCAATGCAACCAGCTCTTCCTGATTCTCGGGATACAGATAACGGTGCTTGTGATTGCGGGTGGTGATTTTCAGGGTATACAGTCCGTTAAAGTGAAAGCGGGGCGATGCAAATACCCGGATGTCCTTGATTTCCGCAGCCGACAGGGTATAGAACATGGAATTGGGAGTACGCACATGCAGGTAACCCTGACTGAAGGTGTAGTAGGTACGGCTGTGGTGGAAAATAATCAGCAGGGAGGCACTGCCGTAGGTGAAAATGAGGATTTCCGGATTCCGGAAATCGTATGCGGTAAAGAAAATGAGGGCAAACACTGCATACAGTAAACTGGCGAGCAGGAAGAAATAAAGACTGTATTTCCACCGGCTCATCAAACGGAATTGCTGTGGGGATTTTTTCATGGTATTCAAGTTTGTTGAATTTATACAAATATACACTTATTAGGCAGAAAATAAATGGTTTTTACTTATTTTAATCGTTTGTGTGCCCGTCTTTTGACAGAAAATGCATTACTTTAATATAGCTTGGTGTCGGGCGTATGCCTGTGCAGTGACCAGGCGGTTTCAGTGAGTGAAGAATTTTGAAAAAGTAATGCATTAAAAAAGGAGGTGACTATGCGAAGACGATATCGATGGATGTGTCTGATGCTGGGCTGGGGACTGGCAGTGAGTCCGGTTGCCGCACAGAGTTACAGTCAGCTTTGGGAAAAAGTGGAAACCTTACAGAAAGAGGATTTACCGCAGTCGCAGCTGAAGGTGCTGGGAGAGATTTGCCGGAAAGCGGAGGCAGAGGGGAATCTGCCGGAAATGATGAAGGCATTCTGTATGCGGGGATATATACAGGGGGAACTGACCCCCGACAGTATTCCGGTGGAGCGTAAGAAACTGGAGGAATGGGCTGCCCGGGAGACGGATACAGTGGGGCAGGCGGTGCTGAACAGCCTGCTGGGTACGGTGTATGCGGCCGATGCGGAAAAGGATTTCGGAGAGGTGGTGGCGTATTTCGACCGTTCGCTGCAGCCGGTGGAGGTCCTGGGGAATACCTCGGCCGGAACCTTCCGGCCGATGACGGAAAGCGGCGAATGGAGTGTCACGTATTTTGGAGATAATTTTTACGACCTGCTGGTACGGCAGGCCATCCGTGCCCTCTCTTCGCGGAGAGACTTCTTCAGCAGGCAGGAGGTGGCGGACAAGTGTATGGAACTGTACCGCAACCTGGCCGGTTTTTATACGGAGCGGAACGACCGTCAGGCTTTGCTGCTTACCGAACTGGCTATGCTTCAGTTCCGTTATGAGCGGGCTTCGGTGTGGAAGCAGTACCGGCTTCCGCAGGAGGAACTGATGAACTGCCTGTGGCAGTTAACCGACACATTTGCCGGGGTTCCGGCCTGTGCCGATGTCTATGTGAAACTGGCTTATTACTACCAGCAGCACACGGAGTTGCTGCGGGCGATGCAGGTGGTGGAAGAGGGATTGCGGAAGTATCCCGAAGGAGAGGCTGCGCAGTCGCTCCGGAATTTAAAAAAGGCCATATCTGCACCGCAGTTGCGGACCGAGATTCCGTGCGTCTATCCGGGATATGCAGCCGATGTGAAGGTCCGTTATGCCAACCTGAAGGGCTTTCGTTTCGAGGCATACCGGCTGAACCTGAGTCCGGCGGAGGATGCCCGCCTGTGGAAACGCGGGGAATATGAGAAATTGCTCCGTACGGCGGGGAAGAAGGTGAGCAGTACGCATTTTGCCCTGGCCCCGACTCCCGATTATCAGGCAGCTGATACGGTGTTGCATTATACTTTGCCCGAGGCCGGAATCTATCTGCTGAAACTGGTGCCCGACGGTACGGAGGAGGGAATTTCCTATACTCCGCTCTTTGTATCTCCCTATCAGTTGCTGACCCTGCCGGTTTCCTATACGGAGCGGGAACTGATAGCCGTCGACCGGATGAGCGGAAAGCCGCTGGCGGGAGTGGAGATTGCAACCTATGTGCGGGGAGATAAGGAAAATTACCAGCCTTATCAGGTCTGGAAGACCGATGCTTCCGGCAGTGTGGTGGTCCGTTTCCCGGACAACCGGACGCTGTATGGCAATGTCCGTACGGCTGGAAACGATTTTATGTATCTTTCTCCGCTGCGGAATTCGGGCGGATGGGTGTCTGCCGGAGAGACTGAACTCAGAAAGGAGACGGCGAGCCTGTTTACCGACCGTGCCTTGTACCGTCCGGGACAGACGGTCTTCGTATCGGGTATTTGTTACGGACAGTCGGGCGATGAGGTCAAGGTATTGCCTGGAGTAAGGCAGCAGTTGCGCCTCTATGCTGACGGCAAGACCCTCCGGGAATGTGAGGTGGTGACCGATGAGTACGGGGTATGGTCGGCCGAGCTGGTCTTGCCCGAAGACCTGATGCCGGGGCATTATTATCTTTCGTGCATGAACGCCTCCCGCATGATTCAGGTGGAGGAATACAAGCGTCCGACTTTCGAGGTGGTGTTCAAGCCTTATGAGAAGGCTTATGCCGCCGGCGATTCGGTCGTACTTCAGGCTACGGCACGGACATTTGCCGGTGCACCGGTGCGTACGGCGACCGTCAGGTACCGGATTACCCGTTCGGACATGACCTGGTTCAGGGGACCGGCTTCTTCGGAGGAGGAGATTGCATCCGGCGAACTGACAACGGATGCGGACGGGACATTTACCCTGCCTTTCTGTCTGACTCCTTCCGGTCGGGCGGAGCAGGAAAGGGGACTCTTCGGCTATCAGGTCTATCGTGCGGAGGCTACGGTGACCAGCGGCTCGGGAGAAACGCGTCAAGGAGAATACAGTCTGCCTTTGGGCAAGCAGTCGCTGGGACTGGAAATCCACGGACTGGAGGAGCGTGGCAGGACCGGGGCGGTTGTCCTGCGTGAAAAAGGAACTACGCTGGAGTTCCAGGCCCTGAACCTGAACCGCCAGCCGGTTTCGGTAGAGGTAGTTTACCGGGTATATGCGTTGGACCGTCAGGGAAAGAAAGTCCGGACGGTGCAGGAAGGTAAGTCGGTTTCGGGAACTTCCTTTACTCCCGGATGGATGAGGCAACTGTCTTCCGGAAAGTATCTGCTGGAGGTAGAAGCGGTCGACGAACAGGGCCGGAAGGTGAGTGAGTCCAAGTCTTTCTGTCTGTTCTCTGAGAACGACCGGCAGTTGCCGGTGGATACGGTGGCCTGGTTCTATCCGGATGGCAATACCTTCGAGGCTTCCAGACCGGCAAGGATTTTTGTCGGCACTTCCGAGCGTGAGGTGTATTTGCTCATGGATGTGTACAGCGGCGACCGGCGCATTGACTCGCAGCGGATCTGGCTGAACGGGGAGATGAAGTGTCTGTCCTTCCCTTACCGGAAGGAGTATGGAGACGGCATTACGGTGAGCCTGGCCTTTTTCCGGAAAAACGAGTTGTATGTCTCGCAGCATTCAATAACCCGTCCCGAGCCGGACAAGGGGCTGGAGGTGAAGTGGGAGGTATTCCGCGACCGACTGACTCCGGGCAGTCTGGAGGAATGGGTATTGCGGGTATCCGACCGGAGCGGTAAGCCGGTAAGGGCCAATGTGATGGCTACCTTGTACGATGCTTCTCTCGACCGCCTGAAGCAGCACGACTGGTATTTCAATCTGTATTTCCCCCGTCGGGTACCTTATGTGTATACGGGAAGTTCGTACGAGTATCAGCGGATGTGGCTTTCGGCCGAGTTCCCATACATCCTTGTTACCCACGGTATGGATTTGCTGAACGGCAAGTACAGCCGGCTGGTCGACCTGCGCCCGAACAGGTATTATGGAGAACAGGTGCTGTACAGTCGGGAAGAGTCGGCACCTGCGGTAGAGGTGAACTATCAGCCGGGAATGAACCGGATGTACAAGGCTGCGTCAGGAGCCGTAGAGATGAAGGATGCCGTACTGATGGAGAATGGGGTGGTGGCCGATGCCGGTACCGGAGAGGCTGCTCCGGCCTTCCCGTTGCGCGAGAATTTTGCGGAGACGGCTTTCTTCTATCCGAACCTGCATACCGATTCGCTGGGCCGGGTGAGCCTGAAGTTCCAGGTGCCCGATGCACTGACGGAATGGCGTTTCCTGGGACTGGCTCATACGAAGGTCCTCGATTACGGTCTGTGTAAAGACAAGTCGCTGGCTTCCAAACCTTTTATGGTTCAGCCGAATCTGCCTCGCTTCGTGCGGAAGGGGGATGAGACTGTACTGGTGGCTTCGCTTGTCAACCTGTCGATGGAGGAGGTGGCCGGACAGGCACGCATCTGTCTCTATGACCCGGTGACGGAAAAAACAGTTTATGAGGCAGCACAACCGTTCACGGTGGGTGAATCGCAGACCGGTACGGTATCGTTCCGTTGCCGGATTCCGGAGGAATACGAGGTACTGGTTTGCCGGATTACGGCAGAGGCCGGAGCCTTCAGCGACGGGGAACAGCATTATCTTCCGGTCCTGTCTGCCCGTCAGTGGGTAACGGAGACACGGCCGCTGCAGTTGCGTGAAGAAGGGGATACGGTGATACAGACCGGTGCTTGGGCTGACGGTGGAAGTCGGACGGCTTCGGGACACCGGCTGACTCTGGAACTGACGGCCAATCCGCAGTGGTATGTGGTACAGGCTCTGCCGGTATTGGGCAATCCGTTGGAAGAGGATGCTTTCTCCTGGGCTGCGGCTTATTACGCACAGCGGGTAGCTGCGGGTATCTGTGAGTGGAATCCGCGCATCCGGAAGGTGGTGGAGATGTGGAATACACAGCCGGACAGTCCGGAACTGTGGTGGAGCCGGCTGGAGCAGAATCAGGAGGTGAAGAACCTGTTGTTGCGGGAAACTCCGTGGCTGGCAGAGGCTGCCGGAGAGCAGGAGCAGAAGCGTCGGCTGAAGAGTCTGTTCGACCTGAACCGGATGGCGCAGCAGGAGCGGACGCTGGTCGGTAAACTGGCCGCACTGCAGTTGGCCGACGGCTCCTGGGGATGGTACCAGGGAATGTCGGGCAGCCGTTATATGACGACACAGGTGGTGGAACTGCTGGCGCGTCTGCGGGCGATGCAGCTGGATCTGGCTCCGGAGGTGGAACCGATGTACCGCAAGGCACTGGGTTACCTGAAGGCGGAGGTTCAGAAGCAGTATGACGACCTGAAGCGGAATGAGAAGAAGTACGACCGGAAGCAGGTAAGCCTGGGCGACCAGACGGTGCGTTATCTGTACATCTGCGCCGTGGACGACCTGGCTCGCGGACAGGCTGATGCGGCAGTCAACCGTTACCTGACGGAGTTTCTGAAGCAGCGCTCGGCACGTTATACCTTGTATGAAAAGGCCTTGATTGCACAGATTCTGGCTCTGGCAGGTGAACGGAAGGAGGCAGATGTGCTGGTACGCTCTATCAAGGAGTATCTGGTACGCACTCCGGAGATGGGCAGTTACTTCGATTCTCCGAAGGCGCCTTCGTCCTGGAACAGTTACCGGATTCCAACGCAGGTGGCGGCCATGGAGGCTATCTGCCGGTTGGCTCCAGACGAGCAACTGCTCGATGACATGAAACTGTGGCTGCTCAAGCAGAAGCAGACGCAGGTCTGGGACACTCCGATTGCTACGGCCGATGCGGTATATGCCTTCCTCTGCTTCGGAAGTAATCCGCTGGAGGAAAGCGGTTCCCTGGAAGCGGTGGCCGACGGAAAGGTGATCCGTACGCCGGAGGATGCGCTGGGCTATGCGAAGGAGAGCTGGAGCGGCAAGAAGGAGATTCCTGAGACCGTTACCCTGACACACCGGGGCAGTCAGACGGCCTGGGCGGCCTTGTATCTGCAATATCAGGAGGATATGGACCGGATCCGTCCGGCAGCAGGCAAGGGACTGACCCTCCGCCGGACATTCCTGAAAGCGGGCAAACCGGTGGAGGAAACGGAGGAATGGAAGGTCGGCGACCGGCTGACGGTGCGGCTTGCCTTGCAGACCGACCGGAACATGGATTTCGTACAGGTGCGCGACGAGCGTCCGGCCTGTATGGAACCGCTGCAGCAGTTGTCGGGATATCGCTGGGGAAAGGGCATCGGCTATTATCAGGTAAACCGGGATGCGGCTTCCTGCTTCTTCATCGATTATCTCCCGAAGGGCACTTATACGATTGAGTATGAGGTGAGCGTGGACCGTGCCGGAACTTACCGGATGGGAACGGCCTCGGTGCAGTCGGCATATGCTCCCGAATTTGAATCGCATACCGAAGGGGGAACGATGACTGTCCGTTGATTTTGTCATTCTTGCTTGTGCGTGGTGTCACGCATAAAGGTGTTGGGTGGAAAACCCCGCGGTCTTTTTCAAAAAGGCCGCGGGGTTTTTCTGTATTCCTCGCCGTCTTTTCCTGATTTCCTCGCGGTCTTTCGCTTTATGCATAATGATGCGTTTCCTCTCCGGTAAGCAGAGAAGGCCGATTGCACCGGCAAGGGAGTGACGGAACGGCAGGGGCCGGCCGTGGCAGCGGGTAAAAGGTGCAGGGGGTGTCCGGGCAGGGACGGGGCGGAATATAGAGGGACCGGAAGGGGGCAGAGGAGAGGGAGGGGGAATGCCTTTCGGGGGGCGGAGAGGCGAAGTCACAAAAAACTGAAAAACTAAAACCAACTTTTGTTCGTCTTTGATTTTCTCTTTATCTTTGTTTGCTATAAACAACAACCGAAAACGAATTGATGAAACGTATTATTTTTATATTCAGTATATTGATGGCTTGTACCTTCATGGCTCAGGCACAGCCTCAGATTACTTTTGACACGAAAGTGAAGGAGTTGGGATATGTATTGTGGCGGAACCCGGTGACCGTAAAGTATGAGTTTACGAATACGGGCGACAAGCCGCTGGTGATTTCAAGGGTCTCTTCTTCGTGCGGATGTACTGAGGTCGACTGGACAAAGGCTCCGGTGCCGGCAGGCGGCAAGGGGGTAGTGACGGCTGTCTTTGACGCCGAGGCTATCGGACATTTTTATAAGGAAGTAGGTATTTACTGCAATGCGTCATCGATGCCGATTTACCTGGAATTCAACGGAGAGGTGACGGCGGACTCGAGAAACTATACGTTCACGCATCCGTATGGCTTCGGTGCCATCCGTCTGGACCAGGAGGAGATTGAGTTCGACCGGGTAAACAAGGGTACGCGTCCGGAGTTTGTGCTGCGGGTGGCAAATACGTCGAATAAGGCATATACGCCGGTACTGATGCACCTGCCGCCTTATCTGACTGCCAAGGCGGTTCCCGAGACACTGGGAAAGGGCAAGCATGGAGAGATTATCCTGACCTTGAATACGGACGAGCTGCCCAAACTGGGTATTACCCGTACCTCGGTCTATCTGTCCCGTTACCCGGGAGATAAGGTGGGCAGCGACAATGAAATTCCTCTTTCTGTGGCTTTGCTTCCCGACTTTTCGAACCGGACGGAACAGCAGAAGAACAATCCGCCTCAGTTCTCATTGTCGGCTCAGGTACTGGAATTCCCTCCTTTGAAGGAAAAGCAGAAGAAGTCGCAGACGGTGGTGATTACGAATACGGGAAAGACCGACCTGGAGATTCAGGACATGCAGGTCTTCAGTACGGCACTGGCGGTCAACCTGAAAAAAACGGTATTGAAACCGGGTGAGTCTACGAAGATGAAGGTTACGGTCATGGCGCAGAACCTGTCGCGTGGAAAGAGTACGCCACGTATCCTGATGATTACCAACGATCCGGAACATCCGTCGGTAACCGTGCGGGTGAAGGCAAAGGTAATGGCTCCTGCGGAAAAGAAATAAGCTGCAAGGGGTTGCCGGTGGCGGAAGCGGACCGGGCAGCTCCCGGATACAGATAGATGACTTTGATTAACTCTTAAATAATATTGTATGGAACACCCTGAAAATAGCGAAGAATATAAAGGGCTGACCGTGAACAAAGGTGTGGATCAGCCAGTGACTGTGAACCCTTACCTCAGTAGCCGGAAACGTCCGAAAAGGAGGGTGTTTTCGGCCGGCGAATATGTGGAAGGAATCGTAAAAGGCGATGTGACCATTCTGAGTCAGGCGGTGACACTGGTAGAAAGTGTCAAGCCCGAACATCAGGCGCTGGCACAGGAGGTGATTGAGAAATGTCTGCCTTATTCCGGAAACTCGATACGTATCGGTATCAGTGGGGTTCCGGGTGCGGGAAAGAGTACTTCAATCGATGTGTTCGGCCTGCATGTGCTCGAACGGGGAGGCAAGTTGGCGGTATTGGCCATCGACCCCAGCAGCGAACGGTCGAAAGGAAGTATCCTGGGTGACAAGACCCGCATGGAAAAACTATCGGTGCATCCGGCATCGTTTATCCGTCCCAGCCCGTCGGCCGGTTCTTTGGGTGGGGTGGCCCGCAAGACCCGTGAGACCATCATTCTGTGTGAGGCGGCCGGATTCGACAAGATTTTCGTGGAAACGGTAGGCGTGGGACAGAGCGAGACAGCGGTACATTCAATGGTCGATTTCTTCCTGCTGATTCAGCTGGCCGGTACCGGCGATGAACTGCAGGGTATCAAGCGGGGCATTATGGAGATGGCAGACGGAATCATCATCAACAAGGCCGATGGAAACAATATCGAAAAGGCCAAGCTGGCAGCGGCTCATTTCCGGAATGCCTTGCATCTCTTCCCGGCTCCCGAATCGGGATGGACACCGCAGGTGCTGACTTATTCGGGCTTCTATGGCATCGGTATCAAGGAAATCTGGGACATGGTGTATCAGTATATCGACTTTGTGAAAGCCAACGGGTATTTTGAGTACCGTCGGAACGAACAGGCCAAGTATTGGATGTATGAGACCATCAACGAGCATCTCCGGGACAACTTCTATCAGAATCCGCTGATTGCAGGAATGCTTGAGGAACAGGAAAAGGAGGTACTGCAGGGACATACGACGTCTTTCGCAGCTGCGCGCAAGTTGTTGGATATGTATATGAATCACCGGTAATGAGGGTGAATCAGATAAAGGAAAAAGTCCATTTTCTCCGGGATAGCCGGAAGGAAATGGACTTTTTTCATGGTTCATTCCGTCAGTGCCACACGCTCAGACGGTCATTGAGCGGCGGCCGCTGCGGTGTATGGATTATCTTTTCTTTTTCAGGAAAAAGTCGGGAACGGTGATGGCATGCTGTATCGAACCGTCGTACTGGTGTATCCAGGTCCTGAACGCCGGCTGGTTTTCGGTGAGTTCGATGACCCGGGCTCCGCACGGCAGGTTGTTGTACACCGTATCACCTCCCGAATACCGTCCGTATGCCAGTAAGATGCGTTGCCAGTAGGCAGCATAGTCGTTGTCATGGTCGTGACCCACGAATACCGCTGTGATGTCATTCATCTCCTTCATGGCCGTAAACAGTCCGGAGTTGAGTACCGGGGCACAGGCAGGTTCTTTCCGCGTACCGATGACGGGGGTAGACTCGTCCTGTATGGCGGTGTGGTATTCCGGAAGCGGAATGTGGAAGAAGGCCAGTGAGGGAAGCGGACTGCCCTGGTTTTCCTGGGTGAACTTCCGGCTGGTGGTCTTGTACCATTGAATCTGTTCCGACTTGATGTAATCGTATCCTCCTATGCCTTCGATCTGAGAGTAAGAATGCGAATCGAAGCAGTAGAGTACCGTCGCCGGTTGAGCGTTTCCGCTGTGTGCTACCGGCAGGACGTAGTTGGTGACTCCGGGAAGGGTTTCATCCGAAGCAGTCAGGTTCATCGGATACTGCCGGAGAATCTGCAGCAGTTCTTTTCGGGTGAGTCCCTGTTCGTCGTCGTGGTTGCCGAAAGTAACCGCAAAGGGAATCCGGTATTCACTGAGCTTGTCCAGTACGGTTTTCAGACTCTCTTCGGCCGGTTTTCCGTAAATGACATCTCCCGTAAGCACAATCAGCTGAGGCTGCTCGGTCCGGATGACCTCATCGATGTTCTGCAGGGAAATCTCCGAGCGGGGATCCTGGTAAATGTAATGAATGTCTGTGAGCTGCACAATCTTGAACTTGCCCTCCGGGGAGTATTTCAGTGTCTGTGCCAGCGAATGCAGGCAGCTTCCTGCCAGCAGGAGCAGTAATGTAACCCATGTTTTCATAATGAAGTGGTTTATGTGTTTGAGTAATTAGTTTGCCTGGTAAAAGTAATATAAAATTTAATATCCGGAGGTAAAATACATGGAGATTCGGCAGACGGGGCGGGGAAGGCCTCCTGAATTGTATATTTATACTTCGGCTTTCAGCTAAATCGAGGTGAATATAAAGAAAATAGGACGTTTATGACACGATAATTATATATTTATGTACCTTTGCAGCCGAATTTAGAAACAGGTATATGCAAAAAGACAATCAGCCAATTATTGAAATAAAGAATGTGTCAAAGTTCTTCGGGGAGAAGGTGGCACTCGACAATGTGAACCTTTCTGTCCGGAAGGGGGAATTTGTGACCATTTTGGGACCTTCCGGTTGCGGAAAGACGACGTTGCTTCGTCTGATTGCCGGTTTTCAGACGGCTTCGGAAGGTATGATCTGTATCGGAGGCAAGGAAATCACGCAGACGCCTCCGCATCTTCGTCCGGTGAATACGGTGTTTCAGAAATATGCGCTTTTCCCGCACCTGAATGTGTATGACAACATTGCCTTCGGACTGAAGCTGAAGAAGATGTCGAAGACGGATATCGAGAAGAAGGTGAAGGCAGCGCTTAAGATGGTGGGAATGACGGACTATGAATACAGGGATGTCAATTCGCTTTCGGGCGGACAGCAGCAGCGTGTGGCCATTGCCCGGGCCATTGTGAACGAGCCGGAGGTATTGCTGCTGGATGAACCGCTTGCGGCCCTCGACCTCAAGATGCGTAAGGACATGCAGATGGAACTGAAGGAGATGCACAGACGGTTGGGCATTACCTTTGTCTATGTGACGCACGACCAGGAAGAGGCGCTTACGCTGAGTGATACGATTGTGGTGATGAGCGAGGGACGGATTCAGCAGATCGGGGGACCGACGGATATTTACAATGAACCGATCAATGCGTTTGTGGCCGACTTTATCGGTGAGAGCAACATCCTGAACGGGGTGATGGTGAAGGACGGTCTGGTGAATTTCTGCGGCAGGGACTTCGAGTGTGTGGATAAAGGTTTCGGTGAGAATGTGCCGGTGGATGTGGTCATCCGTCCGGAGGACCTGTATATCTTCCCGGTTTCGGAGGCTGCGCAGCTGTGCGGAAAGGTGCAGTCGTGTATCTTCAAGGGAGTGCACTATGAGATGGTGGTGACGGTAGGCAATTACGAGATTATCGTGCAGGACTATCATGCGTTTGAGGTGGGTTCGGAGGTCGGACTGCTGATCAAGCCTTTCGATATCCACATCATGAAGAAAGAGCGTACCTGCAATACGTTTGAGGCAAGAATGATTGATGATACACACGTGGAATTCCTGGGCTGTGAGTTTGAATGTGCTCCGGTAGACCGAAGCGATGCGTCGAAGGACTGGGAGCATGTGAAGGCGGAAGTGGACTTCGATCAGGTGGTCTTGCTGGATAATGCGGAAGACGGCATGCTGACCGGTGAGGTGAAGTTTATCCTGTACAAGGGAGATCATTATCACCTGACGGTGTTCTCGGATTGGGATGAAAATGTATTTGTGGATACCAATGATGTCTGGGACGATGGGGACCATGTGGGAATTTCGATTCCTCCTCATGCCATCCGGATTATCGGCTAACTGAGATTGTGACATGATAAAATTGAAGACTTTTTTTGCATCCAGAAAGAGCTGGACATTGCCTTATTTGATTTTTTCGGTCATTTTTGTGATTGTTCCGCTGCTGCTGATTGTGGTATATGCCTTTACGGATGATGCGGGACACCTGACTTTGGCGAATTTCGGAAAGTTCTTTGCTCATCCGGAAGCGATGAATACCTTCGTCTATTCCATCGGTATCGCGATACTGACGACGTTGGGATGCATCCTGCTGGGGTATCCGGCGGCGTGGATTCTGAGCAACTGCAAAAAACTGGGCTATGCCCGTACGCTGGTCATGCTGTTTATCCTGCCGATGTGGGTGAATATCCTGGTCCGCACGCTGGCTACTGTGGCGCTGTTCGACTTTTTCCGTCTTCCGCTGGGAGAGGGGGCCTTGATTTTCGGAATGATCTATAACTTCATTCCTTTTATGATTTACCCCATTTACAATACGCTGCAGAAGATGGACCACAGTTATGTGGAGGCGGCACAGGACTTGGGGGCCAACTCGTTCCAGGTATTCTGGAAGGTGGTGTTCCCGCTTTCCATGCCGGGAGTGGTGAGCGGGGTCATGATGGTGTTCATGCCGACCATCTCTACATTTGCCATCGCTGAGTTGCTGACGATGAACAATATCAAACTTTTCGGTACGACGATACAGGAGAACATCAACAACAGTCTGTGGAACTATGGAGCGGCGCTTTCGCTGATCATGCTTTTCCTGATTGCGGTGACTTCCTTGTTTAATACCGACGATAGCAGTGAGACTGAGAGAGGAGGTGGCGTATGGTAAAGAAGGTACTGGAACAGGTGTATCTGTGGGTGCTGCTGATTCTGCTGTATGCACCTATCGCGATCATTGTGATTTATTCGTTTACGGAGGCGAAGGTACTGGGCAACTGGACCGGCTTTTCGCTGAAGTTGTATGAGTCGCTGATGAATACGGGGGCACATCATTCCCTGATGAATGCCTTTGTCAATACGATTGCCATTGCGCTGATTGCGGCTACGGTGTCTACCTTGCTGGGTAGTGTGGCAGCCATCGGTATTTTCAACCTGAGGGCCAGAAGCCGGAAGGCAATGGGTTTCATCAATACCATTCCTATTCTGAACGGGGATATCATTACGGGTATATCGCTGTTCCTGCTGTTTGTCTCACTGGGCATTACGCAGGGCTTTACTACGGTGGTGCTGGCGCATATTACCTTCTGTACGCCGTATGTGGTACTGAGTGTGCTGCCTCGTCTGAAACAGATGAATCCGAATCTGTATGAGGCTGCACTGGACCTGGGAGCGACTCCGATGCAGGCATTGTGGAAGGTGATTATGCCGGAAATCCGTCCGGGTATGATCAGCGGGTTCCTGTTGGCGCTGACTATCTCTATCGATGATTTTGCGGTGACGGTGTTTACCATCGGCAACCAGGGACTGGAAACGCTTTCTACTTATATTTATGCAGATGCCCGGAAGGGGGGACTGACACCGGAGTTGCGTCCGCTGTCGGCCTTGATTTTTGTAGTGATTCTGGTCATGCTGATTATTATCAACCGTAGGGCAGGAAAGGAGAAGCAGGTATGAAACGATGGATGAACTGGGTGTTTGTCTGCCTGGCTGTAGCGGTATGTAGCGGATGTTACAATACCAGCGAGGACAGACAAGCGATATTGAAGGTATATAACTGGGCCGATTATATCGGTGAGGGGGTTCTGGAGGACTTCCAGCAATATTATAAGGAGCAGACGGGAGAGGATATCCGTATTGTGTATCAGACATTCGATATCAACGAAATCATGCTGACGAAAATCGAGAAGGGGCATGAGGATTTTGATGTGGTCTGTCCTTCGGAATACATCATCGAGCGTATGTTGCGCAAGGATCTGCTGTTGCCGATTGATACGGTCTTTGCACATTCGCCGAATTACATGAAACTGGTGGCTCCGTTTATCAGGAAACAGATTGATAAGTTGGGCACTCCGGAGAATCCGGCAAGCCGTTATGCGGTATGTTACATGTGGGGTACGGCCGGATTGCTGTATAATACGAAGTATGTTTCCCGTGAGGATATGGATACCTGGGGAGTGCTGTGGGACAAACGGTTTGCCGGAAAGATCCTGATGAAGGATGCTTACCGCGATTCGTACGGTACGGCGCTGCTGTATGCCAACCGTCATCGTCTGGCAGAAGGAAAGGTGACGGTAGCGGACCTGATGAATGATTATTCTCCGGAGGCCATGGATACGGTAGAGAAGTATCTGAAACTGCTGAAACCGAATGTGGCCGGATGGGAAGCCGACTTCGGAAAGGAGATGATGACCAAGGAGAAGGCATGGATCAACATGACCTGGAGCGGGGATGCGCAGTGGGCCATTGAGGAAGCCAAGGCGGTAGGTGTCGATTTGGATTATACGATACCTCGCGAGGGTAGTAACGTGTGGTATGACGGCTGGGTGATTCCGAAGTATGCCAAGAACCGGAAGGCAGCCAGTTATTTCATCAACTTCCTCTGTCGTCCGGACATTGCGTTGCGGAACATGGAAGAGAACGGTTATGTGAGCTCCATCGGGGCTCCGGAGATTCTGGAAGCCTGTGAGGATTCTACCCTGGAGGAATACATTGATGCCAGTTACTTCTTCGGCCCGGAAGCGACTCATGTAAAACTGCGGAATACGCAATACCCGGACCGGTCTGTCATCTCGCGTTGTGAGATGATCCGTGACTTTGGTGACCAGACAGTGAAGGTGCTGGAAATCTGGTCGCGCGTGAAGGGGGACAATCTGAATACGGGAATCGTAGTACTCATTCTTGTTGTAGTGGCAGCACTGGCTGTATGGCAGATCCGGGTTCGCCTGAAGGCACGTCACAGAAGCCGCAGGATGCAGCGCCGTCGTCGCAGTCGCAGAAAATAGACTGATTCATTCAGAAAAAAGAAGAATTTGAAAGATAACCTGAGAAAGGAATGGGAATGCCTTGATAATAGAGATAACAGCAGAGACAATAAAGAGGGATTCTCAGAAGTAGATCAGGAATAAAATAAACGGGCGGAATGATGAATTCCGCCCGTTTGTAGTTTATATCGTAGTGATAAGATGCTTATACACCCGATGCACCGTGCTGTCATCAGATAGACAGTTCGCGCAATACGTTGACCAGTTCTCTGTCGATAGGCTTGTCGTTCTTGATGGCTTTTGCGAAAGGTACGTATACGATCTTGTCGTTTTCAATACCGATCATCACGTTGCGCTGTCCTTCCATCAATGCCTGGATACTGGCTACACCCATACGGCTGGCAATGATACGGTCGTGTGCAGTAGGACTACCTCCACGCTGCAAGTGTCCCAGGATGGTTACACGTACGTCGTATTGAGGATATTCGTTCTTTACACGTTCTGCATAGTGCATGGCACCTCCGGTGATTTCACTTTCTGCCACCAATACGATGGAGCTGCTCTTTGATTTACGGAAACCGTTCTTGATGAACTCTTCCAGCTGGTCGACTTCCGTGTTGAATTCCGGGATGATTGCGGCTTCGGCTCCGGCTGCGATGGCTCCGTTCAGTGCCAGGAATCCGGCATCACGTCCCATTACTTCCACGAAGAACAGACGTTCGTGTGAAGTGGCTGTATCACGTATCTTATCCACTGCATCCAAAATGGTATTCAGTGCGGTATCATATCCGATGGTCGTATCTGTTCCGTACAAATCGTTGTCGATGGTTCCCGGCAGACCGATACAAGGTACATCGTATTCCTGTGCCAGCAAACGGGCTCCTGTCAGCGATCCGTCTCCACCAATGACCACCAGGGCATCAATGCCTTCGCGCTGCATGGTCTCGTAAGCAATCTTTCGTCCTTCCGGAGTCTTGAATTCCTGACAGCGTGCAGTTTTCAGGATAGTACCTCCCTGCTGGATGATATTACTTACGTTCTGAGTCTTGAATTCCTGTATTTCTCCGGTAATAAGACCTTTGTATCCTCTGTAAATACCTTTAACGGCCAGTCCGTTGTAAATGGCCGAACGGGTTACGGCACGGATGGCCGCATTCATTCCTGGAGCATCACCTCCGGAGGTAAGGATACCGATACATTTAATAGTTCCCATAACTTGTTTATTTTAATCTTAACTGATGCAAATTTACTAAAAAACTTGATATTTTATCTCTTTTTATTCTTCCATTATTGCTTTTTGGCAGGCTTCCATCAACCATTTCGGAGTAGAGGTTGCGCCGCAGATTCCGATGGATTTCACTCCCTCTAGCAGAGAGCGGTCGATTTCCTCCGGCCCGTCTATCTGGTAGGAATTCGGATTGACTTTCTTGCATTCCTGGAAGAGGATTTTTCCGTTGGAACTTTTATGTCCGCAGACAAAGAAAATCAGTTCGTGGGAGGCTGCGAAGTCCTGGATGTCAGGCATG